>Ga0129306_1001263_pt1 | contig 30120 bp, 20 predicted proteins | sample P827metagenome_FD_94438 | JGI IMG/M metagenome (GOLD analysis project Ga0129306, IMG submission 94438) | Capybara group fecal microbial communities from Wisconsin, USA - P827 metagenome | ecosystem: Host-associated > Mammals > Digestive system > Large intestine > Fecal | place: USA: Wisconsin...
CACAGCACTCTCGGCATAGGGTGACTTGGTGAGGGTGATTTCGGCGGTGAAGTCCACGCTGTCGAGGATGAGCACAGGAGGATTGGGGAAGGCGATGCTCTTCTCCGTAGCCACGACCTTGCCGTTGGAGAGCGCAAGGCTGACGACGGCCTTGGTGGTGGTGCCTGTTCCTGCGGTATTGCTGGTGTTGACACCCGTGACGGGTAGAGCAGTCTTGCTGACCTTGACGGCAGTGCCTTCCTTGGTGACGGCAGACACATACTTGCCACTCTCGGCACTGCCGCCAGTGACAGACTGGAGTGCGCCGCCCATAGCGTCGCTTACGGCATTGTTGATTTTCTCACTTGTTGAGGCGGCGGTAGCCAGTTGGTCGGTCAGAGTTGACCAGTCGTCGGAGACTGCAGGCGATACTACACCGTCGATTTGTTTTACTTTGAGTTTCTGCATAATTCTTTGTTTTTTGATTGTTTAATGGGTGATTACTACTGCCTTGAGGATTATCTCGTCGCTGCTTTCGATGCCGGGGAGTTCGAAACCATCGGCGGCATTGTCGTTGACCAGCTCCTTGTAGTCCTTGCCGAGGGTGTAGCGGAGACCATTGACATAGACCTCAGATGTGCCAGGGACGAAAGGCTGACGGGCGATAAAAATGCCGTTCATAAAGTCAATGCTGGCGGCCTGTATCTGTTGCGGCAGCAAGTCAGAAATGTGGACTTGTGCGGCAATGCCCTCGTCATCATAGCCCAGGGTGCGAAGCTTGGGGAGGTCGCGACGGTTGGCGACTGGCAGGGTGGTAATCTCTAAGTCTTCCACGGTACAAATTGAAAAGTGAAAATTGAAAAATGAAAATTAAAGCTGCAACGAGAGAGTTAGCCGGTGGCCACGGAGGACGAGGGAGCGTCCTCCGTGGAGCAGTCGGCGGAGGGTGGGCAGTCAGGGTGTGACGGTGTCAATGCCTACGACTTCGGGTCGGAGATAGACGGCGGCGGAGTTGATGCCACCATAGCTGTTGGCTGCGGCGGTGAAGGCCGTGCGTCCCTGATAGGTGGCAAGGGCCGAGTTCTCGACGAAGAAGAGCTGTGTGCTGACCTTCAGGGCGCCGTCGGCAGTCTCGCGGCTATGCACCCAGACGGCGGCGCCGTTGGTGATCTGCTGCGAGGTGGCGAGGCAGTTGTCGGTCACGGAGAAGCCAATCCTATCCACGACATCCCACAGCTTGGTATCTTCGGCGGTGGAGAGCACGACCTTGTAGCCTTTGATTGTGGCGCGAGGGGTGCGCGTCACGGTGTCGATGGACTGGATGCCGTGGAAGAAGGTGAGCTGGTCGCCTTCGTCGAAAGAATCGTTGTTGTCGATGACAGCCTGTGAGAACTGACCAATGGTGGTATTGGCGTCGATGGCGAGGGAACCCAGCCGGATGCCACTTACAAGGATGTTGGAGGCGTTCTTGGCCATGCTGATGCTCGGCAGACTGCCGCGCGTGATTTGATAGGGTGCGAGGATGGCGCCGCCGTTGAGCCGGATGGTCTTGGTGATATAGACCTTGACCACGTCGATGTTGGCCTGGATGAAGGCGTTGAAGACGGACATCTGGGGCGGCAGGTTCTCATAGCCACGGCGCAGCATGCTGTCGAACTGCTTGTAGATGGCGGCGAGGTTGCCCCACTGGGTGCGACGGTCCATCTGCCGTGCGCTGCGTCGCGGGATAGCAGGCTTGACGGGCAGCTCGCTGACGATGGTTCCGCGCTTGGTTTGGCGGTAGAGAAGTTGGCCTACCTTACCGCTGATTTTGGTGTTTACTCCAAAGATTTTTGCCATTGTTTGATCAATTTGAGGTTAAACTTTCAGTTACTCGTCTTCTCGGCTGTCCGACATGTGCACCTATCGGTTAGCTTCGCTGACATTGCTTTGGCTCGGGAAAGAAAACTTGTTTTCTCTCCTCTCGCTTTACGCAACGTTGGGCGTTGAAAGACGGCGCAAAAGTACAGGGGTGGCAAAAAACGGAATCGGGCTTTGTCAGCTTCCGGTGGGCGTTGGGGGTGCGTTACGGGTGTGTTCGGGGTGGGATTGTCGCGATATGGAGGTGGGTGGGAAGGGGTAAAAAGGGGGAAATGACACCTTGATTTGGAGGAAAATCGGGGTGGTTGGGGCAATAAAAAAGCCACGGCAAGCGTATGGGCTTGCCGTGGGCTTCTATTTGATGGGTGTTTAGTTTTTATTGTCGGGGGATATCACTTCCCAATGGCCTCCTTTGTCTGGACCAACTCGACGAATAATATCTTGTTTCTTTAGATTTCTGATATTATAGTTTATACCGTCGCGACTGAGTCCACAAACAATCGCTAATTCTTCTATAGAAATATTAGGATTGCCTATTATCGCTTCAATTATTTTCTGTGCAGTTTTCTGTGCAGTTTTCTGTGTAGTTTTCTGTGTAGTTTTCTGTGTAGTTTCTTGTGCATCATCTTGAGGGTTACCTTGGAGGTCATCTTGGGCAATAGCCTTCTTGATGGTGGCACGAAGCATGAAGTCATATTGTTTGAACTCTGGGGCGGGTTGTCCGACCTCTGCCATCTCTCTGTAGATACGGTCTATTCCTTCGCCGAACTCACGCACATACTCATACTCGTGAAGCATCTGTGCAATCTTGGGATTGCGAGAAAAATGAGTAGTACGCAAATTGCCGATCCTCACCATGCCGGGAAGGATGCCTGGGCTCTCGACAGTGAGTCGGTCGTAGAATATCTTGACTTGTATGTCGGTCCCAAAGATGGAGTAATCGCGGTGGGCGATGGCATTAACAATAAGCTCAGTCCAACAGAACTCGGGATAGTCGGGGACGGTACGGAAAACGGCGCCTTCGCCTAAAAACGTATGTTCGCGGATTTGGGTTTTTACGAAAGCGAGTGCATCGCGTGTCATATCTATGATACGTCCTTCAAACATCTCATCCTTCACCACATTCATTTGGGCACCGGTCAACTCTTGTGTTCCGTCATAGCAAACGACACGCACACGCGCTCTCGGGAACCATCGCTGAGGAGCTATACCAAACAAGAGGATGGCGGCACCACTTACATATTCCCTACCTTCTTTTTCAGTGATAAAGTTTTTGTTGGAACGCAGATAAGTCAGAGCATCACGACCGTAGCCGATCTTCGCGCAGTATTCCTCGACACATTTCAGGTCGAGGTCTTCTATTCCTGCTTTGGCGACAGGCTCATCCTCAAAATAGCACACACCTTTTGCGAACATCAGCTGCATACGCTCCTCAAAGCCCAACTTATGCGATTTATCGCCGACACGTATATAGGCTTCGTCGGCAGAGGTGGCATGAAGCCGGTTGCTCTGTTCTACATTGAGAAGCAGAACATGGTCGGTATCTCCATTGTTGTTTGTGCAATCAAGGTATTCCGGATGTATATTGATTCTCGGAACACAATAATCCATCGGGACGCGCAACAAGTCATTGACATTTCCAATGTAACGGTCGATACCCGTTATCGTACCGTCGTCCTCAATGCCAATAGCCACACGGCCACCGTCGGCATTGGCCATTGCTACAAGAACAACGGCCAACCCTTTAGGGTCGATGCGGGCACTCTTTCTGTCGAAAGTTTGGCCTTCGCGGGTTGTTGTCAGTGTTTGAATATCAAGTGTCATATCTCTTTATGTACTATGAGAAGAATATGTAAAAGTATGATGATTAAATTGTCTTGACAAAAGAGTTTTTTTTGGGGGGGGGCAAAATATTATGACTCAAGAATACGATATATCATTTCCAATTCGCGATCTAAACGGTTTGGCACGATGAGGTCTTTATCTGTGTGTAGTTCTAATCGCAGAATCAAAATATTTAGTTTATTTATTACATTCTGATATAATCGCATTTTCTTAACAGAATGAAACAATCCATAAAAGGCAGTTATTATTATCAACCATAACAAAACTATTACTGATGCATTACTTCTGATTTCTGGAACAACATTAATAAAGAGAAAAACATTTACGAAAATGATAATTACCATCCAAAAGAAAACGGTGAGGTGGAAATTTTGTTTTGATTCAATGCTCCTCTTAAAGGATGGCAATGAAGTCAATGCTCCATCTCTACTCTTTATTTCTTTTTCTTTTTGATTGACTTTATTTTCTCTTAATCGGACCAATGCCTCTCTCCTAATAAGATCTAATTCGTCAATGTTATCATTATTATCAATCTGTGCTATTATATCAGTTACATAATTCTGAAACTCTATACTGGTATTTTTAATCATGTCACTCTTTTTATTTGAAAAATTGTGTTAATTTGATAATATTAATATTCTGTGTTTGTAAATGTAGAATCGGAATAGCGTTCATAAAGCTGTGCATATGAATCAAAGGTTGTACTTCCGTTATTGTTCTCAAATGATTTAATTTTATTTGTTCTCGAATTTTTATAGATATTTTGCATTACCAGTCTGTTATTATTTATCACACCACTATTTAGCAAATATCTTTCATCTGCAAGATTCGACTGACATGTGTCATTTTTCAAATCATCATCAAGTGTATACATGGTATTAATAAGGTTCTTATATTCTTGACCTTCACTATTGATACCACGTGCAGCGCGATAGTACTTTATCGCCATTTCGGAGGAATAGTTTATGTAGATATGATGTATTGAAGCGTCATCAACATCATGTCGAAGATTTACATTAAGCATAGTATATCTATATCCAAAATCATCCTTACATACGATTTTCTTTTCGCTCATTTTTTCTGCCAGTATGCGAAAATCTCCTTTTAAATATCCGTATTTTTTTAAAGGACGCGTGTATTTTCTCATTTTATCCATGGCTATCGTATTTCCTGATAGGAAATGCCTATAATAAAAATACGCGTTATACATTAATTCATAATATTTTGACCATTCCCATAGATTCGCATAAATATCCGCGATAAAACTATTTGAGAATGTAGAGAATTGATTATGCGGCGGAAGAGTATTGATTGCATTAAATAAGCATGACAATGAGTCTTCTATGAGGAAATTCAATAAATCAAGCCTCGATTGTGCATTATTATGAATATTAAAAATTTGCTTCTCCAATGGAGTCGCGGCTTTATCCAAAAAAAGTACAAGATTATTATAAAATAGTGTATGCCAATGGCCAAATTCTAAAATTGAATTAGTTTTAAATATCCTATTTTTTACTGCAGAGATACCAAGAATGCTATCAAAAATAAAGTAGTTTAGCTTTGCTTTTAGAAAATTTAATTCCACGTCAGACTTGAAGGTCCTATTGTGCCGATAGTGTGTAATCCACATATATATTTCTTTCACATATTCATTTTTTTCATTCTCACGGCACATTTTAATATCTTTATCCTCTATTTTATCAATATTTCTTTTTTTATTATTTATTATTGTTTTTTCAATCTCATTTATTCGTAAAGTGTGTATTAATAAAGTACAATTAACAATAGAAATATAGATGGAATGTAAATTAGAAAACTGGGTGAGTTTTGACAAGTCAACATCATCAGTTCCTTCAAAATGTAGAAGCCATTTTAGCTGATGTATTTCTACGGTGTTATAATTATCATATTGACGACTGACAATTCGAGATGCTTGTGTGAAAAGTTTATTTAATAATCCAATGACAATATTATTCGTCGGCTCTTCTAAGATAAAACCAGAGACGTCGCTGTTATAATATGATAGGACTGATAAATTTTTTTCAATAACGCTAGTTATTCGCCAGATGCAATGAACGGCCTCATGGTGCATTGACGCAATATCATAGTATCTACTAGCAGACCAATACCATAAAATAGTCAAATCCAATCTGCTAATTTTTGAACTATTATCTTTTTGGTATTCATTTAAGATTGAATCCCTTTTATCCGTGTTTGTTTCAGATATAAGGTCCGCGAGTAATTTTATTGTTGCGGGTAAAATTTTATCATTAAAAACGATGCTTTCCTTTTTATTCTTTCCAGTACAAGCACATGACAACATGATATCAGCCAATTGCTCGGATGATGCTGCAAGCTGAGAAAGAACTTCTGGCCGTGATTCAAATAGTTTATGATGAGAAGCATAGCGTAGCATTTCAAGTACTTTTATTTCGGCATTCTCATCATATCCAAATAATTGTTTCATTAAGATTACTATGCTTCGATTGGCATATTTGCAGGCTGCACAGGGTAACTTGCATCCATACTTGGCTAATTTACGACGCCTATCAAAACATTCAATAATATCACCCCACTTGCTTTGAAATTTACAATAATGTTTGTGATCTAAATATTGAAAAAATGAAAAAACATTATCAAAAATACTATTACGATTCGCTATATCACCACAATGTTTGTTAATGTTTCTTATGATTTTATTACTTGATATTGATACATAAAATAGACTTTGAAAAATATTCAGATTATCACATCGAGGTAGTATTTCTGAAGATTCTATCGATGAAAGAAAAATTCGGATATCGTCTTTTATTTTTATAGCATCATTTGAGTTATTGTTACAGCATACATAATAACAATAATCATCAATTAATGCAAGAACATCTATATCAAACAAATATAACGTTGTATAAACATTTTCATCTTTTTCGGCAGACACGACTCCGTTTTTGTAGTAGAGTATGCTGGCCAACTTGCTGAAGAAATCTGATGCCAATATATACTTTTCATTATAGTTAACCGTACTATACAATGTTACAAATTCAGCTTCTGCGGCATCAATACTTGATTGAGTGATACCACTGGACTCCATCTTCTCAATAACAAATAATTTGGCAAGGATGGCTTGATAAATAAATTTGATATCCTCAAAAGCGGTCAACTGAAGAAGCATATTGCTTTTCTCCGGTGTAAGATTTCTAGATAAACTCGATATGGTTTTGTCGGAGTCAAAGCTAAAATGGGGGTTAAAAGAAGAATAATCCTTTAAGTCCTCATAAAGGCCAGGTTTAAAATGCCGCCTAAGCTCTTCATTGCGGTCGTTACTATACCAACCTTTGAGAGCACTATCATCGACTAAAACGGTATTTTTGATGCGCCAATCTTTTGTCAATCGCATGGTGTAGTCAAGGCCATAATCAGATTCTTCCATCCAACGAAGTTGAATCAATTTGTTAATGATTTGGCAATAGACCATGTAGGCATTCTCGAATGTGTGCCGATATTCATACGACATTCCGACCTTAAGGCTACACTTAAGATATGGGATGAGGTTTTTAGCAGAGATATCTTTATCATCAATATATTGCAATGCACTGCGGTACTCATGGATGGCACGGTAATAGTCTTCTTCCGAGAAATAAATATCACCTTGATTTTCATGCAGACGTTCCAAAACACTGCAATAACGTTCTTTTTGGTTTTTGTCATTTGTTTGGTTGGTGAGAGCCATATAATTCCAGAGTAGTCGCATATTGTAACGCTTCACGGTCTCAGACTCGTTGAGTGTGAAATTGAATATGGCAGCCGCTTCCTCTGAGGTCTTTGACAGCATGGATATTTCTTCCGCTATCTGCTTGTGGAATTTGTATTGAAATATACTTGATGAAATAGTTGTAATATGTGTCTGTAGCAAGAATTCCATAATTGAAGCCAAGGAGTCTCTCAATTCTGGATTTTTGTTAGTATTCAACAGTTCTGGCATTTGTTCCAGATTCCGCCAGGAGAAACCCTTGCCATGATATTTGTAGATTTGATCAAGGATAAACGAAGATGACACTAAGAGTTTGTCGCCATAATGACTAACCTCATTTGTAATGGCATTCATGACAGGAGCCGCAATATAATGTACAAAATTTATTAGTTTTTGCGACTCAATGTCAAAGTAAAGAACGCACTGTTTTCGGACACTATCTTCTGTCGGCAACCCCACCTCTATTTCATCATACCAATCGAATTGTTTAATTGTATCATAATTAACTCTTACATATTTTTCAAAGTAAGTTGCTATTTTCTTTGGAGAACCGTTGCTTATATGAGACAGATAAACACAGAAATTGCGAAGAAATTCCATGACATGCCTTATTTCCTGTTCACGTTCTTTTATTTCTTCGCCACTGAGCGTCTCCTCGTTGTTAAGGATGTGGATTTCCATCAAATACTGGTTGTACCAACGCAAACTCGGCAATTCGTCTTTCAAAATGCCATTCGTAAGGATATTGTCCTTTACTCTTTTCTTAAGATATGACTCTGGCCCAATCACAGGCCAGAATGAAATGACTCTCGAAAGTGTGCTATTTATTTCTCTTTTTATGTACCGAAATAATTGGGACAATAAATTATTGGTTTCATTTCCATGGAGTTTGTCCCGAAGAACAGATTCGGGTAAAAGCATTGTGGCCAAATATACCTCTGTCATCGAGCTAACATCCGTCTCTTCTCGTTCTGGAGACAAAAAACTTGTTACATTCAACACGCCGTTGAATATGCTGCTAATTGCAAACTCACGGTCGGAGAGGTCTGCAAGAGATGCATCAAATAGCTCGTATCCAGAAATAAAAACACATTTGGCTTTTACGGAAGTAATGAACAATTTCATGTTCGCCAATAGACGCAATACGTTTTGTTTACGCTGCTCATAGGGCATTGCTTCCGTAAATCCCCGAACAGATGCTTCATATGCAGGTATTGATTCTTCCTCGTCTTCTGTTGGCTCCAAAGTGCCTTTCTTGTGGACATTTGCAATCTTATCCAATTCGTCAAAAACAATGATGAACTGCGCCTGATATCCAATTGGACAGTCTTCCCCATTGATGTCGTTGATTATTTCCATCAACTCCTGTTCTAACTCACGGACTGTTGCTATTGGCGTAAATTTGCTTTTCCCAGCTTTCCCAAAAGAAAAATTAAAGAAACTACTACTGTATTGCGGGTGAGTCCCTTTTTCTTCATTCATTGATGAAGCCACTCGCTCACAGAGCGTATCCAATTTCTCTAAAGAATTGTATGGAATAGAGAAATACGGTATCTTTTTGCGTAGAGTTTTCAGTAGCTTGACCATCCAATAATAAAAGCACAAATAGATTAATGAGCGTACGGCTAAATAACCAAAGGAATCATCGGTTAGTATTTTATCAAACACCACCATTAAACTTTTTATTGCAGCAGGAATCCAAGAACTTATGGAAAACATATTTTTAATTATAATATGTTTCAAATCAATTGCCACAAAAAAAAATAGTTCTTTTGTCAAGAAGAAAGCGATTAGACTGCTCGCTATTATGTAGATAAAATTCGTGACAGGTCTATTCTGCCTGTTATGAACAAATTTATAATATTTCTCTCGAATATTATGGGCAATCAGACTTAATACATCACGTTCGTTGAGTACTTCTTGACCCAAATTTACTGTTATAGCAATATTGGAATATTTTCTATTTCTTCTGTCTTTGTTCTTTAACCAAACCTTTGCTATCATATCTTTATCAAAGATATGATGCAACGGAACTTTACGAACATTGTATTCGTACAGGATAACATTGATTCGTTTACTTACCTCAAGAATGGCAATACAAAGCAAAGCAATAGACCCCAGTATTGCAGTCACAATCCATTTGTCATGAAACTGGTCTTTTTTTATGACAACTCCCACAAAGCATGCAGCAAGAGTCAATATCATTGCCAATTGGAATATCACTTCCTTGTATGCTTTGGGTTCACGTGAAATCATGTCAATGACACGTTTAACCAAAAGTGACTTACCCATGCCACGATAGCCTGTTATGAGGTAGGAGCCTGATTTTGAATCACTGGTTAACCAAGTAAATAATTTGCGGATTTGGAGTTCTCTTCCAACAAACTTGTCCTTACCAACATTATTATCGTCGTGTTTGAAAGCGAAATCAGGAACGTGTATCTTAAGGTAACGTTTTGAAGATGAATATTTATAGAGTCGTTTATCACGAATATTTTGTTGTTGCTCTTTCATCTATATGATAGTTTGAATAAGTGATTTAATGTGCAAAAGTAAGAAAAACATTTGGAATGGCAAAATTTATTTTATTAGATTGGTTTATGTTAAGGTGATTAGAATCAATATAACCGGGGGCGAGATTACATCTCGCCCCCGGTGTTTAATGTTTTTTGGGGAGGGGGCTTAGGGTTCACCTAGGAAGGAGAAGAGGATTTGGAGTTGGCGGGGGGAAAGGCGTTTTTGGGCGGGGCGGTAGCCGGTGGGGCGGAGGGCGTCGAGGAGGCCGGGGGTGAGATTGATTTCGCGGGCGAGGAGTCGGCTCGCGGTTTTCTTGCTACAGCCGTCGAAATAGGCCATGGCAAGGTCTTGCTTAAATTGGTACATAATACTGAAATTTGAATGAAACAAAAGGCCTGACTTTAGAGTCTAGGCCGGAATTAGATTCAAGGAAAAATTCATATTATGCATCGAATCGCTGGCAAGACTGTAAAAAGAGAGCCACGGCAGGCGCGATGTGTGCCTGCCGTGACAGATGGAACGAATCTCGGTGTCGTTTTTTACGAACGTTTTTTCTATTTGGGAAAATTAACGAACTTCAAGAATGGCACCTTGCTTCACTGAGACCCCAGATTTCAGCAACACGTCATTTTCTGCGTCCATAATCACGTGAGAACCGTTCTCAAGAATTACATCACCGTATGGCTTCTGCGTGGTGACATCTCGTCCGGCTCGAATAGCATTACCTGTTTCATAGGCATTGCCATAATACGTTGTGTCTTGGATAAATCTGTTACTGCCGAATTCTTGGAAATGGCCTTCACTCTCTATTGCTAGTGGGAAATTGACGAGTGGCGTCGCGGTACAGTTGCTTTGCCCTGAAAATATTTCAGGATTTAGACCAAGTTGGTATCCATGATGTAAGTTGATGGCACTGAGCTTATTCACAAGCTCTATATTTGCACCGTCTTCTATACAAATATAAGCACCACTATTTATTTCAACATGTCCTGTTTTTTTTACCCTCAATGTCGCACCCGATTTTACATGGAGCGTTCCTGTCGCATTAATGTTCAGCACAGCACCATTTTCTATCTCATACAAAGAACCAGACTCTAGTACCAATGTGGATTGGTTCTTGACGTTTACAGTTGAGGCTGACTCTTGTTTAAAGAATGAGCCATTTCTGCAAGTAAAAGTAGTCGGGTTAATAAAATCATCTATGTTCGATGAAGTCTGATTCTCATTTGCAGGATTTTTGTGGCGATTCGGTGTTCCACTTTTATCAATATCAACAGTGACTGAAGATAATATGTCTACATCAGGAAGGTTATTACTTGTAATATCCGTTAGTACTATTGAGGATGCTGCCCAACGAACGTTTTTGTCTATTTTTACATCATCAATTTGTATTTTGACTACCATGCTTCCATCAGAGTTATGACATAAAACCTCGAAAGATATACCATTTAGGTAATAATCTCCCATCTTTTTTAATGATTTGTTATATGTGGGAATGTTTTTTACACATGGGTTTCGTGCAATACCGACCTTGTCTCCACTTTTGAATTGTAAGCCTGTGCCAGTAAAATATTTGGCTGTTGGCAATTCATTGTCAACCTGAACAGCCTCGGTTTGCTCGTTCTCATGGTTAGTGCTATTATTGTCCGAATTGTATCCTATAAATCCATTATTATCAAAATCATATCTAATGGCTTCGTTGTTGTTTTGTCCACCGATTGGATTCTTATCCCCTTTAAATAATTGAAAAGTAGCATTGGAATCATATGGATTGCATAAAGCCCCTGGATATATTGGCATTAGACTAAAGGAGTAGTCGTAGTCTCCTCCCTCAGAAAGCCATCTGATTCCATTCCCATTGTTGAATAAATTCACATAGCCCTCATCTTTAACATGAGAATATGATTCCACGTATGCAATAAGTCCACGTTTGTATTCAGTTATGGGACTGTCACAAAAAGTTGTACCGTTGAAATTCCCATCGAATGTAGATTGACACTGATGATTTTCCAGCCAAAGATATTGATACTTTCCACTTTCGGTAGGTATTCTGATCCTTATGGCATCTCCTGTTGTAATAAAATCCCTTAATGTGAATATGCCATTTGTTGCAGACAAGTCAGATGGACTGCTAATATCGGAATTAATCCCAGAGGCTTTTATTTGAGGAATCCAGTCAAGAATATAACGTTCCCAGCCCGTGGCACAAGTATAGCTTTGAGTCAAATGCATCATACCCCAACCAGCAATGGGCTCATAAAAGTAGTTCCCTGCCACATTGTTTCCTCCTGCATAATGAGGAGCATCGTATAGGCTATGCCCAACTTCGTGAGGGAAGATATCAATTGGATTAATAGTGCCGCTCGTGTGAGAAAAGCCTTCCCTTACTCCATAATTACCCATATTATTACCACTATAAGTTTGATTAATTCCAGTAGAGGATACTCCGTCATAATAGATTGATTTTAACCATCCTGGAGGTAGTATTGGGTTCCACTCCCTCGAAAATCTATGGCAAAATACAACATAATCTGCGATGTGATCCGCCGGAGACGAAGAGTTATCAAATGAATAATTGGGTTTGTTTTCCCTGTTGTCATACGGACTCCAATCGAAAGTGTTTGGTATTTGGTCTAAAACTTTTTTATGGAATTCTCCACGAGATGAAACAGTCGTGGGATCTACCGTGATTACTTGAGGATAATAATCTGCCACTAATCGAAATCTACCACCAGACATTTGGTAATAGAAATTTGATACGGATTTACGATTGTTATCAGAATATATCTCTTGTGGGAATTCTGCGAAATCGTTATAAAAAGCCTTTTCTGTAGACGAGGTCGCCCAATCCGGATATGCTCCATTATTCCAGCCTGGCAAGTCAAGGGTGTCATAGATTCCTCCATAAGTTATAAAAATAATTAATACACGCAAGTCCCCTTTTGGAGTAAACACTCCACCATTTTCGATATGAGATGTAGTCTTGGACTCTAACGTATTTGTTTGTTCATAGCCACATACAATCTGCCCTAAAGCGGTATGTATTATTAGTCCAATCAATAATAACAATATTAGACCCTTTTTCATATTACTGTTTTATTATTTTAATTTGTGATTTTGAATAATTTGTCTCAACGAATAGCAAATATATTCCCTGTGGTAAATTCTTTATACAAACTTTGTCTTTACAACTGATATTGTCCAATATCAGATGCCCCATCATATCATAGATTTTTGCCGATTCAATATATTCGTCACTATTAATGTATATCCAATCGTTGCAGGGGTTTGGCCATATATGTACTTTTTGATTCTCTACGCAATCATTAATCCCCACAGGGCGAACAACACAGTCTTCTTCCGACCAGCCTTCCATGGAGTAGTGATAGATTAATTCCCCATCTTTGTGACAACAAACCATCCGGCTTCCGATGATATCCAAACGTAAATAATCAAAAAGATTTGAGCAACCAACCCCCTCAATAAACATTATGGAGCGTTCGGTAAATTCATCAATGAGTGTAATTGTGTAATACCCGTCTTGTGTAAGTGTATCCTGTACAGTATACATAACACTATCACGATAACCAACATAGTTTGGCAACCAAATTGTATCACCGATAGAAAGAGACATGTCTGCTATTATTAAATCGGCATTCCCATCCGGAAATCGACACCATAGCTTTCCTGTTGCAGTATCTTCCCTAAGAAAAAAATCAAGAGAAGAATCTCTGCCTTCAGAATAGCCATTATGCCAATATACTGCACAACACTCTACTTTCTTGAAATACATGTCACTAATCAATGTGTCATTGGTAATTCGCAATAACTGATTTTCCAATGGAACATCATAGTATGCCGTCACCCCGTTCCACTCCGTTGATTCCTGACCGAAAAAAGACTGGAATCTGTTTTGATGTTGAGCAAAGCCAACTGCAGTATAACACAATGCTACCGAGCACAATAATAGTTTTTTCGTTTTCATGACGATTCTTATTTTGTTAATACCATTCGTTTTGTTCCGACAATTTGTTCATCTACTACCAACGAATAAATATACATGCCAGCATTAAGAGTGGAGCCACTGATAACCACTTGCCCATTGCCGAATGCATGAATGGGGTATGACTGCATCAGTTCTCCCGTGAGATTGAAAACGAATATATTTGCACAGGTTGCGTCTGTTGGAATAAAGTATTCGATTGTTGTGGTACTTGTGAATGGATTGGGGGAATTTTGATATAATACAGCACTATTTGTAATGGGGGCATTTGAGCTCGTACTGCGATGAGCTCTAGAATCATAGTCAAAGGTGGAGTCCGGTTGCATCCCCCTAAGATAATCTTCATAGTCCTCTATCAAGTCTAAAGAAACTCCTCTATTTTCAATGGCTGTGTACAATTCACGAAAAGCGGACACGATGATAGGAATCATTTCCAGATAGTTCACATACTGGTTACCCAACGAATCAAACTCAACAATCTCCGGAAAAAGGTCAATAATCTCAGATGTTATCAGACCATAACGGGTATCGCCAGAACCTCGAGACTGCAAGGCGGAAGAGGCAAGATGCCTGGCCGACTCCTCCTTTTCAGTCAAATCCTCGGTTCTGTCAATCTCGCCAACATTGCCAATAGGTTGAATATTATCAAGAGGTTTATAATTATATGTAACGCCATTCAACCGCATTAATCTTGGAAGTGCATACTGAATGTTTCTGATTGAACTTTTATGGTTGTCATCAGAACTGACGGAGAGCCTATCCAGTCTGACACCATCGTATATGGTAAACCGCGGAAGATAATCCCTTTGCCCATTATAGTTCCATTCTGCAACAATATAATCACCATTAAAGGCAGACATTTTGACTCCTTTTTTTCCATGCAACCACAGAATGTCTGAATCGTACGTGCCAAACTCTCCTATGAACACATTCCAACCATTGTGGTCATATCGTCCGAAATCACCAAATGCCAATTTTGAACCAGCATTGAATTCCCCGAGCCTTCCTTGAATTGACATTGAAAGAACTCGGTACATATCGTCATCCGGGCGGGTATCGGGGCCAACTATAACACGACCGTCGTTTTTGATGACAAGCTGGGCACTTGCCGTAAAAACCGAGAAAAAGAAAGTAGCCAGTAAGATTATTGATATTTTTTTCATTTTTTTGTTGTATTCATTTTTTGTTAAGCTCTTCTTTCGCGAGAGCTATTGAGGTTGCTGTGGCACTGTGTGGATTTGTGCAACATTTTATACTGCCACACAATAGAGTTAGTCGATCTACGTTATTAAAAACAATGTAGAGCAACTGCTCTATGCCTCGGGTGCGGGACGGCAGGGAAGCGTGCGTTGCGAGTTTCTAAATACAATCACGCTCTCCCTGTTTGGGCACCCTCTCTTTTTTGCCCCGACACAACGGCGCACCAAACTTGTGCGGGGCTTTGCTATATGAACTGCATGGTTTAGAGAGTGAATTGACGGTTATTCCCGCCTTTTTACATTAATTAAGTGGTTAATCTGTGTGGCCGCACACTAACCATGGTTGATTTGATTTTTTTTGACCATTTTGAGACATGTGACAGGTTTTTGATGGATGAGCTGCCTCACCATAACCAATTTCAGTATAAACATCATTTATCTATCTGTTGTAAAGCGTTGAACAACGTTTTGCAAATGTTGATGTCAAAATCCAGCAGAAGAGCCTTAATGCTGGACTTGCTTAATCCTTTAGCCAAAAATGGGAGATCATTAAAGTTGCCTATGATGATTATTCTCTTTTGTAAGGCACAGGCATAACCTAATTCAATCAATGAACTTGTTTGCATTCTTCGGGGATGAATCAGTAAAAAAACATCAGACTTTTCGATTTTCATAAAGTCTTCATCAACTGATTTGCTTGGGCTGTCAAAACAATTATCGCTATCAATATGTTCAAATTCGTTATAAACTGAATGCCCAAAACTTTTAAGCATATCAATAATCGACACTGCATGTTCTTTAAATGACAAGAAGTCTTGAATGTTGCCAAACCCAGTAATTGGCGTTGAAACAAAAATGGTTTTAGTCATTATTAGTCTAGTTAATTATTCATTGTTATCCTCGCTAAAAAGAAGCATTTTGTTGGAAAGAATTTCTTTCTTAAGGTCAGCGAATGTCGAGTATTGACGAACACGTACGTGTGGAATATTGTCACCAGCATTCTTGATTAGATAGGGAAGGCTTTTTTTGTAGAATATAACTGTTTTTTTGCATAAAGCAATAGCATAACCCAATTCTACAAAAGAGCTGGATGGGCGCGGTTTATCAACGATTAAAACAAAACTGTCGACTTGTTTGAGTTTCCTGAAATTATTCTTTACGGCAACATCTTTCCCTTCAAAATGCGATTTGTCTTCGATTTCAGCAGCAGGACAAGTTACCTCAGAGAATCCAATTGTTGATAATGCCCCAACTATTTCTTTTAATTCTTTGCGCTGCAACTGATAATCATCAGTTGACAATGTGCTCATTGGTGCACTGACAAAAACCGTATTCCTTTTAATCGTACTAATTTCCTTAGGATAAATGTATTCGGTATTATAGAATCCTTCCCCCTTCAACTTGCCAAAAACCTTTTTGAAGTCTCTCTGAAGTTTTGCATAGGCTTTTTTCGAGATTTCATCCAGTTGTGTTTTATCGATGTCGATTAACTTTAATTCTTCATTGATGTCAGAAATCATCTTGCAAAATTTTACCCTATCATGGAACTGTACACCATCGCGAGACCGGAATCTGTCACGGGGTTGGTCATTGTCATGAAACTGGACACATTGCTTGTCTTGTAACGGGGTTCCTTGTATTGCCTTTTCACTACAATTGAAAAGCAACGGTATGGTTAAAATGTCATTCCCTGCCAAGGCACCAGCTTCATAGTGAATCCAAGGGGATCTTACGGTGTCCTTGGTGACGCACACGATACCAAACTGGGCACCTTTTAGAACATTATTGATTTTGTTTTTCCAATCTTCACCACAGGTGATATTCATGTCGGAAACAAAACACTTCACTTTGCCGGGGAAAATATCGTTTTCTATTCCTTGTTTCAGTTTTTTGGCGATAGTCTTCCCATGTTCGCCAGACCAACTGATAAAAATCTTATACTCTGTCTTCTTGCTCATTTTGTTTCTTTTTTTGTGATAATACATCTATGAAATAAAGTGGTTAGTGGGCGTGGGTGCCCACTAACCACGGATTGTTTTGGCTATTTCTTCACGAGTTTGAGGTAGGTGATTGTTTCGGTGCTGTCGTGTTTGGTTTTGACGCGGACGATGTAGATACCGGAGGGGAGGGGGGATATGTTGAAGTTGGCGGTGTTTTCGAAAGTGGCCATCTTTCGACCGTTCATATCCATTACCAGAACTTCGACGACCTCGTCAGCTGTGCCGATGACGTTGACTTCACCGGTGGTGGGATTTGGCATCAAGTGGGGTTCTGAGAAACTGCCAGTTTCGGGGTTGGTCATCTGCTTGGCTCCCTTGCCCTCGTTGCTGGAAGTCCCGTCGTTTGTCTGTCGGGGTTCGATGCCCATTTCCTGTAGTATATGCAGAATTTCTTCGGGTGAGATGCAGTACATACGCTTGCAGAGCTGGTCGCCCTCGCAGGTGATGGCATAGAAACAGACTTTGCCGCCCTCCGCAATCAATTGTGTAAGCGTTGCGTAACTCACCATACCGAGGCCTTGTACTATTGCAGAACCATCGTACCAGTAGTTGATGACCATTGGCGGCTCTGACCAAAAGGCGATGAGACTCTGGCAGGGAGAGACGTCAAACTTGAAATCAAAGTATGCAGCCACGTTGCTTGACAACTCAGGGCTGATGTCGAAAGAGACAAGGTGCATCTCCATTTCACATTCAAATTTCTCTGGCATCAGGTTGATGCTGAAATTGGTTGTGCAGTTGTTGCACTCGTCAAAGAGTCGGAAAGAGATTGTGGATGACGGAACAAACTGCAAGGCTTCGATTGTCAAGTGGAAGGTGTAGCAGTCGTTCGGAGCAATCGAGGTGTTTGTGAAGTCTGTATATACCACACGGATGTACTCCTCATTGAAAAGATATTCAAGGGCACGCAAGCAGTCAGTATTGTTGGAATTGTTGCATACGGTAACATCTACGTCATAATAGATTCTACAGTCTTCAACACGCATTTCGTATTCGTAAGACACGTCGAGATCCTTACAGTCACAAGTGTCTTTGGGTTCGATTGTCAGAGTGGGTGATATGAGCGTTCCGCAGATGCCGTTGTTATAATCCAGATGCAGGTTGTAATCGCCAAAACCTTGCAATGGCAGAGAGAGCGAATAATCGGGATAGCTGACAGTACCATTGGCAATATTGTTGGTGTTAAACAGCCATTTCCAGATAATGTCTTCCCTTCCGGAAGTCAGCCCCCAAACTGGAAGTTTCGGGTTTGTTTCGAAGTAACCTCTGCATTTCTTGTAGCAGCCAGTAAGGAGTGCGTCGAAATCGGGCTGGGGTTCGATATGGATATGAGCCTCTTCCGATTTGCATCCTGTATTGGGGTCGTAGTACCAAGCCGTAGCCATACCTGGAGTGAAAAAGTAGGCAGTAGAGCCGACATCGCCATTGCTCCAGTTGATTTGGGATGTTGCCGAGGAGCTGCCAGACAATATTACGGGCGGATTGTCGATGCACGAATTGCTGCCAAAACTTATAGAGGGTGCCGGTGGAGTTGGGTTTACATATATTTTCTTTTGGCCGACAGCGGGACATCCGTTAGCCGATATGGAAACTTGAAGTGTATAATAACCTGCATTTGTGGGTGTAAAAGAGTTTGTCGCATTGGTAGGATTGTTCGTTGTGACGGGATTGGATAGATTGTCGTTTAAACCGTTGTATGTGACAGTCCATTGGAAGGTGTAGTTGTTTGTATCAGGTGACTGAGCACCATACAGCATTATCTTCTCACCTGCACAGAATGCATCGCCAGAAGTTGAAACAACAGCAGTGGGAGCGTTCTTAAATATTACATTTTTTTTGTCTTCCCATCTACAATTGTTTGCATTTTCGACATATAGGTAATAGTTTCCCGTGATGTCAATATGGTAATTGGCAGATGGACTTGGAGGATATGACCATTGATATGTTCCAGAAGGCCCCATTAATCCAGTGTTATCCCTAAATCTGAGTTCTTTAGTGGGGTCATATGGACAAACCTCATACTCCGGATTTTCAACGATTTTCCCTTGATACAAATTGTCTTTTGCAGAATATATTGAGTAATATGCATCAATGGAACAGCCATTTGTATCCGTTACAACAACATGAAGTGGATAAGGATTAGGACTGTATTCATATGTGTGACTAATGTAAGTTTCCTCTGAGACGAGTGATGAACCATCTCCAAATATCCAATTCGTATTCTTTATTTGAGTTACGGGAAAAACGGAAACAGATAGTTGTATGGCTGTATTGTCGCAGGTCTGGTTAGCCCAAGGAGAAGTGATGTTCAAGGTTGCATTACTTGTGTTTTGTATAGTCACAACATCAATAGGACAGCCTGTGATGTTCCCATAAGACCCGAATCCCACAAGTGATATGTTATATGTTCCTGAAGATGTAGGGTAATGATGTACGGTTTCACTCAATGGAAAGTCTATAATATCAGAATTTATTTTGATATATACACGTTTTGTGCCATCAAGATATTTTGAATTATTGTGAATTATTAGTTCCGTACAATTCTTCTCAATCCAAAAATTAGGAATGAACTCCAATGTAAAAGGGAATCTGCCTGAATAGCACGGATTGTTACAACAGTTTGCTGTGAAAACATAATCTCCAATTTCCTCCATTTTGAAACAAACAGAACTATGGAGAGTTTGGTCAATCCACGAGTCAACATGAGCATCGCCAATAGGAATACCCCAAGTAACTGATCCGTTTCCGTTGTTCGCAGTAAGAGAAATTGTGCTTGTGCAGTAATCAACATTCGCAATTTGTGTTATATTAATATCATTGCATTGATTGCTCGGATTATTTCCAAAGGTAAACGAATATGTACTTGAACACCCATAAGAATCAGTAATAGTACATGTGTATGTACCAGCACCTTGATAAGGTATATAGTTGTGATTATAGTTTTGAGGAGTCCCATTATATAACCAATCAAAACTATACGATGGTACATTCATAGAAGAGGGCTGAAGTTCTATGCGATAAGTGTTTCCATTGAAAATGGCGCCTTCTATTTGTGGGTTCTTCCTTATAGTAATATGTTTCACGGCAACACTCAAATAACTTTCATTATTACAATAATCGAAATTGTTGCAATAGAAACGAATATCCACGGATTCTGGCTTACTAAAATAATAATTCTGAGGATTATTATTCAAGGAGTCATCCTTTATTCTCCAGAAGAAGGAACCACTGTCACAACCAATACCAGTAAAGGATATGGTGTGTCCAGCACAAATAACGCTATCGCCAACAATTGATAAATGTGTAGTATCTTTCCCATTAAGAATAAAATGAATTACATTCACATATTCGACATTAGGACAAAATGTCCTAGTCAGTGTAATATCGAACTCTGCTGGTGTTGGTTGATTATTAACGAGTATCCGAACATTTGGAAAATTTACGCTATCTCCTTGAACTGATGCGCTTTGTTGCATGTCTGATTGTATTGACCAACGATATAACATACCATTTTCATACGGCACATTTGTGCTGTCGAATGCAATTTCTGTTCCTGGACATACAACGAGGGTGTCAGGCAAATGGGTTGGCAATGGGGTGTAAACTGTAACAGGATGGACATAGTGGCTGTCAGACAGACATCCCAGAATACGGTCGTAATTAAAAACCCTGATGCCACAAACCTCCGTGGTGTCGTATGTTATTGTAACCTGATTGCCGGGAACGGTATCAGGCGAAGCGGAACTGCATATAGGCACCCACACAACAGAGTAGTCAGGATTTTTTGGGTTGGCATTCAGAAGGATGCTGCTGCCAAGACAGGCTCTTGTGGGATTATTCGGGTCAAGGTCGTCGACTGTGGGCGCAGGCGGTGTCTCCTGTACTGTCAGAACAAATGTCGCCGGTTTGCAATAATAATTGTTTGTTGCGGTAATCAGATATTTCCCAGTCTGGTTGAATGTATAGGCGAGGTCGGTTCCCTGGGAATTGTGTATAACTGCATTACTGGAGATTTTTTGGATAGTCCAGGATACATTGGCAGCCGGGGTTGTAGACAATGCACACGAACTATGGACGCAGATACGTTCTCTGCCTATTATAGAGAGTCTTGGCTTCACCACCACCGTTAGCGGTTCGGATGTAAATTCTCCACATTCAAGGAAATCACATTTATAGGACACCGTTATCTGATATGTCCCTGCATGTTCAAACTCAATCATTTTTTGGTTGGCTCCATTTACTTCAAAGACAGAAATCCCTGTGGCGGGTTGTATATTCCAGTGATATTCAGTCGAGCCATACAAAGGTACACTGTAAATCACAGCCTCTTTCTCACAGACAATGTCCTGTCCTTTAATGGTGATGTTCTTCTCGATAATTGGAATCTTTTTGCTCAACATGAGAGGGCAAGCATCGCCACCGCACAAGTTGCCGTCAAGACCTATGATACCGTAGCCGTTCTGAGGGTTGTCCCAACGCACTGTCACTTTGGGTTGATCCTGCCCATCAATGATAGTGCCACCCTCGACATACCAGCTATACTGTTCGCACGGTGGATTGATGGCAGTATAGGTGACTTCCGCATCTTGGCACACAGTACCGTAGCAACTGAGTTCAAGTATCTCCTTTTCCAATACCTTGATGATGTAATGTTCCTCGTCGTAGCATCCGCAATTGTTGTAGACACGATGAATCACTTCGTCATCATGCCAGACATTCTCAATCCTGAAATTCTGTGTCGAAGCGGTGAGACCATAGAAACCACTTTCCCAATAGTAACCAACAATGTCGGTATTTGTTGTGGATGAAAGGTCTGTAAACTCGACAGTCTCTCCTTTGCAGACATTGATAACCTTGTCGCCATTGGGCATTTCGACGTAAGCGGGAGTTGTGACTACGTAGATGGTCGGTTTCTCAATCAGCCTGACATTCTGGGTTATAGTACAGGTGGTTCCCGAATCAGTAACCACCGTAACGGTAATCTGCCCTTGATTCCCGTTGCCCCAAGTGACTATCGCGGTATTGCCGGACGATGATAGTGTGCCACCGGAGACTTCCCAGGTCCATTCTGTCACAGTTGCCGTTCCTGTATTGGCGGAAGCCGTATAGGTTACGACACTACCTTGACAGGCGATGATTGTTTCAGGCTCTTCGTTGTAATAGTTGTCCTTGTCTTCCGGAAGAATGCATTGGAATTCAAAATTGCTGACAATAGACAGATTACACGGTTGCGGTGTGCTACTCACTTGCTGGGCTGATGCAAATGGAGTAATCAAGAAAAGCAGCAGCAATATTATTACCACTTTTGTCAAATGATTGCAGCTTTGCTGTCTTGAAGAACAGAAAGTACTCTTGCCCCTCGCTCGTTTTGTGCATTTTTTACCGAATAAAAAATGATTCATAGTTTTATGATTTTTTGTTTATAAATATTCTTATCTGTAATGACTTGCAAATAATATATGCCCGTAGGAAATCCGTCAAGGGAGATGCTGTTTCCTTTGACGGTCATTTCGTGTTGCTGTCCAACGGATGTTATCAAATAGACGTTGGAAATAGATTCCCCATTGGTGTTAATGACAACAGTACCTGTTGTCGGATTGGGATGTATATTAATAATTGGGGTGAATAATTGATTGATTCCATTATTTCCAACCACAAGTGTTTTTTCAATAGGAGGCGCTGGTAGGAAATAATTGTTACCAGGTTGAGAAGCCACAATGTTACAACTGCCTTCTCTTAATAGGGTCAAAACATCGCCGTCAACGGTGGCTACTGACGTGTCAGATACCGTGTATAGTATTGGCAAACCACTTGAGGCAATGGCATTCAGAATGACTGGGCTTTCGTTTACAGTATAGTTCAATTCTTGATTCCATGTAATAATGTTCTCATTCCTGTGTTCAATATAAATATATGGGGACAAATATGCCGTGTCAACATATTTAACGATGTAGGCGTTGCAGTAGCCGTTGCTTGGTACGGAAAAGTCCTGTAGAGTCGCGCCGTCTTGGAATGTTCCAGACAGATATAAGATGCTATCCCGAAGAATGGTGCCTCCCATTTTCGTGTTTAGGGAGGGCGAATGGTAGTCGATGAAAGATATACAATGCCCGTCATAGTCCCAAGTAATCAGGCCGTGCGAACGCCCCGATGTGATAAATGTGCTGTCTATCGTAGCCAGTCTATTCCAATATCTGACTTGTGCCATAATTCTGTTGTTCTGTACGGCAATGTCATACTGTTTGACTCTTTTGTTTAATCTGGAAATAGAGGATGGGCTGTTGATTTGCCCTGAAGACAGATAGTTCCAGGCTGTGTCAATTCTCAAAAAACAGGTGGTTATGCCTATATCCAGTCGGGTTGTATCATACAAGAAGTATCTGCCATCATTCGTATCATCGGTAGTTTTACCGACATCAATTAAAATGACAACATTGCTGTCCTCGTCAAAATTCATACAATGGAACGTCGAGTTCATAGTAAACTGAGAATTGTTGTTGACTCCTTTAAGTTGGGCTATTCTTTGAGGTACCAGTCGGGAATCATATTGGATTAAGAATCCTGTTGTATTGTTGGCTTCCTGCACATCAAGAATCAAATTGTCACTATTGGGAATCGCAAGATTAAATGCATTTCTGTAACTCGCATCGTTCACAATAGATCCTGTAACATACACTCTGTTCCTACTATCGGTTTTTACAGAATGTAAATCGGAGAGGGAGATGTGGCTGACAACCGTATCGTCTGGCGACATATCGAAGTAGTATGCAGTGGCAATCAGACTGTCAAAATGCGGTGAAAATTTCAACAGTTGATAATTCTTAAGCGATGTTGGCTCTGGTATTGAACAACGTAGTTTTCTCAATCCTCCAGTATCGCCGACTAGAATGTTAAATCCAGTAATTAGGCCATTTTCCGGTGAGAATTCTTGCTGATGGTAATCGCAGGTGTCGCAGTATAAGAACAAACGGTCCCAAGCTGCACGCGTCATTATGATATTGCCATCATTATCAACAGTAAAAGCTTGGACGGCGGGAGCTTGGTTATAATACATTTTGGCATACTGAGACCCATTCGGAGAGTTTCTGTCCCCCATAATATCGTTGCCGGAACTGTCAATATAACTTATTGACAGCAGTTTCCTTTCCTGTAGGTCGCCATCGGGTGAAAACAACAGCCAAGCAGTCACCGATCCCGACATTATTGAGTCAATGTCCATCAAAAAAAAACCGCTTTCCGAATTAGGAAGGAGTGTGTCCAAAAAATACGCATAATTGCTACCTCCGGGCAAATCGACATCAGCCATACAAGCGATGGATGTATCACCCACACATTTTATGCCTATGGGTCTAGTTTGGAGCCCATTGTTTGAATGAATGGCTTTGTGCCACAGCAACTCACCAGTGGGTGACAATTTGGCTATGACAACATTTACTGTTCTATTGGAGGGTCCATAAGGAGTCATCGGCAATAGGTCAACGCCATTTATTTGTGCGCCCAATGTGAATTCACCTATCACATACACATTGCCGTCCGAGTCGGCATCAGTGCCTATAATTTTGTTGCCGTCAGTCTGACCGCTATTCGTTGCTATTCCCCAGTAGGACTTCACCCAGTCAAAGTGCTGGGCGTGGGCGGATAAGGAAGATAGGCAAATTATTAATATCAATAAAAGTCTTTTCATAATGTATGATTTCTGTGTTTATAGATTGCGTGCTGCCCAATCTTCAAAAGGTTCTTTGAATGTACCTATCTCTTGATACAAATTCTCCATTTTCTTGATCAATTCAGGGCGTTTGGGATGGTCATTAAAAATACCATATAGACGATACGCCTTGCTGTATTTCTCCAAAGCAATATCTCCATTATCTGTTTTTTCTTGAATCATTCCAAAGACATAATATGATTCTGCCAAATACAGATGGTTGTCACCAAGAATATTCTCACCATTTTTGATGGACTCAGAACATTCCTCTATGGCTTCTTTGTAGTTCCTTTTTCGATATAAATATTTGGCCTTTACCAAGTGAGCGTTAGCATAACACAAAATGACAGAAGGGGATGTTTGGTCGTCCATTGACTTAAGGATATTAAATGCTGTCTCAATGTATTGCTGGGATTTTTCCCATTCGTTTTTGTTGCGTTCTAACAGATATACATCTGCAATTTTCAGATGAGTGTAGGCAATATCCGTATGTTTGCTTCCGAGATATTTCTTGAAGATGCCAAGTGCAGACTGATACATTGCACGTGCATTTGCCTTTTCTCCTTTCGCTGCCAGAATAGAACCTCTACCATTTTTCACATAAGCACTCTTCAAACTTTCTCGTCCAAAGTAGTCATCCACTATTCGTTTCGCATCCTCAGACACAGTGAGTGCTGTTTGGTAGTCGCCTTTATCGCGATATATGTTTGCAATGTAGTTGTACACTTCCACTAATGCCAAGGATTCTTGTTCAAGTTCTAATATTTCCTTTGCCGATTCAAACATTTCCAAGGCTTTGTTGAAATCTCCTTGCTTTCTGATAATCAAACCTTCTGTTACCATCGTTCGAGCGATGTCGCTGTTTTCATCACCTCCATAAATCTTGTGTTTTGCCTGTATGGACTGCTGGAGACTATCCATCGCCTTGTCATATTGTCCTATCTTGTACAGGATATAGCCCAACTGATGAAGAATGAATGCTTTTTTTGAAACCGACTCATTGTCAAGCCTGTCCTTAAGCATATCCAATGCCTCTTCCAGTTTTTCCTTGGCTTCGATTAGGTCAGGAGATTTACCTTCAATTAAATCACAAGCCTGATAAACTAAAGATGAGACCTGATTGCTATCTTCGTCATATTGAAACCATTTGATGTATCCCATAAAATCCGGGAAAATGGTTTTGCGGGTTATTCCTAACAGAGATAGAGATTTGCGAATGTTTTCTTTTGCAGCTTTGGGAATAACAATTTGTATTTGCTGTTTTTTGTCAAGAAATCCTCGTCCACTGATAAGGAACACACTCTGTTGATTTATGATGCGCTGATTCATCTGATGAGGATGATAGACATATATCTTCCCACGATCAGCTCCGTTGAAGAGGGAGTGAAGACTGTAATCCTTGTCCATAGTCATCAAAGGAAAGATATTCTGAGTGAAACTTTCCGCTACAGCATAAACACAACCATCTGTCTCAATCTTATCCTCTTCAATTTCGCAAGCGAACCAGAGAGCCACCAAAGGACTGTAAGTGTAATCGATGAGCAGTGTTTTTGCATAATTGTGCTGAAGGAGGGAAAGGACTGCAACGTCATCTTTGTTTTCCGTTCCAGAATTTTGAATTTTACGTGCGCCATCCAAAAGTTCAGCGTGATAGCTACGAAGAAGGTCAGGGCGAATAGGCTGGCCATATTTTAATAACAATTGCCTATAGGCAGATGATTGGATTTCCCATTCGGCAGAGGTCTGACCCCGGAAAATCATTTTGCACGATGATGCACAGATTTCCTGAAGTAAATCAATGTACTCTAACAAGTTATGAACCGTATGCATATTTCTCCATTTTACACAATTGACAATCAACTATTTTAATGCTTCACAAGTGTACACTCCTGTTTTCTTGTCAAAACTTATGGTTACAGTATATCCCTCATACGCCATTGTTTCTGCCCAGGCGTATGCTTTATCGCGATCTTTTGTAGAATATGTGACAACTTCTTTGGTAGAAACAATACGTGAAGCAGTCTCCTCATTGCGGAAACTGACCTCATATCCTTCTTCGGCCAGGGCAAACATACGATTCATAAAATCGTGCCAAGCCTCGTCGCCGATAAGCGTAAGTTGGTGAGTTACGCCATCAACGGTATAACTCACGGTGTAAACTTTGCCATTTTCCGCGACAATGGATGTCTCGTCAATGATGTTTTCTTTTTGGCAACTGACAGCCAAAGATCCAAGCACTGCAAAAAGTGCGATTGTAGTGAATGTTTTACGCATAATATTATGTTTTATTGATTAGTCGATTTGTCGAAGTTGCGGAATATTACAGCATGGGGTTCGTCAGCATTCCTTGTGTGGAAAACAATTATTATATGGTTTAAGTGAGAGATGGCAAGCCAATCGTTACCATAGGTGACGTTTTCCGCGCTTTGGGATGAATGTAAACTATCATCCTCTCGGCTCTTAGAGGAAACGTTAGGGTGTGATTTTTTAAGAGAGTCTGCAACGGTGACTTTGGGTGTTTTTTTTGTGTAAATCAAATCTTTTCCTCTGTCAATGCGTTGTTGGAAATCAGGAGACGGATTGGGTATTTCAAAATCCTTTTTAAGAGTGGCCCAACCCATAGAATCGGTGGCTTCCAGCAAGGTGACATCGACAAAGACGGTGTCATTTACTTTATAATCCTTGACAAAAGAAACATCGATACCTTCAACTTTCTCATAACGAGCATATATTTCGCTGACCTCGTTGGAAGGGAAGATGTATTTCCACTGTATGGCTATGTAGCAGACGAGAGCCTCCACGAGAGCCAGGATGGCTATGATCAGCCAAAAGCGTTTTTTATTAAAAGGACGTTTCATAGCTGCTCAATTGTATTGTTAATAGTATCGCAAATCGCATCGTCGGTTTTCTCAGAGGTGGTGGTGACCTTAACAAAGTCGCGAGTGGCGGCAAAGGCTTTGTCGGCGTTAAGGGCGATGAGCAGGAAGAGGCAGACCGCAATGGAGTAGGACGGGAGGCGGAGGGAGAAGAACTCCCGCCGACGGTAGTATTTATCGGGAATCGAATTGTAGCTGCCAGCGAGGACAAAACCAATCCAACGGCGGCGGTGACGGGAGAGACGGCTCAAACGGTCGGCATAGAGGGCCATACGGTAGGGGCGGTGGCGAAGGCGGAGCGTCTGCCGCATAAACCAAAGGCTACGGGCGGCACGCAAGGCTACCACAGCATCGGCGACGGCAAGGATGATGACTGCGACATTGAGGGGTGTGAGTCCCGCCGGAGCGGTGTGCCACAGGAGGCTTGCCGCCAAGGCGAGGACAAAGAGGCAGAAGACGAGCAGATAGCGGTCGGCTTGACGGCGGAGCTGGAACTGCGGAAGACGGTCGCCTTCAACCACCGAATGTATTTGCTCTGTGGAGAACGGCGGTATCCGCGAGGCGACGTCATCCATTAACCTCTGAGCAGAACGCAGCCGGCTGATGTCGCCGTCCGTGACGGGACGGTCGTGTCCTCTTTCCTCTTGCTGGACAAAATCCAGCTGTTTTTCTTCTTTCTTCATTGATAATCAGTATTTTACCCCCCCCTGCAAATAATATGGTAAAGAGGGAAGAAAGAGGCTGGTTGATAATTTTATTTGTGGATTAACATTTTCAATTTGTTTAATAGTCGTGACATTCGTTTACGTGCGTTGCTTTCGGAGATGCCCTCAGTGCGGGCTATCGTGTAGTATGAATCATCGTTAAGAAAGTGTGTCAAAAGTGCGCGTTCTTTATTGTTCAATTGTTCTGTGAGTTCGTCGATGAGATTCCAGTCGTCAGAGCGTGAATCAATAGCTTGGTTGTCGATATCATACATATTATCGATAGACAGGAACTCGCTATGATTTGGGTTGCGCAAATAGTGTGTGACAGCATGATATGAGATTTGATAAATCCATGTAGATTGCGTACTCTCGCCCCTGAACCGTGTGAGGCCGTAACGTCTGAACTCCTCCCAAAGTTCCAAGGCACATTCTTGTCTGAGTTCGTCGAAATAGAATGCATTGCCACCACAATACCTGAGACAGATACTGTTTATGGTTTGGTAGTTGCGTTTCAGCAGGTCGCTGAATTCTATTTCTTGCTGCACCGTAGGCATGTGGCTCGATGTCAATTATTTTAGCATCTTTCTATAACGTGTTATATTCCATATTATTTCGTCTGTAATATTGTTGTTTTGTGTTTCGATACATTATTTCATCGATACTCGATTTATTGTTTTGAACTTCTTTCGCCAAGTTAGAGGCAAAAAGTTTTGAATTGTGTGACAAAGGGGTGAAATTTTTTTGAATATTTTTAGTATAATTTTGATTTTCTAATTAATACGAATGAGTTTTTTGTTTCAAAAGTCGCTTTGGGAGATGGGACTACGAGGATGGATGGGGAGGATGGGTTTTTCGCTAGAATTGATTTATTTCAGCGGTGCTGACTCGCTGTTTTAACATTTGATTCATAGGTGCTCGCGACCTTCGGTTCAAGGCCACTCCCTACGGTCGCAGTATGGGGATGATGAGGAAGTGTGAGTGTGTTAATAACCCTTAATTTTAGAGATGATTTTGTACTAAATTATTGGTAATCTGCATATTGTGCAGTTTTAGTCGTAAAGTTGTAAACGGCTGGTTTTTAGGATGGTACAGCGATTTTGCCGAAGGGTCGCCGAAGGATCACCGAAGAGTCGCCGAGAGGTCACTGTCGGCACTTGATATTTTATGCTGGTTTTTAAGCTTTTACACGATGGTGGAAGAAAGATTTTGCCATATCGGGGAAAAGTCGTACTTTTGCATTTACAATTATTGTGGAAAAATGGAACGGAAACGAGATATAAGATACTTGACTTGTGACGGCAACTGCGCTGCGGCGCACGTGGCGTACATGTTCAGCGAGGTAGCAGCTATCTACCCCATCACCCCGTCCAGCCCTATGGCCGAGTATATCGACGAGTGGGCCGCTGCGGGTCGTAAGAACCTCTTCGGCGAGACCGTGAAGGTCGTCGAGATGCAGAGCGAGGCCGGCGCCGCCGGCGCCGTGCACGGCTCGTTGCAGGCCGGTGCGCTGACCACCACCTACACCGCTTCGCAGGGTCTGCTGCTGATGATCCCCAATATGTACAAGATCGCCGGCGAACTGCTGCCCGGCGTGTTCCACGTGAGCGCCCGCGCCCTGGCCGCCCAGGCCCTCTCCATCTTCGGCGACCACGCCGACGTGATGAGCGCCCGCCAGACG
>Ga0129306_1001264_pt1 | contig 30119 bp, 22 predicted proteins | sample P827metagenome_FD_94438 | JGI IMG/M metagenome (GOLD analysis project Ga0129306, IMG submission 94438) | Capybara group fecal microbial communities from Wisconsin, USA - P827 metagenome | ecosystem: Host-associated > Mammals > Digestive system > Large intestine > Fecal | place: USA: Wisconsin...
CCCCAAGGGGCCGCCCTACGGGCGGGGCGTCCAGAGGCCGCCCCCTACGAAGCCATATTGTAAACCGTGCGTAGGGGGCGGCGTCCCCGACGCCCCATAATACATCCATAAACTAAAATTTATTTTGCCGCTTTTTGACGTGCAGCAGATTGGGAAATAACTCCCGCTCCGGCCCCCTTCCGCCGCTCCAGGGCCTTGGCCGCTTCACAGATAGGGATGGGAGCTATGGCCAGCAAAACGACGGCGAGCCACTGGGCGGCGCTCATAGGCGCCACGGAGAACACCCCCCGCAGGGGCGGGACCACCAGCACCGACAGCTGCAGGGCCATCCCCGCCAAAAATGCCCTGTTCATGGCCGGGTTGGACAGCACCCCCTGGGAGAAGAGGGACCGGTCCTCGCTGCGGACGTTAAAGGCGTGGAACAGCTGGCACAGGGTGAGGGTGGCGAAGGCCATGGTGTTGGCCGCCGCCCCCTCCATTCCCGGGGCTCCAAGCCGGGCATAACCCAGGAAATAGGCCGTCAGGGTCAGCCCTCCCACCATCAGCCCCTGCCAGGCCAGCCGCAGGGAAAACCCCCGGCTGAACAGTCCCGCCCGGGCGTCCCGGGGCCGCTCCTCCATAACCCCCTCCTCCACCGGCTCCACTCCCAGAGCCAGGGCGGGCAGGGAATCGGTGACCAGATTGAGCCACAGCAGCTGCACCGGCACCAGAGGCATCTGGCCCAGGTCCAGGAGGGTGGCTGTGAAAATAGTGAAGATCTCCCCGATGTTGCAGGAGAGCAGGTAGTGGATGGCCTTGCGGATGTTGGAGTAGATCCCCCGGCCCTCCTCGATGGCGGAGACGATGGTGGAGAAATTGTCGTCGGTGAGGATCATGTGGGCGGCTCCCTTGGCCACGTCGGTGCCCGCCAGACCCATGGCGCAGCCGATGTCCGCCGCCTTCAGGGCGGGGGCGTCGTTGACCCCGTCCCCCGTCATGGCCACCACATGGCCCTTCTTCTGCCAGGCCCGGACGATCCGCATTTTATGCTCCGGGGACACCCGGGCGAAGACGGAAAACTTTTCGATCTCCTCCTCCAGCATCTTCTGGGGCATAAAGTCCAGCTCCGGCCCCGTCACCGTCACCCCGCCGGGCCGGAGGATGTCCAGCTCCCGGGCCACGGCGGCGGCGGTGGCCCGGTGGTCTCCGGTGATCATCACAGGGCGCACCCCCGCCCGGTGGCACTTGTCCACGGCGGCGCGGACCTCGGGCCGGGGTGGGTCCATGAGGCCGAAGAGGCCCAGAAAGGTCAGCCCGCTCTCCACTGCCCGGGGCTCCAGCCCCGCAGGCAGGATCGCCAACTCCCGCCGTGCCACGGCGATGACCCGGAGGGCCCGCTTGGCCATGTCCTCGTTGGCGCTCAGGATCCACTGGCGGTCGTCATTGGTCAGCGGCCCGTTGGGCCCGGCCACGCACAGAGGCAGCAGCACGTCGGGCGCGCCCTTGACGAACACCGTCCAGCCTCCGTTCTTTCCGGGGTGGACGGTGGACATGAGCTTGCGGTTGGAGTCAAAGGGGATGTCGGCGCTCCGTGGCCGTTCCTCCATGAGCTTGCCCTGGTCCACCCCCTCCCGGGCGGCGGCCACCACCAGCGCTCCCTCGGTGGGATCGCCGGAGGCGGTGGGCGCCCCGGCTTTCCACTCCAGCCTCGCGTCGGAGCACAGGCACCCCGCCATCAGCGCGTCCCGCCGGTGGCCTCCCGGAGGCGTCCACAGCTCCTGGACGGTCATTTTGTTCTGGGTCAGGGTCCCCGTCTTATCCGTGCAGATGACGCTGGCGCAGCCCAGAGTCTCCACAGCGGGCAGCTTTTTCACGATGGCCCCCCGGGCGGCCATCCGTTGGACCCCCAGGGCCAGGACGATGGTGACGATGGCGGGCAGGCCCTCGGGAATGGCGGCCACCGCAAGGGAGACGGCGGTCAGGAACATCTCCAGCATGTTCTTTCCCTGGACCAGCCCCACCCCGAACATAACCGCGCACACCGACAGGCACAGAAAGGACAGGGACTTGGATATCTCGGCCATTTTCCGCTGGAGGGGTGTGTCCCCCTCCCGGCCCTCCAGCAGCAGGTTGGCGATATGTCCCATCTGGGTGTCCATCCCCGTGGCCACCACCAGGGCGGAGCCCCGGCCGGCAGTGACCAGAGTGCCGGAGATGAGCATGTTCCGCCGGTCCCCCAGAGGGGTGTCCTCCGGCAGCGACTCCAGCGCTTCCTTTTCCACGGGCACCGACTCCCCCGTCATGGAGGACTCATCGGCCCGGAGGCGGCTGCACTCCAGGATGCGGGCGTCGGCGGGCACCTGGTCCCCCGCCTCCAGCAGGATCACGTCTCCGGGCACCAGATGGGCGGCGGGGAGCTTTTGGGCCTTGCCATCCCGCAGGACCCGGGCCATGGGAGAGGACATCCGCCGCAGCTCCTCCAGCGCCCGCTGGGCGTGGTCCTCCTGGGTGATGGAGATGATCCCGTTGACCAGGACGATGACAAGGATGATGGCCCCGTCCAGCCAGTCCTCTCCCCCGCTGGCCGCCAGGGACAGCCCCGCCGCCCCCAGTAGGACCAGGATCATGGGGTCCTTCAGCTGTCCCCATATCCGGGCCAGCACGGAAGGCCCCTTGGGCGCTTCCAGTTGGTTGAGACCCGCCTTTTCCAGCCGCCGGGCCCCCTCCCGGCCGGTAAGGCCCTCCGGGCCGCTGTCCAGCTCCTTCATGATCTGGGTGACCGGCCTGCTGTGCCACTCGCCCATATGTACCACGCTCCTTTCCTTTGTCCGGTTGTCCTATCAGTATAGAACAGGGCCTGTCCCGATTTTTGGGGAAACTTGGAGAGAAGCAAAAAAGAGCCCGGCTCTCAATGGGAGCCGGAGCTCAAACAAGGGAAAAAACGCCCCCTGGGCCATGGTCCGCTCCCGGGCATAAAGAAATACAAAAGGAAATACTCGTTTCTCCAATTGCTTTTTTCGCCCGCTCTCGGTACAATAAAAGCGACCAAATCCATCCAGGAGGTCTTGACTATGGATCACTTAACGGAAAAATTCGCCAAGCTGGGCGTGGACAGCGCCCCCGGCCAGGAGGGCCTGCAAAAGCAGGAGGTCCTGCCTCTGGAGGGAGACCCCATCCCCGGCGTTCCCGTGGACTTCTCCCACGGCGACGTGGACGCCCACAAGCCCATCCCCGGCAGTCTGGAGACCTTTGCGGCAGGCTATGAGGCCGGCGGCTGCCAGGCCTACACCGAGTACCGGGGCAAGGGGACCGTTCGCCGCTATCTGGCGGAAAAGCTGGCCGGCTTCAGCGGCGCTCCCGTGGACCCCGACACCGAGCTTATCCTCACTCCGGGCACCCAGGGCGCCCTGTTCCTGGCCATGGGCTCCCTCATCGCCCCCGGGGACAAGGTGGCCATCATCGAGCCCGACTACTTCGCTAACCGGAAGCTGGTGGAGTTCTTCGACGGCGAGCTGGTCCCCGTGCCCATCCGCTGGCAGGACACGGAGCACTACTCCGGTCTGGACCTGGAGGCCCTGGAGCGGGCCTTTCAGGCGGGGGTGAAACTGTTCCTCTACTCCAACCCCAACAACCCCACCGGCGTCATCTACTCCCCCCAGGAGGTGTCCGCTATCGGCCGTCTGGCCAAGCGGTACAACGTGGCCGTCATCGCCGACGAGCTGTACTCCCGCCAGCTCTTCGACCCGGACCTGCCCTACACCCACCTGCGCGCCCTGGAGGAGAAGCCCGACGCCCTCATCACCATCATCGGCCCCTCCAAGACCGAGTCCCTCAGCGGCTTCCGGCTGGGCGTGGCCTATGGCTCCGCCCCCATCATCATCCGGATGGAAAAGCTCCAGGCCATCGTCTCCCTGCGCGCCGCCGGTTACTGCCAGTCCGCCTACCTCAACTGGTTCTCCGAGCCCCAGGGCTGGCTGGAGGCCCGGGTAGCCGACCACCGGGCCATCCGGGACGACCTGCTGGCCGTCATCGCCAAATATCCCGGCTGTTGGGCCCGCCCCACCGAGGGAGGCAGCTACCTCTTCCTCCGGCTGCCCAAGCTGAAGGTCACCATCGGCCAGTTCGTCAAGCTGTGCCGGGCCCAGGCCGCCGTCACCGTCACCCCCGGCACCGAATTCGGTCCCCAGTTCACCGACTGGGTCCGGCTGAACTTCTCCCAGGACCACAGGGCCGCCGTGGACGCCGTGGACCGGCTGTGCCGGATGGCACAGCGCTATCAGGCCTGACCCCATCCACCCCAATCAGACAGGAGGCACTCCACATGAACAAAAATCCCATTCCCCAGGGCAAATACAAGCCCGCCGTCCGCCATGGCGACCTGATTTTTACCGCCGGTATGACCCCCCGGAAGGACGGCGTTCTGCTGATGAGCGGCCGGGTCTCCCCCGACCAGCCCGTGGAGTTCTACCGCGACGCCATCCGCCAAGCGGCCGCCAACGCCCTCACCGCCGCCCGGAACTGTCTGGCGGAGGGGGAGCGAATCGCCCAGATCCTGTCCCTCACCGTTTACGTCAACGCCGCCCCCGATTACACCACCCACGCCAAGATCGGCGACGTGGCCTCGGAGTATCTCTTTGAGCAGCTGGGGGACGCGGGTATCGGCCCCCGGGCCGCCATCGGCGTGGCCACCCTCCCCGGCGGCGCGCCGGTGGAGATCCAGCTGGTCGCCGCCGCCCAGCCCCTCTGACCGCACCGCCGGATCTGAATCCGCATCAATAAAAACCGTGCCCCTCCGTCAGGAGAGGCACGGTTTTTATGTATCTTCCTTGGGCTGTCAGCCCTGGCTGCCGGCGGCAGAAGAGGACGCAGAGCTGTCCGCCTCCTTGGCCTCGGTAATGGCCATGATCTCGTTGTAGGCCCCGCTCTGGAGGGACTGGGCCTTCTCCCAGAAGTCGGAGGGGTCGATCTTGTCATAGGCGTCGGTGGTGGTGATGGGATACTCCTCCAGCCACTGCTCGCTCTTGTCCTGCATCCGCTGGGACACCAGCGCGTCCCGGAACTGGTCCAGGTCCTCCAGAGGCAGGCGGAGAATAATGTGGTAGCCGTAGGTGCTCTCCACCACGTCGCTGATCTCCCCGTCCTTCAGAGCCAGGGCGGCCTCCTCAAACTCGGGCACCATCTCGCCCTTGCAGGTGGTATAGCCGTCGGGGTTGGCGGCCAGACCGGTGTCCTCGCTGTACTCGTTCATCAGGGTGTCAAAGAGAGCCACAGGGTCATCCGCCGCCCGCAGCTGGGCCAGCAGGTCGTCGGCTTGAGCTTTCTTCTCGGCGACCACATCGTCGTCCAGAGGGGCGTAGCCGGAGGTGCCGTCCTCGTTGGTCACCCAGTTTTCCATATCCTTGGTCAGCAGCAGGATGTGCTTGGCCCGGTAGTAGCCCTCCTCGTCCTGGGCAAAGGAAAGGACCTCGGCGTCGGTGGGATAGCCCTCGCTGTCCTGACCGAAGTAGTGCTCCTGGAGCATGGCGTTCATCTCGCCCGCCAGATAATTCTCCCGGAAGGTGGCGGGGGTCATCATAGCCATCCAGAAATAGTGCTCCATCGCCGTTTCGCTGCCCAACTCCGCCAGGAAATAAGCCTCATCGGCATCCATGTCGTCCAGGGTCTCCTGGGGAATGCTCAGACCCTCCTGCGCCCCGATCTCGGGCAGCAGGCGGTAAAAGGCGGCCAGCTGAAGGGCGGTATACAGCATGGACTGCTCCGCGGTGACACCGCCCACGTCGCTGTCCCAGGGAATCTCGGTCATGCCGTAATAGCTGTACTGCTGGAGGGTGTAGGAGATGTTGTAGTTCAGCCAGTAGAGCAGGTTGTCGGCCGTGATCTCATAGTCCCCCGCGGTGGCCACCACCGTGTCTCCGGCCAGACCCGCGGTTGCCAGGAAGGGGTCGGTGATCCCGGTCAGGTCCATGGGCTCTATCTGGGAGGCGGAGGAGGCACCGGCAGAAGAGGAGCCGGACGCGTCGGCGGAAGAGCTGTCCCCTTTGGAGCAGCCGGCCATCAAAGTCGTCCCCAGGGCCAGAGCCAGCGCCAGGGACAGAAATCGTTTTGTCATAGTCATAAGTACAGGTTCCTTTCAAAGAGGAAAATCGCCCGGCTTTCGCCGGCAGTGTATCTATCATAACACAAACTGCGGATGGGAGCAAGGCAAGATTCCGCCCCTCGCTCCGCCGCACAAGCGGTGGGGGGCTTGCGCCCCCAAAAGGCGGGGACCCGTTTCGGGCGCTCACCCCTCCAGCCCGGCGGCATAGTCCGCAACCAAAGTTCGTGCCGCTCTTAAGGGGTCCTCGCCTTTTTTCAGCCGCAGGGACAGATAGGGCTTGTCGCCGGCGGAAAAGAGCAGCCGGCCCTTGTACTTGTCGCTCCCGCACAGCTGGGACACCTGGCGCAGATCGAACTTGGGGATGGTCAGCAGCAGGGCGCCGTTCTTCTGGTCGATGTCGGTGATGTCCGCCCGGGCCGCGTCCGCCCGGAGGAGGGCCACGGAGATCAGGTTGTTCACCTGCCGGGGCGGCTCGCCGTAGCGGTCAATGAGCTCATCCACCAGATCGTCCGCGTCCCCTTCCGACCGGATGCCGGCGATGCGCCGGTACAGGTCCATCCGCTGTTCGGGAGAGGGGACGTACCGGTCGGGGACGGAGGCGGCCACCGACAGGTTGGCGGCGCACTCGGTCCGGGTGGGAACGGGCTGGCCCTGCTCGGTGAGCACCGCCTCCTCCAGCAGCCGCAGGTACATGTCGTAGCCCACAGACAGCATAAAGCCGCTCTGCTCCGGACCCAGCACGTTGCCCGCGCCCCGGATCTCCAGGTCCCGCATGGCGATCTTGAAGCCGGAGCCGAATTCGGCGAACTCCCGGATGGCCTCCAGCCGCTTGGCCGCCACCTCGCTGAGCACCTTGCCCTTCCGGTAGGTCAGATAGGCGAAGGCCCTCCGGCTGGACCGGCCCACCCGGCCCCGGATCTGGTGGAGCTGGGCCAGACCCAGCTTGTCGGCGTCCTCGATGATGAGGGTGTTGGCGTTGGGCAGGTCGATGCCGGTCTCGATGATGGTGGTACACACCAGCACGTTCAGCTCCCCGTCGGTCATCCGGCTCATCACGTCGTCAATGGCCTCCTGGGCCATCTTGCCGTGGGCCACCCCAATGGCCGCGTCCTCCCCCAGCAGCAGCTGGAGCCGGGCGGCGGTGCGGTCGATGGTCTCCACCCGGTTGTGAAGGTAATATACTTGCCCCCCTCTTTCCAGTTCCCGGCGCATGGCGTCCCCCAGCACGCTCCAGTCGTGCTCCAGCACATAGGTCTGCACCGGCTGGCGGTCGGCGGGGGGCTCCTCCAGGGTGGACATGTCCCGGATACCGGACAGGGCCATGTTCAGGGTCCGGGGGATAGGGGTGGCGGACAGGGTCAGCACATCCACCTGCTTGAAATTCTCTTTCAGCTTCTCCTTGTGCTGAACGCCGAAGCGCTGCTCCTCGTCCACCACCAGCAGCCCCAGGTCCTTAAAGCGCACGTCCTTGTTGAACAGCCGGTGGGTGCCGATGAGCACGTCCACGCCCCCGTTTTCCACCTTCCGCAGGGTCTCCTTCATCTGGGCGGGGGTGCGGAACCGGGACACCACGTCCACGTTCACCGGGTACTTCCGGAAGCGGTTCAGGGCGGTCAGATAGTGCTGCCGGGCCAGGACGGTGGTGGGCACCAGAATGGCTGCCTGCTTGCCGTCCAGGACGCACTTCATAATGGCCCGGAAGGCCACCTCCGTCTTGCCGTAGCCCACGTCGCCGCACAGCAGCCGGTCCATGGGGGTGGCCCGCTCCATATCGGTCTTGATCTCCTGGATACACCGGAGCTGGTCGTCGGTCTCGGTGTACTCGAATTGCTCCTCAAACTCCCGCTGCCAGGGGGAATCGGGTGAAAAGGCGTAGCCCGGCTGGCGCTGGCGCTGGGCGTAGAGCTGGATCAGGCCCTTTGCCAGGTCCTGGACCGCCTTTTTGGCCTTCTTTTTGGATTTCTCCCACTCGGTGCCCCCCAGGCGGTTGAGTTTTTTGGTCTCGTTGGCGTCCTCGCCGCCGCCGATGTACTTGGACACCAGGTCCAACTGGGTGGCGGGGACATAGAGCACGTCGGTGCCCGCGTAGGCGATCTTCACATAGTCCTTTTCAATGCCGTCCACCGGCATCTTCACCATGCCCACATACCGGCCCACGCCGTGGTGCTCATGTACCACCAGGTCCCCGGGGGACAGGTCGGCGTAGGACTTCAGCTTCTGCCGGTTGGTGGCGTCCTTCCGGGGCCGGGGGCGCTTGACAGCCGCCCGCTCCCCCTCGGTGAGGACGGCCAGCTGGATGCCGGGGTACTCCATCCCCGCGGACAGGCCCCCCACGGTAATAACGGTCTGGCCGGGCTTGGGCAGCTCCGTCAGGCGGAATTCCACGGCGGAGCGCACCTTCTGCTCCCGCAGCAGGGCCTGGAGGTCCAGCGCCCGCTGCTCTCCGGACACCAGCACCAGGCAGGCGAAGCCCGCGTTCTGGTAGTGGGCCAGGTCCTGGACCGCCGTCTCCAGACTGGCTCCGAAGGAGGGCAGCTGCTTGGCCACCAGGGACAGCAGGACCTTGGGGGGCGTGGGGTAGGCGGCGGTGGTGAAGGAGTCCAGATAGGCCACCGCCCAGTCCTCCAGAAAGGCGCACAGCTGGGGGAAGGTCCGGGCCAGCTCCCCGCAGGAGCCCTCCAGCTCTCCCCGGTCCATCAGGGTCTTCACGTCCTCCTCCAGCTGCCACTGGTAGGTCTTGGCCCGGTCGGCCACCCGGGGGCACTGGTCGAAAATAACGCAGGCGTCCCCGGGCAGATAGTCGGCGGCGGTGGCCATTTTCGGGTAGATCAGCGCCAGATACCGGTCCACCGCAGGGAAGGAGCGGCCCTGGGAGACAGCCTCCCGGTCCTGCTCCAGGGTGGCGGCCAGTTCCTTCAGCCCGTCTCTGGTGGCCTTGGCGGCCAGCTTCCCCAGCTTCTCCGACAGACCGGCCAGACCGCCGGGGGCCATCTGGGGCAGGGCCTCGGCGGCGGGCAGCAGGAGGGCGGAGTCCACGTTTTCGGTGCGCCGCTGGGTGGCGGGGTCAAAGACCCCCATGGCGTCCACCTCGTCCCCGAAGAACTCCACCCGGACGGGCGCCTCCATGCCGGGGGCGTAGACGTCCAGAATGCCGCCCCGGAGGGCGAACTGGCCCACGCCCTCCACCTGGTCGCAGCGGACGTAACCGGCGGCGGTCAGCGTCTCAGTCAAGTCGTTCAGGTCCCGGGTCTGCCCCACCTTCAGCTCCACGCAGCACCGCTCCAGCACCTCCGGGGGCATGGTGCGCTGGAGCAGGCTCTCCACCGTGGCCACCAGATAGGGGATCTCCCCCGCCGCCAGCCGGCGGAGCAGGGCCAGGCGCTTGTGCTCCCACTGGCGGGAGACGGTGGCGGCGTTGTGGAAGGTGAAGGAACGGGGCGTGAGCACCGGGACGGGCTGCTCCGCCAGGGCGGACAGGTCCCGGGCCAGCCGCTCCCCTTCCCCCTCGTCGGCGCACACCACCACCACGGGACGGCCCGTCATCAGACCGATCCCGGCGGCGATGTGGGTCCGGTGGAGGTTGGCCGCCCCGGACAGGGCCACGGGACAGCGCCCCCCCTCCATGGCGGAGAGGAGCTGCTGAAATTCCGGGATTCGGTTGATCGCGGCGGTGAGCAGTTTCATGGGGATGACCTCGCTTTTAAAATTTACAAAATTTGGAAGTTATGGGCGTGGGAAAGCCCCCCGTTCCCTGTGAAGAGGGGGGATGGGTGCCTGTGGTGAGGCGCTTTGGGGTGCGGGGCGGCCAGCCAAGAGAGGCGGGGGCAAGCCCCCGCCCTGCGGCCCATGTTCCCGGGTGTAGGCAGTTTGCAGGGACCGACCCGTTGCCGCCGCAGCGCCGCCTCACCCGTTGAACCGGTTCATTCCCTTGTCCAGGCCGTCCTTCAGGATGCACTCGATGGCGTCGGCGGCCTTTTTCACGGCGGCGTCGATGGCCTTCTTGTCCTCCCCCACGAACTTGCCCAGCACCCAGTCGGCCAGGTCATAGTCGGGATGGGGCTTCTCCCCCACGCCCACCCGGATGCGGGGGAACTGGTCGGTGCCCAGGTGCTGGATGATGTTTTTCAGACCGTTATGGCCCCCGGCGGAGCCTTTGGCCCGGATGCGCAGCCGGCCCACGGCCAGCGCGGTGTCGTCGGACACCACCAGCACATGGTCGGGGGGCACCTTGTAAAAGTCCACTGCCTGGCGCACCGCCTCTCCGGACAGGTTCATGTAGGTGATGGGCTTCATCACCAGCACCTTTTCCCCGGAAATGGTCAGCAAATTGGTCAGCGCCTTGAACTTCAGCTTCTGGATGGGCTTGTTCTGCCGCTCGGCTACCTCGTCGGCCACCATGTAGCCCACGTTGTGCCGGGTATTCTCATATTTATCCCCGGGGTTGCCCAGACAGACCAGAATCCACCCGGCGCCGCCGGAATTTTTTTGGAAAAGCATGTGGGTCTCCTCGTTTTCATCAAAAATCGGACAATCCAAATAGGGGCGGGTAAACCTACCCGCCCCTCTACTGTCAAAAAAGTGGCTTTGCCATTTTTTTGAATGGGAAAGCACGAAATTTTCACCTCGATTTCTTCCGAAATTGTCGGCAAAAATTTCGTGAGAGGTGTCATTTCCCACGCGCATGTCGCGGGAAATGACATGATTTAACTTTATTCCCTCGCCTGCGGGCGACGGAACTCCTTGCAGTAGGGCTTTTTGACAAGCCCCCCCCGGCGGCGGAAGAATTGCCTTCTGTTTTTCCCGGCGGCAAGCGCGCCGGGAAAAACACCGCTCATCTGACAAGCGGTACCAGCGCAGCGAACGCTGCGCGGTCAGCCGCAAGCCTGGATCAGAGAAACAGCGGGGAAACGGAGGTCTCCATATAGATGTGGCTGATGGCCTCGGCGAACATGTGGGCCACGGAGATATACTTGATCTTGGGGCAGTCGGCACCGGGCTTGCTGGGGATGGTGTTCAGGAAGATGACCTCGTCCAGAACGCTGTCGGCGATGCGCTGGATGGCGGGGCCGGACAGCACGCCGTGGGAAGCGCAGGCGGTGACGTCCTTGGCGCCGCCCAGCTCCACCAGAGCCTTGGCGGCGTGGCACAGGGAGCCGCCGGTGTCCACCATGTCGTCCAGGAGGATGACGTGCTTATCCTTCACGTCGCCGATGATGTTCATGACCTCGGAGGAGTTGGCCTTCTGGCGGCGCTTGTCCACAATGGCCATGGGCATATCCAGCTTCTGGGCGAAGGCGCGGGCGCGGGCCACGGAGCCCACGTCGGGAGACACCACCATGGTGTCGGCGTGGACGGCGGCGAACTTGCGGATGAAATGGTCCACAAAGATGGGAGAACCCTGCAGGTTATCCACGGGGATGTCGAAGAAGCCCTGGATCTGGTTGGCGTGGAGGTCCATGGTCAGCACCCGGTCGGCGCCGGCCTCAGTAATCAGATCGGCCACCAGCTTGGCGGAGATGGGGTCGCGGGGCTTGGTCTTGCGGTCCTGGCGGGCATAGCCGAAGTAGGGGATCACAGCGGTGATCCGGCCGGCGGAGGCCCGCTTCAGGGCGTCGATCATGATGAGCAACTCCATCAGCGCGTCGTTGACGGAATGCTGCTTGCCGTCCTTGTCCACAAAAGCGCAGGTGGACTGGACCACAAACACATCGGAGCCGCGGACGGTCTCATAGAAAGAAGCAAAGTTCTCTCCGTCAGAAAACGCGCCTACTTCAGAGGTGCCCAGAGGGATACCCAGTTCCTTGCAGATATCCTTGGCCAGCTGGGGATTGGAATTGCCGGTAAAAACCTTGATGTCCTTCCCATGTGCGATCATGTTGTTTCCTCCCATAATTTGGTGTGCGCGCCGGCCCTGTCCCGCCGGGGCACCCGTTTTCCTTTTCTGTCTCTTCGCAGGGGGTCAATGCTTGGTGTGAGCGGGTCGGCTCACTTTTTCCCTTTCTTTTCCCGGTTGGCGGCGGCCCAGCCCTCCTTGACCTGCTGCCGGGCCCGGCCGATGACCATGGCGTCGCCGGGGATGTCCTCAGTCACGGTGGTGGCGGCGGCGATAAAGGCCCCGTCCCCCACAGTCACGGGAGGCACAAAGTTGGTGTTGCAGCCCACGAACACGTTGCTGCCGATGGTGGTGCGGTGTTTCTGGAAGCCGTCGTAGTTGCAGGTGACGGTGCCGCAGCCGAAGTTGCAGTTGTCGCCCACATCGCTGTCGCCCACATAGGTCAGGTGGGCCATCTTGGTGCCCACGCCCAGGTTGCAGTTCTTCAGCTGGACAAAGGCCCCGATCTTGGAGCCCTCCCCCACCACGCAGTGGGGCCGGATGTGGGTGTAGGGGCCGATCTGGCAGTTGGGGCCGATCTGGCTCTCCTCGCACTGGGAGGCGTTGATGGTGGTCCCCTCCCCCACGGTGCAGCCGGTCAGCATCACATTGGGCCCGATCTGGCAGTTGGGGCCCACCACGGTGTCCCCCCGCAGGATGGTGCCGGGCAGCAGCAGCGTGCCCGCCCCCACGGTCACCGTGTCCTCCACATAGACGGAGGCGGGGTCCATCATCTCCACACCGGCCGCCAGCAGGGCCTGCCGCTTGGCCGCCAAGGCCTCGGAGTGATCCTTCATAGCGATCTTGTCCTCCTATCGCAATCGAATGACGGAAAACCGTCATTTCTTTCCATTTGACATTATAGCATAATATCAGGGAATTTCAGCCATGGCAAGGGGAATTTTTTTGAATTGGGCCAGAAACCGCAATTTCTTCACAATATCGCTCAACAGGGCAAAACTCCTCTCCGCCGTCTCGGAGAGGAGTTTTGCCCTCAGCCGGCGGGAATCAGGGGGCGAACCCCCAGTTTTTCCCGCAGCCGGGAGGGGTGATAGATACGGAACACCTCCAGCCCGGCGCAGAAGGTGTCCACCAGATCCACCAGCAAGGCCTCGGGGGACCGGGGCAGCTGGCCGCCCAGGGGCCACATGTGGGACAGGATGATGTTGCGCTCCTTTGAGGACAGGCGGGTCAGCGCCTCGGCGTTCCGGGCGGCGGCCCGGGGGTGGTCGAAGCACTGCCAGCCGGGGTGGGCGGACTTATCCTTGGAGTCGTATAAATACAGGTCGTGGAGCAGCCCGCCCCGGGCGGCGGCGGTCTCATCCAGACCCAGGGCCCGGGCCGCCCGGAAGGACAGATAGGCCACAAAGAGGGAGTGGTCCAGAGTGGTGATGGGTCCATGGTGCTTCCACCGGCCCATCATACGCACCTGGTCGGAACCCAGCAGCTCCCCGGTGGTCTCGACAAATTCACGCATAAAACGATTCATTGGAATCAGTCCTTTCTGGAAACGGGTGTGAGAGGGCCCCGCGGGCCGCGCCCCACTAAAGTGTGTCCTTACATATTCCCGGCGCCGGAGAGAGGACGGCGTGCGCCTCACCTTCATCATAGCGCACCGGCTCTCCGCTGTCACCCGGAACATTTTCCCTTACCGGATCTGGCCTCCGCCCCGGATGACATACTTGAAAGTACACAGCTCCCGGAGGCCCAGGGGGCCCCGGGCGTGGAGCTTCTGGGTGGAGATGCCCATCTCGCAGCCCAGACCGAACTCCCCTCCGTCGGTGAACCGGGTGGAGGCGTTCCAGTAGACGGCGGCGGAGTCCACCCCCGCCAGGAACCGCTTGGCCGCCCCTTCGTCGGCGGTGACGATGGCCTCGGAGTGGCCGGTGGAGTGGGCGGCGATGTGGGCCATGGCCTCGTCCACGTCCCGTACCACGCCAACAGCCATAATATAATTCAAAAACTCGGTGTCAAAGTCCCGCTCCCCGGCGGGAACGCCGTCGATCACGGCGGCGGCCTTCCCGTCCAGACGCAGCTCCACCGGAGGCAGGCCCTTTTCCCGGCGGTCGTCCACCATACGCTGCCTGAACTTGGGCAAAAACTCCCCGGCGATGGCCTCATGGACCAGACAGACCTCGGCGGCGTTGCACACGCTGGGCCGGGAGCATTTGGCGTTCTCCAGAATGTCCAGCGCCATGGCCTGGTCGGCCTCTTTGTCCACATAGATGTGGCAGATGCCGGTACCCGTCTCCAGGACGGGGACGGTGGCGTTGTCCACGCAGGCCCGGATGAGCCCCGCTCCCCCTCGGGGGATGAGCAGATCCACATAGCCCCGGGCGCACATCAGCTCATTGGCGGAGGCCCGGGTGATGTCCTCCACCAGCCCCAGGGCGTCCTGGGGCAGTCCGGCGGCGGACAGCCCCTCCCGCAGGGCGGCGACGATGGCGGCGGCGGAGCGGTGGGCCTCCTTGCCGCAGCGCAGCACGCAGGCGCTCCCCGCCTTCAGCGCCAGGGCGGCGGCGTCGGAGGTGACGTTGGGCCGGCTCTCGTAGATGATGGCGATGACGCCCATGGGCACGGCGGTCCGCTCGATGACCAGACCGTTGGGCCGCTCCACCCGTTCCCGGACCTCGCCCACCGGGTCGGGCAGGGCAGCCACCTCCCGGACGCCCCCGGCCATGCCGGCGATGCGGCTCTTGCTGAGGGCCAGCCGGTCCAGCATCACGTCGGAGACGGTCCCCCTGGCCGCCTCCAGATCCAGGGCGTTGGCGGCCAGGATCTCGCCCGAATGGCGCTCCAGGGCGTCCGCCATGGCCAGCAGAGCCTTGTTTTTGGTCGCGCTATCCGCCAGAGCCATGGCGGCCTTGGCGCCCTTGGCCCCTTGCAGCAGTTCCATCGTTGTCATAGCTTCCAGCCTCATTTCCTTAAAATACGCCGTCGGACATGTTTTTCCCCAAAAAACGGGTGCCTACCGCCTTGCCCTCCACAATGTCATAGAGGCATTCGGGGTGTTCGCCGTTGGTGATGACCATGTCGCAGCCCCGGTCCGTGACCATTTTGGCGGCCCGGAGCTTGGTGGCCATCCCTCCGGTGGCCAGCTCGCTGCCCTTGCCGCCGGCCAGCGCCTCGATCTCGGGGGTGACCGCCTCCACCACGGGGAGCAATTTGGCGCCCGGGTCCTTTCGGGGATCGGCGGTGTACAACCCCTCGATGTCGCTGAGCAGCACCAGCAGGTCGGCCCCCACTGAGCAGGCCACGATGGCGCCCAGGGTGTCGTTGTCCCCCACCTTGATCTCGGCGGTGGCCACGGTGTCGTTCTCGTTGATGACGGGCAGGGCCCCCAGCTCCAGCAGGCGGAACATGGTGTTTTCAAAGTTGTGCCGCCGGTCCTCGTGGTCCACGTCCTCCCCGGTCAGGAGGATCTGGGCCACGGTGTGGTTGTACTGGGCAAACAGCCGGTCATAGGTATACATCAGCTCGCACTGGCCCACGGCGGCGGCGGCCTGCTTGGTGGGCATGTCGGCGGGACGGCCGGGCAGGTTCAGCTTGCCCACCCCCATGCCGATGGCGCCCGAGGACACCAGAATCATCTCGTGGCCCGCGTTTTTCAAGTCGGAGAGCACCTTGACCAGCTCCTCCACATGGCGGATGTTCAGCCGCCCGGTGGGGTGGGCCAGGGTGGAGGTGCCGACTTTGACGACGATACGCATATGTTGAACTCCTTTCGGGACAGTTATGGGGGAAACGGGGGAGCGGGCGGTTGGAAGCTCCCGGCGCATCCCTTATGACGTCCGGCTCATTTCCCGGCCAGCGCCCGGGTCTTTTCGTAGGCGGCAATGACCGCGTCCATGGCGGCGGCCCGGAAGCCCCCCTCCTCCAGGGCGCGCACCCCCTGGATGGTGGTGCCGCCGGGGGAGCACACCGCGTCCTTCAGCGCTCCGGGGTGTCTGCCGCTCTCCAGCACCATGCGCGCGGAGCCGGCCACCATCTGGGCGGCGTAGGCCAGCGCCTTGTCCCGGGGCAGTCCGCAGGCCACTCCCCCGTCGGCCAGAGCCTCAATAAACAGATAGGCATAGGCCGGACCGCAGCCGGAGACAGCGGAGGCCGCGTCAATCAGCTCCTCGGGCACCGGGTCCACCAGACCGGCGGGGGCAAGCAGGGCGGCAAACGCCTCCAGCTCCTCCCGGGCCGCCCCCAGGCCGCAGTACTGCACCACGCCTGCCCCAATGGCGGCGGGGGTGTTGGGCATCAGCCGAATGACGGGGCAGTCCAGCCCCGCCAGCTCCCGGATGCGGGCGCAGGACAGGCCGGCGGCCATGGTAGCCAGCACGAAGCGGTCAGCCCGGCCGGCCAGGATGGGGGAAAGCTCCGCCAGGACCCCGGCCATCATCTGGGGCTTCACCCCCAGGAAGATCAGATCGCAGCCTTGGGCGATCTCCCCGTTGGTGGCGGTCCGGGCCCGGGTCAGCTCTCCGGCCAGCTTCTCCGCCTTGGCGGGGGTCCGGTTGGACAGGTACAAAACGGCGCCCTCCGCCGCTCCCTTGTCGGCCGCCCGGGCCAGAGCGGAGCCCATGCTGCCGGTGCCGATAAAGCCGATGGACTGATACATGTTCATGCCTCCTGAGGATGCGGTCCCGAGGGCCGCCTTTTATTTTCTCTATCATATCACAACCGCGGCCAAGATGAAATTGAATATTGTGTTAAAGTTTTGAAGCTCACCGCTTCTCTCTTTGGCACTCAACAGGGGGGAACGGCTCCTTCCGCGGCGGGCAGCCGCAGAGGGCTGTCTCTGCGGTGTTGGTGTGGTCTTGATATCCCAGAAAGCCCTGTGTAAAGACAAAGGGCCCCCGCGGCTGCCGCGCCGCGGGGGCTCTCTCTGTTGTTCTATGCTATTCTATGTGAGCCTTCCAGAATCACTGCTGATGCCGGGATGTACTCAGCACTTCTCAAAGATGGTGGCAACGCCCATGCCGCCGCCGATGCACAGGGTAGCCAGACCCTTCTTGGCGTCGTCACGCTTCTGCAGCTCGTGGAGCAGGGTGACGATGATGCGGGCGCCGGAAGCGCCGACGGGGTGGCCCAGAGCGATGGCGCCGCCGTTGACGTTGACCTTGCTCATGTCAAAGTTCAGCTCGCGGGCCACGGCGATGGACTGGGCGGCAAAGGCCTCGTTGGCCTCGACCAGATCCATGTCCTCGATGGTCAGGCCGGCCTTGGTCATGGCCTGGCGGGAAGCGGGCACGGGGCCCACGCCCATGATCTTGGGATCCACGCCGCCCTGGCCCCAGGAGACCAGCTTGGCCATGGGCTTCAGGCCGTACTTCTCAACGGCTTCCTTGGAGGCCAGGATGATGGCGGCGGCGCCGTCGTTGATGCCGGAGGCGTTGGCGGCGGTGACGCGCTGCTCGTGCTTGCGGGTATCGGTCTCGTGGACCTTGGTGACCTCAAAGGTGTGGACCACCTGGTCCTCAACGCCCTCGGGACCCACGGGGAAGGCGCCCTTCAGCTTGGAGATGCCCTCGGCGGTGACGCCGGCGCGGGCGAACTCGTCCACCTTGAACTCCACCATTTCCTTCTTCTTCTTGACCATCACAGGGACGATCTCGTCGTTGAAGCGGCCGGAGCTGATGGCGGCCTCAGCCTTGTTCTGGGAGGAGGCGGCGAACTCGTCCAGCTCCTGGCGGGTGATGCCCCAGATGTCGCAGATGTTCTCGGCGGTGGTGCCCATGTGGTAGTTGTTAAAGGCGTCCCACAGGCCGTCCTTGATCATGGTATCCACGACCTTCTTGTCGCCCATGCGGGCGCCCCAGCGCTCGGCAGGCAGGGCGTAGGGGGCGGCGGACATGTTCTCCATGCCGCCGGCCACGATGATGTCGGCATCGCCGGAGGCGATGCAGCGGCCGGCCTCGATGACGGACTTCATGCCGGAGCCGCAGACCATGCCCACGGTGTAGGCGGGGACAGAGGTGGGCACGCCGGCCTTCAGGGCGGCCTGGCGGGCGGGGTTCTGGCCCAGACCGGCGGTGAGGATGCAGCCAAACATGACCTCATCCACCTGCTCGGGCTTGACGCCGGCCCGGTTCAGGGCTTCCTTGATGACAAGAGCGCCCAGGTCGGTGGCGGGGGTATCCTTCAGAGAGCCGCCAAAGGAACCAATGGCAGTACGGCAGCAGTTGACAACATAGATTTCCTTCATAGTGTCTAAACCTCCAAATATTCGGTTTTGGCGTCACAGGGACGCCTTTACTTCCGCTCTTATGATAAATTATATCGAAGGGCAGATGAAAAAGCAACAAGATTCTTGTGGCATCTGGCACTGTTTCTGCCTGAGGTTGACGTATTATTATAAATATGCAATGAAGATTATTGCTTCTATGTAATAAAGTGTCTCAAGCTGTCGGCAGCCCCGGGGTTTTTAACAGCAGCCTCTCTTGGGAAGCCTGCTGTTTTGCAGGAGACGGCCGCCCACCGGGCGGCCGTCTCCTGCGCGTATTTTCTTCCCTGATCAAAAATCCTGAGTCATGTCTTCGACGGCCTCTTCCGGTACCACCGTTTCCCACATCTCCTCATTCTCATCAGAGGCGGTATGGGGCCGCAGCTCATAGCTCTCCCCCAGGCCGGAGAACTCCTCCAGCCAGGCCAGGGTCCGCTGGGCGTTGGGGGTGAGGGTGATGGTCATGTCCCGCTGACTGGTCACCGTCTGTCCCCTGCTGTTCCGTCTGGTCATTTCAAACGTGAAGGTCAGGTCGGTGCGGTAGGTGTTGTCCAGCCGTTCCCCGTCGTCAAAGAGGTAGCGCACCCCGATGGTGCCGTCGTCAAAGTCGGCCCGGACGGCCTCCCACAGGCCCTGGAGGTCCTCCCCCGCGGCTCCGTTCAGATAGAGGATGGACTGTTCCTCCCGGGCGCCGTCGCCGCGAAGCTGGTACACGTCGGTGAGGTAGGCCTCCACCAGACGGCTCTCCTCGCAATCGTCAAAGCCGTAGCGCTCCTCCACCAGCTCCCGGTCCTGGAGCAGCCGCTGGACCTGCCAGGTGACGGAGCCCTCCTGGTCAAGCTCGGACTGGTAAACGGGAACGGAGGAGTAGTAGCGTTCCAAGGTGGCGCCGGTATTGAGTGTATAGTCCAGCCGGATATAGATGTACTCCTCTCCCGGCTGGTAGACATAGCTGTCCCGGTCTACCCGGTCCTTGTCCCGGAGGATGGCCCGGTGCAGGTCGATGAACCGCTGGATCTGCTCCCGGTCGGTCACCAGCGCGGTATGATTCCGGGCGGTGTCATAGGGGTAGCTCAGATCGGTGTAGACGGTCAGGGAGGCCACCTCTCCGGCGTCGGGCACCTTGTCCTCGATGCCAAACCAATCCAGCGCGAAGGAGGCGCACAGCAGGGCCATGGCCAGGGCCGCCGCCAGGGCGTGCTTCCAGTATCTCAGCACCCGGAAGGACTTGCGCAGCAGCATCTCCGCCGCGAAGCAGCCCACCACCGTCCAGAGGATGACGCACAGGGACATGGGCAGGGCCTCGGTCCAATCGAAGAAGGCGGCGGTGACCACCCCGAAGCACAGTCCGGAACAGAACGCCACCCCGTACCGGAAGATGGGCCGGACGATGGGGACGGCCACCACGTCGCCGGCGGATTCCACATGGCGGCGCTGGTAGACCAGCAGGGCCAGGACGGCCAGCACCACTCCGGCGGCGGCGTAGGCCGCCACAGTACCGGGGGACTCCAGACCGCGGAACACCGCCTCCCCGGAGTCGCTGTAAACCGTCTGCCACCCACAGGCCTCCATCAAGGCGTACACCGGGGTCAGATACCGGACCAGGGGGCCTTCCGCCCGCATGCCCGGATAGCCGAAAAAGAACAGGTCCATGAGGGCGGAGATCAGAAAGTAGACGGTGAACACCAGCCCATTCAGGATGCCGTAAAAGGCGGGCAGCGCCAGAAGGTGTCCGGTAAACATGGCGCAGAAGGCGGCGAAGGAGAAGAAGAACAGTGCAGTGCCGCTCTGGACCAGCAGCAGGGTGCCCAGGGCGGACAGGGCCTGGCCCCAGGACTGGGAGGGCAGCAGCGCCAGCTCCACCGCCGCACCCATCAGGGCCGCCGCCAGCTGGGGCAGCAGCAGGAAGCTGAGCCCCGCCAGGTAGTTGGACCAGAACAGGGCCTCCCGCCGCACGGGCAGGGCGTGGATGGTGCAGGCGGCGCGGTTGTTATACAGGTAGCCAAACACCGCCATGGCCGCCAGAACTCCGCAGACCAGGGACAGGAACAGCCCCAGCTCCAGGCAGCCCGGCAGCTCCACCGCCCGCTCCAGCAGCTGCTCCTGGGCTTCGGACACAGTCCAGCCCCAGCGGATGCTCTGGAAGTAGCCGTTCATCAGGTTCAGCGGGACGGCAAAGAGCCAGACCACCCCGTACAGGGCCCACAGGGGCCAGAACCGGGCCATGGTCTTGCGGTAGAGGGTGGAATTAAAGAACGATGTCGCGGACCCCATAGTCCTCACCTCCCAATTCGTAAATAAAGATCTCCTCCAGGGACAGGGGCAGGACCTCCAGCAAAATGGGGCTGAGCGCCGCCATCCGGCTCTTGATCTCCGCCGGGTTGCCCCGGACGATGTAGGTATACACCCGGCCCACCTGGGAGGTGTGGAGGATGTTCATGTCATGGGGCAGCTGGGGCGGCTCAGGCTGGGCGAAGGCCGCCTGGAGCTTGACCACGTTGTCCTGCAGGTCGGTGAGGGAGCGCTCCAGCAGCACCTTGCCGTGGGACAGGATGCCCACATGGTCGCACACGTCCTCCAGCTCCCGCAGGTTGTGGGAGGAGACCAGCACCGTGGTCCCCCGCTGGGCCACATCCCCCATGAGCAAGGACCAGACCTGCCGCCGCATCACCGGGTCCAGGCCGTCCACCGGCTCGTCCAGCACCAGCAGCTCGGGGTTGCAGCACAGGGCCAGCCAGAAGGCCGACTGCTTCTGCATCCCCTTGGACAGCCGGCGGATGGGCTGGCGCTCGTCCACCTCAGGGAAGGCCTCCTTCAGCGCCTGATACCGCTTGTCGTCAAACTCGGGGTACAGCCCCCGGTAGAATTTCATCATGTCCCGGGTGGAGGCGGAGGCAAAGTAGTACAGCTCATCGGGGATGACGGCGATCTTGGCCTTCACCGCCGGGTTTTCATACACCGACTGGCCGTCCACCAGAACGGAGCCGGAATCGGGGCGGTACACCCCGGTGATGTGCCGCAGGATGGTGGACTTGCCCGCGCCGTTGGGGCCCACCAGCCCGTAGATGGAGCCCTTCTGTACCTTCATGGACAGGCCGTCCAGGGCCTTGAAGCCCTCGAAGGTCTTGACCACGTTGTTCACCTGGATCATTGCGCCTCTCCCCCTTCCATGGCCCGGATGCGGGCCCACAGCGCCTCCCCGTCCACGCCCAGAAACAGCAGCTCCGCCGCCGTCTGGTCAAAGACCTGGAGCAGTTCTTTCTTTCGCCCCTGATCCACCCCCGTGTGGGGAGCGGCAAAGGACCCCTTCCCCGGAACAGAACAGAGATAGCCCTCCGCCTCCAGAGCCTCGTAGGCCCGCTGGATGGTGTTGGGATTGATGGCCAGGGAGCTGGCCATGGTCCGCACCGAGGGCAGCTTCTCCCCTTCCTGAATCACCCCGGTCACCATCAGCCGGCGCAGGCCGTCCTTGACCTGCTCGTATATGGGGCGGGCGTCCCGGTAATCTAAATTGAGCACGGAAGTCCCTCCTTCCCGATATCCCGGCGGTCTGGGCCGCCGGTTCAAATTGGCTCAAACTGTATGAATCGTTCTAGTACACACAGTATACCGGGGGGCAGGGCAAAATACAATTAAGAAGTCTTTAAGATTTTCTTAGGATGGGCGGCGGGGGCAAGCCCCCGCCCTACCTTTTCCTCGCCAGACATGGGAAACCGTATCTCCGCGCGGCGCTCCGGGCCTTTCCGTAGGGGCGGCCCCATGTGGCCGCCCGCTGTGCAGCGGGGGCAAGTCCCCGCCCTACCTTTTCCTTGCCGGACATGGGAAGCCGTGTCTCCGCGCGGCGCTCCGGTCCTTTCCGTAGGGGCGGCCCCATGGCCGCCCGCTGTGCGGCGGGGGCAAGCCCCCGCTCCACCCTTTCCTTGCCGGACATGGGAAGCCGTATTTCCGTGGGGCGCTCCAGGCCCTTCCGTAGGGGCGGCCCCATGTGGCCGCCCGCTGTGCGGCGGGGACACCTTCCTAGGGGCGCCGCCGCTGTATGGGATATGCTTCCTTCTTGCGAAAACCCGGCGATTGGGTTACACTGTGAAGGTGGAAAGGAGGCGGGAGCATGGACCACGAATACTACATGGGGCTGGCCCTGGAGCTGGCCCGCCAGGCGGCGGAGCACGGGGACGTCCCCGTGGGCTGCGTCATCGTAAAGGACGGCCAGGTCATCGGCCGGGGCCGGAACCGCCGGGAGGAGCGTGGGGACGCCACCGCCCACGCCGAGCTGGAGGCCATTCGGGACGCCTGCGCCCGGACGGGGAGCTGGCGGCTCCACGGCTGCACTTTGTATGTCACCCTGGAGCCCTGTCCCATGTGCGCCGGCGGCATCATCAATTCCCGCGTCGATACGGTGCGCTACGGGACCCGGGACGAGAAGGCGGGGTGCTGCGCCTCGGTGCTCAACCTCTTTGAGGAGCGGTTCAACCACCGGCCCCGCATCTACCGGGGGCCCCTGGAGCGGGAGTGCGAGGCCGTCCTCCAGAACTTTTTCGAGGACCTCCGGGGCCGGCCGGAGTGGACGCCGCAAAAAAAGATTTAATCCTTTTGTAACATTTGGGGATAACTTTTTTAATAACCCTTGGATATACTAATACTCGCAAGGCAAGAACATCTTTTCATTCTATCCTCCAATTTCTTGAAAGGCTGGCGGTCATCCCGTCGGTCTTTCTCCTTTTATGCCCGGTCTGTCGGCCGCGGAGTCCCGGTCCGAAGATTTAAAACTTATGTAACAATTCCCGTTGGATTTTTTAATAACTCTTCTTTATCATAAAATCTGCAAGAGACAGTTCGTTTCATTTTAATCCTCTTTTTCAACGGCAAGACCCGGACGCTTTGGAGCTGGCGTCCGGGCCTTGCTGTTTTTTCATACTGGCCGCCGGTCGAACACAGACCTTTGATTTCTGTCCGGCCATGGGGGACGGCAGCCCTACCCCGCCTTCATGGCCAGCAGGGTCCGGGCCACGTTGTCCGCCCACAGCCGGGCTCCGTCCACGGCCTCTGTCAGGGTATTCCCGTGGCCCCCCACCTCCACCAGGAGGGAACCGGGGGACAGCTGCTGGTTATAGCGGCTGTTGCGCAGGACGATGGGCCGGGCCAGGCTGTCATAGCCCCGGGTCAGCCCCTGCTGGAGCTTCACCGCGAAGGCCAGATTGTCCTTCCACCGGGGATGCTCGGCCCCAGAACCGCTGGTGCCCACCACCAGCATGACCTGGGCCACCTTCTTCCCCGCCTCCTCCGACACCAGCTTGTAGACCTCTCCCCCGGAGCCTACCAAAGCGTCCCGGTGGACGTCCAGCACGATCTTGATGGTGGGGTACTGCGCCAGCCACTGCTCCACCGCGGCCTTGGAGCGGTCATAGGCCCCATTGTAGGCCGGATAGTCGAACAGCGTGGTGTCGTGGATCACCTGGAAGCCGTGGGCCCGGAACACTGTGGCCATCTCCTCCCCCACCTTCACCACGTTGTGGGTGCAGTCGGTGGTCCGGTAGGGGTCGCTCTCCTCGTAGGCGTCCCCGTCGGTCTGGGCGTAGGACTCGCTGCCGTGGGTGTGGACAATGAGGATCTGGGGCCCCTCCCCCAGCGCCACGTCCACCGTCCCCTGGGACAGCACCGAGGCGTCCAGATCAAAGTCGGTGCGGTTATACAGATACACGCCCTGGCTGTAAAGGTATTTTCCTTCCGCCTTGCCTCGGGCAGTCATCTCCACCACGCCGTCCTCCCCGGTCTGAGGCCGGAGCTGGGGTTCCTCCTGGTCGTCACCGTCCTCGTCCCGCGCCGCCGGGTCGGAAGCGTCCGGACTCCCGCCGCCCCTTTCCCGCAGCCGGAGGACCTCCTCCTCCCCGGCGGCCAGCAGAGGGGACTGGCCCAGGAGCAGCCGCCCCCAGCCCTCCAGCGCGTCGGTCTGGTCCCCAGGCAGCGGACCCAGTTGGCGGGCCAGCAGGGCCCGGGTCAGGCCGGGGACCCGTCCCAGTGAGGCCAGCCTGTCCCCCAGCCCGGAGAACCCCGCCAGCTGTCCCGCTCCCCACAGGGCCGCCAGCACCAGTCCCAGGGCCACCCCCCGGCGCAGGGCGGTCAGGTATCGCCGGCTTTCTCTCATGGTACCACTCCTTGTCCTGTGTATGACTTGCACCCACATCCTATGAGGGACAGGCGGCGGTTATGACTGCAAGGGGCCCGGGAGAATACGGTGATTTCCGCGCAAAAAAAGCCTGACCGCATCCGGTCAGGCTTTTTTGTTGCAGTTACCGCTCCTCGCGGAAGTAGTTCAGGCCCAGCGCGGCGGGCAGGCCGGAGTCCTCCCGTTTCCGCACCGAGGTGACCACCAGGACAATGGCGGTGATGATAAAGGGCAGGGCCTGGTACAGCTGGGTGGGGATAGCGGCCAGCCAGCCCAGAGGGCCGGGGAAAGCGGCGGCCAAGCTGGAGCCCGACACCCGCAGGGTGTTGAAGAAGCCGAAAACAAAGGTGCCCAGGATGGCCAGGGCGGGATTCCAGTTGGCGAAAATGACCAGGGCCACCGCGATCCAGCCGTAGCCGTTGATCCAGCAGCTGCTGTTGAAGGAGCCGGACATGTTCAGGCCCATGTAGTAGCCGCCGATGCCCATGATGCCGCAGCCCAGGCAGATGTGGATATACTTGTACCGCTTCACGTTGATGCCCACCGAATCGGCGGCGCCGGGGTTCTCGCCCACGGAGCGCAGCCGCAGACCGGGAGCGGTGCGGTTCAGATACCACCACATGACCAGCGCGATGGTCACGCCGAGATAGACCAGCACGTTGTGGGAGAACAGTCCACGGCCCAGGACGGGGATCTGGGACAGGCCGGGGATGGCGATATCGGCAAAGCCGTTCTTAATCCCAGAGTAGTCGTTCATGGCGGGCCAAGCCACCGCCTTCAGACCGTTGCCCACGAAGAAATAGACGCCCAGACCGAAGGTGGTCAGGGTCAGGCCGGTGATGTTCTGGTTGGCCTGGAGGGATACGGTGAGAACGGCGAAGAGCAGGCCGCACAAAGCCCCGAAGGCGAAGGCGGTGAGGATGCCCACGGCGATGCTGTTGGCGTAGCAGCCGATGATATAGCCGAAGATGGCGCCCACGGCCATGATGCCCTCCACGCCCAGATTCAGACTGCCCGACTTCTCCACCACGATCTCGCCCACTGTGCCATACAGCAGCGGGATGTTGTAGACCACGATGTTGTGGATAAAGGTGGTGACCACGCCCAACTTATCCATTTCCATTGGTTTTTCCCCCTTTCTGCACGGGAACCACCCGGAACCGGGTGTAAAAATCGGCGGCCAGCACCAGGAACAGGATGGCGCCCTGGAGCATGTTGGCAAAGCTGGAGTCCACCTGGGAGAAGGTGGCGGCGGCGACGGTGGAGCCGTACCGCAGCATGGAGATAAGGGCGGACACCAGGAAGATGATGGCGGTGTTCATCTGGGATAGCCAGGCCACGATGATGCCCGTCCAGCCCACGTCGTCGGTGATGGCGGTGGACAGGATGCCGGCGGTGCCCACCTTGAAGGCGGCGGCCAGGCCGATGAGGCAGGCGGACAGGAACACGGTCCGCAGCACAATGGCATTCACCTTCATACCGGCGTAGTGGGCGGTGCCCACGCTGTCGCCCACCACGGCGATCTCATAGCCCTGTTTGGTGTACTTCAAATAGACAAAGACCAGCACGCCGATGACCAGGGTGAAGATGACGCACACGTTCAGCCCGAACTTGCCCACCAGGGGGATCTTGGGGAAAGTCACGATGTCGGAGAAGCTGGCAAAGATGGGCCGCACCGAGTTGGGGTCCAGATAGAAGTTCCAGTCGGCCTTGGTCTCTCCCAGGAAGGTGAGGATATACAGGGCAATGTAGTTGAGCATCAGGGTCATCAGCGTCTCGTTGGTGCCGAACTTCACCTTCAGCACCGCCACGAAAGCGCCGTACAGGCCGGCCAGCAGCATGGCGGCCAGGCACATCAGCAGCAGCGTCACCGCCCCGGGCAGGACGGGCCCCAGCTTGAAGGCCACGGTGGCGGCGGCGATGGCGCCCAGGATGAACTGGCCCTCGCCGCCGATGTTCCAGAAGCGCATCTTAAAGGCCAGGGACAGGGCCACCGAGGTCAAGGCCAGGGGGACAAAGACCTTCAGGTAGTTTTCAAAGGTCTTGTAGGCGATCTTGTTGCCCACCATGCCCATGGTGAACATCCGGTAATAGTAGGAGACCGGATCCACCCCCAGGGCCAGCAGCACCAGGGCCCCCAGCCCCAGGGCGGCGGCCACCGCCAGCACATAGAGGCACAGCTTTTTCCACAGGGGGCAGTTATCCCGCTTTACCACATGAAATCTCACGGCTGCTCCTCCTCCCCTTCCCGGCGCTCCAGCTCCCGGAGCTCCTCGTCGGTGATGTTGGTGTCCCGGGCATAGCCTGCGGGCTTGTCCTCATATTTGTTGGTCAGGTCCAGGGCGCCGGTCATCATCAGGCCAAGCTCCTCCTTGCTGGTCTTGTGGGCGTGGACCACGCCCATGACCCGGCCGTGGCACAGCACCATGATCTTGTCGCACAGGGCCAGCATCACGTCCAGATCCTCGCCCACGAAGAGGATGCCTACCCCGGCCTCCTTCTGCTGGTTGAGGATGTTGTAGATGGCATAGGAGGAGTTGATGTCCAGGCCCCGCACCGGGTAGGCGGTGACGATGACGTTGGGGCCGGCCTTGATCTCCCGGCCCAGCAGCACCTTCTGGACATTGCCGCCGGACAGGCGGCGCACCGGAGTCTCGGTGGAGGGGGTGACCACCTCCAGCTCCTCAATGACCCGCCGGGCGTCCTCCCGTCCCCCCTTCCGGTCCACGAAGGGGCCCCTGGCCTCAGTATAGTTTTTCAGGAGCATATTGTCCGTGATGGACAGGGAGGGAGCCAGGCCCATGCCCAGCCGGTCCTCGGGGATGAAGGACATGGAGATGCCCTTTTCCAGAATGGCCTTGGGGGACAGGCCCACGATGTTGTCGCCCTTGTGGATCATCAGACCGGACTGGATAGGCCGCAGGCCGGCAATTGCCTCGCACAGCTCCTTCTGGCCGCAGCCGGCGATGCCCGCCACGCCCAGGATCTCGCCGCCCCGGATGTAGAAGTTCACATGGTCGATGGCCAGAGCGCCCTCGTCGTTTTTGATGGTCAGGTCCCGGATCTCCAGCAGGGGCCGGGTCTTTTCCACCACCGGGCGGTCGATGTTCAGATCCACCTTCCGCCCCACCATCCACTCGGTCAGCTCCTGCTCGTTGGTGTCGGCGGTGTTGACGGTGGTGATATACTCGCCCTTGCGCAGGATGGCCACCCGGTCGGAGATCTCCAGCACCTCGTTGAGCTTGTGGGTGATGATAATGATGGAGTGGCCCTCCTCCTTCATGCGGCGCAGCACCCCGAAGAGCTTTTCGATCTCCTGGACCGTCAGCACGGCGGTGGGCTCGTCCAGGATGATGACCTTGGCCCCGTAGTACAGCACCTTGATGATCTCCAGAGTCTGCTTTTCGGAAACGGCCATGTTCCGGACCTTTTTCTCGGGGTCGATGTCAAAGCCGAACTTTTTGGCCATCTCCCCGATCTCGGCGTAACGCTCCCGCTTCAGGGTGAAGCCGGACTTCTCCCGGCCCATCCAGATATTGTCGGCGGCGGAGAACACATCCACCAGCTTGAAGTGCTGGTGGACCATGCCGATGCCCAGCCGCTTGGCGTCCTCCGGGGAGTCGATGGACACGGCCTTCCCGTCCACCAGGATCTCCCCCCGGTCCGGCTTGTAAATGCCCGAGAGCATGTTCATCAGGGTGGTCTTGCCCGAGCCGTTCTCCCCCAGCAGCGCCAGGATCTCCCCCTGACGCAGGGTCAGATTCACGTCCCTGTTGGCCACCACGCTACCAAAAGCCTTGGTGATGCCCCGCATCTCAATGGCGTACTGTTCCGGCATGGCCTTCTCTCCTTTTCTGTGAAATTCGGCAGGGGCGGTCCTTAGCTGCCCGCCCTCTATGTTCTCATTTGGTCTTTCCTCTCCGGGCCGGGCCTCCCGGCCCAGGGAGCAAAAACCAAACCGGGCCGGCCGGATGACCAGCCGGCCCGGTGTTCGGGTCTCGCGTTTTGTGGGGGGACGAAAGGGGTCAGGCCTCTTCCACGCCGGCCACGAAGTAGTTCATGGTTCCGGTGATGACGCTGTCCTCCACGGAGGGGCCGCCGGCGGCCACGATCTCAGCGCCGGTGTTGTCCACCAGAGCCTCGTCGGCCTTCTCCACGGTGGCGGCGCCGTCAGCCACGGTGATGTGCAGCTTCACGCCGGAGAACACGTCCCACTCGCCGGAGATGATCAGCTCCTTGACGGCGTCGATGGCTTCCTGAGTGCCGGCGGCACAGGTGGCCTCGTTCAGGGGGGACACGTCCACGAAGCCCTCCTTCAGGCCGCCGTACCAGGCGCCGGAGCCCAGGGTGGAGACGTAGTTGGAGGCGTCGCCGCAGGTCATGGCGGCCTCAATGGCGGTGCGGTAGTACACGTTCCAGTTCCAGATGGCGGCGGTCAGGTGGGCGTTGGGGGCGTCAGCGGTCATGTCGGAGTTGTAGCCGCAGCCGAACACGCCGGCGTCCTGGGCAGCGATCTGGGGCTGGGCGGAGTCACAGTGCTGGGAGATGACGCCGCACTTGTAGCTGTCGATCAGCTCCTTGGCGAAGGCGGACTCGTTGACCTCGTCGGCCCAGGCGCCCAGCTTCTTCACATAGACCTTGGCGTCGGGGTTGACGGACTGGGCGCCCAGAGCGAAGCCGTTGATGCCGGAGCAGGTCTCGGCGTACTCGGTGCCGTAGGCGGCCACATAGCCGATGTTGTTGTTGCCGGTCTCCAGGCTCTTCAGACCGGCGGCGATGCCGGCCAGGTAGCGGGCCTGATAGGCACGGCCGAAGTAGTTGTTGAAGTTGGTGTCGTTGCACTTATAGCCGGTGGCGTGGGAGAACACCACGTCGGGGTACTCGGCGGCGGCCTTCTCCATGGCGTCGATATAGCCGAAGGAGATGCCGAAGATGATGTTGGCGCCCTCGCCCACCAGGGTGTCGATGGCGGTCAGCACCTGCTGCTCATCCTCGGGGATCTCGTCCTGGATCACCAGCTGAGTGGCGGGATCCATGCCCAGCTCCTCCATGGCGGTGGTGATGCCGTGATGGTGGGCGTAGGTGTAGCCGGCGGTGTCGTTCTTGCTGTTGATATAGATGGCGCCCACCTTGAAATCGGCGGCGTCGCTGGTGCCGGCGGCGCCGGAGCTGGCAGCGCCGGAAGCGGCGGAGCCGGCGGACGTGCTGGGCTTGTCACCGCCGCCGCAGGCGGCCAGAGACAGCACCATGGCCATAGCCATGACCATTGCAAGGATCTTCTTCATAACTTGGTTGTCCTCCTTAGTTTTGGTTAGTTGGATCTTTTCATTCCTTGGATCGCTTACCTTTTATATTAAAACCGAATGACACGGTTTTAATCTTAATCCACAAATTCCACTCCGTTTTCCTCGGACATGGACTTGATACGGGCCAAAGATTTCCCACAAAATCTTTGATTTTGCGGGTGCCCGTTTTTTTAATCCTCGGGCGGAATGAATCCGCCCTTGCGGAAATTCTCCGCCGCTTCGCGTCTTCGAATTTACGGCCTGCCGGCCGCCCCACCTGCGGCGGGGCCCCGTGGAATCCCTGGCCAGCTGTGGAAAATTCTCAAGCTTAATCTACAAATTCTACTCCGTTTTCCTCGGACATGGACTTGATCCGGGCCAGGGATCTCCCACAAAATCTTTGATTTTGTGGGTACCCGTTTTTTTCAATCCTCGGGCGGAATGAATCCGCCCTTGCGGAAATTCTCTGCCGCTTCGCGTCTTCGAATTTACGGCCTGCCGGCCGCCCC
>Ga0129306_1001268_pt1 | contig 29946 bp, 26 predicted proteins | sample P827metagenome_FD_94438 | JGI IMG/M metagenome (GOLD analysis project Ga0129306, IMG submission 94438) | Capybara group fecal microbial communities from Wisconsin, USA - P827 metagenome | ecosystem: Host-associated > Mammals > Digestive system > Large intestine > Fecal | place: USA: Wisconsin...
CGTCAAGTTGGGCACCGGCCAGCATCAATATGACCTGAGCGGTATCCAGCTGGGTGCGAAGGCTTATGCGGAACTGGCCTACGGCTATTCCCGCCAGTTGTCCGACATCGTGTCGATAGGTGCACGGGCCAAACTGCTCATCGGCATTGAATCGATCCGCTACGACATCAACCGCTTCGACCTGTCTTTCACGGAAGACAGTTATGTAGCTTCCCTGGGTGCCAATCTGGACTTTACCAGCCGGATGGGCAAGTTCCGTACAGATGACGCGGATTACTTGAAACCTTTGTCCATCAGCGCCAAAGATAAACTGCACTGGCCGTCCGGCGCCGGCCTGGCCGTGGACTTCGGTGTGGTGGTGACGCCGGTCGAGGGCCTGACGATCTCCGCGTCTGCGCTGAACCTGGGCGTCCTGGTCTGGTATTATGGCAATGCCGGCCGCTCCGCTGGCACTGTCCGGTTCGACGGCTTCAAGGACCTCTCCCTCGACGATATCAAGGGTGGCAAGATCAAGGATCAGCTGACTCCGCTGAAGGATGAATTCCTGAACGCCATGCGGCTGAAGAGCGTCAGCAAACGCGTCTCCGTAGAAGCCGTGCCGTTTACCTTCAACGCAGCTGTCAAGTATGCCATGCCCTTCTATGACGCCCTTTCCATCGGCGTGTCCGGCAACTTCGTCCGCTGGAGCGGCATGTCCTACAAAGAATTCCGCGGCAGCCTCGCCTGGAACCTCTCGCGCAAGCTGGGTATTACCGGCAACATCGGCCGTGGCGACTACGGTATGGTCTGGGGTGCCGCCCTTACCGTCGGCATCCACAAGTTCCACCTGAATGCCGGCATCCAGAACGGCTTCGGCGGCACGATCCCGTACTCCAGCACGCCCCTCAAGGCCAACAACAAATGCCTGACCGTGGGATTGACCTACGATCTGTAGTATAAAGAGATGCCGGATCAGGTCCGGCATGACGAAAAAGGGGTGACCATTGCGGCCACCCCTTATTTGCGCTGAGCGGGTGGTAATGCGTTCGACGCAGCTTTTTTCGCGAGGAGAACGAATTACCAGAGCGAAGCGTCCATTATTTGAACAGCTTCTGTGCGAAGGTGTTGAGGTACAGACGCCAGTTGGACCACACGTGGCCGGCGTCGGAGACGAAGTACTCGTGGTCGAGACCCTGCTCGGTGAGCTTGGCGTGCATTTCCTCGGCCCCCTTGAACAGGAAGTCCGTGTTGCCGCAGGCCAGGAAGTAGAGCTTGACGCCTGCTTTCTTGAGGGCTGCGATCTGCTCGGGCGTGGCGCTGCCGGCAGCGGAGAGCGGGCAGATGTAGTCGAAGAGTTCCGGATAGAGGATCGAAGCGGAGATGGTGTGGCCGCCACCCATCGACAGGCCGGCGATGGCGCGCGAAGCCGGCTTCGGAATGGCGCGGAAGTTCTTCTCGATGAAAGGAACGATCTCCGTGCAGAGGCTCTTCACATAGAGGTCGCGGTTGGCTGGGTCGCGCCAGTCATACGGCTTCTCGGGAATGTTGAGCGTACGGGCGGCTGCCTGGCCCGGGTTGCCGTTCGGCATGACCACGATCATCGGCTCGGCGAGGCCCTTCTCGATCAGGTTGTCGAGGATCTGGGCGGTGCGGCCCATCGAAATCCAGGCTTCCTCGTCGCCGCCTGCACCATGGAGCAGGTAGAGCACTGGGTATTTCTTCTTGGGGTTGTTCTCATAGCCGTAGGGTGTGTAGACAGTCAGGCGACGGTCCATGCCCAGGATGCTGCTGTGATACCAGGGATGGCTCACCGTACCGTGCTGGTTGGCCTCGCCGTAGTTCTCCGTCCGCTCGCCGGGAACCAGGAGCATCGGGAGGTAGCGTGTGCCGTCACGCTGGACAAGCACGTTCTGCGGGTCGTTCACGTTGACACCGTCCACTACGAAGTTGTAGGTGTAGATTTCCGGGCTGGGCAGGGGAATGGTCACTTCCCAGACGCAGTTCTCACCGCGTGTCATGTCGATGGTGCCGGTCCAGGGATTTTCCATCCAGGAGCCGCTGAGTTTCACGACGGTGGCGTAGTCGGCCTTCAGGCGGAAGGTCACGCTGTCCTGTTTGATTTCGGGCGAGACGATAGGTTTGCCCCAGAAGGAGAAGTTGGTCAGTTCCTGTGCGTTGAGGGCCGTGATGGCCAGCAGGCAGGTTGCGAAAAGGGTCAGGATTTTTTTCATGTGAATAATGAATTGGGTTGATTATCGGAACAGGGTGGGTGCGAGGACCTGGAGGTCGGCGCGCCAGGTGGCCCAGCTGTGGCCCGCCTGCGCATTTTCCAGGTAGTTGTATTTGACGCCGGCTTCCCGCAGGTAGCCGAGGGCTTCCTGGCAGTTCTTGTAGGCGATGTCGGCGGGGCCGCCCTGCGTGAAATACAGGGCCTTGAAGTTGCGGTTCAGCGCCGGTGCGATGGCCTGGAGCTTGATGCGCGCAACGTACTCTTTCTGCTTGCCGGGCGAGAAGCTGGAGCTCAGCACCCAGACATGGCTGAAGAGCTCGGGATGCAGGAAGGCCGTCTCGATGGTCTCCATGCCGCCCATCGACAGGCCCGCCATCGCGCGGTGCGCCTGGTCGGCCTTCACGCGGTAGTTGGCTTCCACGAAGGGGATGATGCTCCGTACCATGTCTTCCCCGAAGAGAGGCACTTCGCCCATCATGTCGGAGGTCTCGATGGTGCCGTTGGGCATGACCACGATCATCGGAACGATCTTGCCCTCGGCCAGCAGGTTGTCGAGAATCCAGCCCGCCGCGCCCACGCCGGGCCAGGAGGCGTCGTTGTCGCCGCCGCCGTGGATGAGGTAGAGCACGGGCAGCGCTTCGGCGGATTTCTCATAACCCGCGGGCGTCCACACGTGCATGCGGCGCTGGCAGCCCAGGGTCTCGGACCAGTACCAGCGCTGCGCCAGGGCGCCGTGCGGCACATCCTTCACGTAGCCTTCGCCCTTGGTAAAGACGGAGGCCTGCTCGGCGGACAGCGGGGCTTTGGGGTCCTGGACCCGCACGCCGTCCACGAGGAAACTGTAGCGGAAGCAGCCGTCGGCGAGACCTTCGCAAAGGCCCTGCCATACACCGTCGGCATTCTTCTCGAATTTCACGGGTTTGTCCCAGGGCAGGTCGCCCGTCACGGCCACCGTCTTCGCCTCGGGCGCATAGAGCTGGAACAGCACCCTGCCGTCGGGCAGGAAGCGGACGGACTGCAGGGTGTCGTTGGGCGTGGGCTGCCGGAACCATTGGGCCGACAGCGTCAGGGTGCAGCCAAGCAGGGCTGCCAGGAGTATCAGGGCTTTTTTCATCTTTCCATGAATTAGATGTTTACCTCGGCGGTCAGGCGGATGTCGTCGGAAGCGGCGCCCAGCAGGAGCTGCAGCTTGCCGCGTTCGAGATCCCATTGGCCGGTCTGTTCGTTCCAGTAGCGGAGATCGTCGAAGGGAATGGTCAGCGTAACCTGCTGGCACTCACCGGCCTCGAGGCTGACGCGCTGGAAAGCCTTGAGCTCTTTGGCGGGCCATTCGACGGAGGAATTGACGCGGTGCACATAGAGCTGGACCACTTCGTCGGCATCCATGTCGCCCTCATTGACGAGGTCGAAGGTCACTTTGACGGTCTTGCCGTGGACCGAAGCCTTGATGTTCTTGTAGGCGAAGTTTACATAGGAGAGGCCGTGGCCGAAGGCGTACATCGGCTTGACTTCCCGGGTGTCGAACCAGCGGTAGCCCACATAGAAACGCTCGGTGTATTCGGAGACGGGTTTCGGCAGCGATTCGATGAAGGCCTGGCGTTCGGCCGGGCTCATGGCGAGCACGTCCGGGCGGAACATCAACGTGAAGAGGTCGCCGCCGGCGCCGTTCGGATCCGGGAAGTTGCCCATGGCATAGGCCGGGCTGTCTTCCAGTTTCACCGGGAACGTGAACGGCAGCTTGCCCGACGGGGCGATGTCGCCGAAGAGCACCTTTGCGAGCGCAGTGCCGCCTTCGGAACCGTTCCACCATCCCTGGATGATAGCCGGGGAGTTGGGCTCGAGAACCTGGAGGTCGGTCGGGCCGCCCGAGATCAGGACCGTGACAACATTCGGGTTCGTATCATAGAGGGCCTCGACAAGGGTCTCCTGGCCGCAGGGGAGCTTGATGTCCTTGCGGTCGCTGCCTTCGGTTTCGATGTTCTTGTTCGTGCCGGCGAAGAAGATGACCAGGTCGGCCTTCTCGGCCAGTTTGAGGGCGTCAGCCAGCAGTTTCGGATCGGCCGGCTCGTCGATGGCAGTGGCTTCCAGCGGGTCCTTCTTGGCCGGAGCGGGTCCCCAGCGGCGGCCCGGGAAATTTTTGTAGCCGGGCGCATAAGTTACTTGGACCCCGATGGGAGCCCGTTCGATGATGCCTTCGAGCGGCGTGATTTCGTAGAGGGCTTTTACGCCGGCGCCCATGCCGCCGCTCTGGGTCTTGAGCTTGGCATTCTGGCCGATGACGGCAATCCGTTTCACGTTCGGCTTGATGGGGAGAATGTCCTCGTTCTTGAGCAGGACGATGGACTTCTCGGCCACTTCGAGGGCGATCTTCTGGCTCTCGGGCTGCGAAGTCATGACGATGTTGGCCTCGTCGTCCGGCACCGGGTCGATCGCGTAGCGTACGCGAAGGATCTGGCGGACTTTCTCGTCCACGAGGTCTTCGGTCAGCGCGCCGGTGGCGATGGAATCGATCACAGGCTGGCCCAGATAGGTGGAGCCTGTCATCTGCACGTTGAGGCCGTGGAGCATGGCGCCCATGGTGCTGTGGGTGCCGCCCCAGTCGGAGACGGTCATGCCCTTGAAGCCCCATTCGCCGCGGAGAATCTCATTGAGCAGGTGCTCGTTCTCGGAGCAATAGTCTCCGTTGACCTTGTTGTAGGCGGGCATCACGCTCATGGCGCCGCCTTCGACGATGGCGCGCTCAAAAGGCTTGAGGTAGATCTCGCGGAGGGTGCGCTCATCGATCTTGACGTCCACGCTGCCGCGGTTGGTCTCCTGGTTGTTCACGGCGAAGTGCTTGATACATACGGCTGTTCCTTCGTCCTGTACGCCCTCGGTGTAGGCGAGGGCCAGGGCGGCGGAGAGGATAGGGTCCTCGCTCAGGTATTCGTAGGTGCGGCCACCCACGGGCAGGCGCTGGATGTTTACGGCCGGGCCGAGAATCACATCCTTGCCGCGGAGGCGGGCTTCCTTGCCCATGCCGGTTCCGTACTTGTAGGCCAACTCCTCGCTCCAGGTGGCGGCGAGGGCGCTGCCGGTGGGGAAGTAGGTGGCGGAGTCGAGGGTCCAGCCGGCGCTCATGAAGCCGTTGGGCTGGCCTTCCTCGCGGATGCCGAACGGACCGTCCGCGTAGTGGATGTCGGCGATGCCGAGGCGTTCCACGCCGGCGGATGACATGTTGGTCTTGCTGTGCAGCATTTCCACTTTCTCTTCGAGGGTCATCTGCGCGATGATGTCATTGATCTCGGCGTCGTTTGCCGTGAGCTGCTCCTGCGGAGACGGGGTTTTCGTGCAGGCCAGGGCCAGCAGAAACAGCAGGAGCGAAGGGGAAAGGATTCTTTTCATTATAGAAGGTGTTAGTTTTTGCGGTATTTGCGGGTACGGGCGTCATCGATGACACCGTTCCAGTCAAGGCCGAAGGCGAAGTCATAGCGGTGGCCGTCGGCATCCTGGTAGCAGCGCATGTCGTGCGGGACGTCTTCGCACTGCTCTTCGACGGTGCGCATGTCCTCCGGCAGTTGCATCGGCAGCAGTCCGGACGGTTCGGCGGCACCGCTGACCAGGTCGAGGATGGCCTGATGCTGCACGCCGAAGGCCGTCAGGATGGCGTCGGCATAGGGTTCGAATTCGGCCGGCACAAAGGGCCGCGTGGCCGATACGACGACCACGACGGGCTTGTCGCCCATGGCCTTGCGGGTATCGATGACGCAGCCGAGGTCGTCGACGTTGTCGGTGGTGACCGTCTTGCCGCGGTACGAGCGGTTGGTGAAGCTTTCTTTCGGATCGCCGCCGCCGAGCGATTCGGCGCGGGCGTAGGCGGCGGTGTAGGGAAGATACTGCAGGCTGATGGGCACGTAGCCGTTGCCGCCTTTGTCGCGGTCCTTCACATCATAGCCGACACCGCTGTACGGCTCCTGGATCATCACCAGGGCGAAGTCGGCCTCGGCGGGCGTGTCGGCCCATTCGTAATACTGTTCCACCAGTTTCCGGTCGACGGGCCAGTCCCAATAGTCGGGATGCGCGCCGAAGATGCCGAAACGGCCGGCAAAAGCGGGATAATGCCGCTTCGGCACATATACTTTCCGTCTGCCGTCCTGCCCGTCCTGATCCGGTATCTGCGGCAGCACGCTTTCGTGATTCTTCAGCAGCACCACCGACTTCAACTGGGCGTCATAGCCCTGCCGCATGAAGGACGGATTGCCCACCAGCGCCGTTGCGGCGGCCGGGTCGACGTACGGGTTCTCGAAGAGTCCGGTGCGGAAGATGTTCATCAGCAGCCGCACGGCGGACTGCTCGAAGCGGGCGCGGGCGCTCTCTTCGCCGTACGCGTCGCACCACATCCGGTAGGCTTCCAGGATGGGGCCTTTGTCGTTGTTGCCGCCGAACTGGTCGACACCCGCCTGGATCACGGCGAAGTGCCGTTCGGGGACGGAGAGCGTCTCCATGCCCCAGCATTTGCCGTCGAACGACTCGATGCGGGCGTTGTCGTGGGTGATGCCCCAGTCGGTGCAGACCACGCCGTCAAACTTGTACTGGTCGCGCAGCAGCGTGCCGATGATATACTGGCTGTAGCTGTTGCCGGCATTCTTGCCGGAAGGATCGATGCCCGTGGAGATCGTATAATAGGGCATGACCGCCGTGGCGGAACGCGTCCTGCCGTCGAGCCGGAAGGCGCCTTCCACGAAGGCCCGCAGGTGGTCTGCGAAGCCGTTGCCCGGGTAGACCGCATATTTGCCGTAGTTGAAGTGGGCGTCGCGGCCGCCTTCCTCGGGGCCGCCGGAGGGCCAGTGCTTGACCATCGCGTTGACGCTTTCGGCGCCCCAGCCGTTGCGCGCGCCCTCCGTGGTCTGGAATCCGTCCACGTACGCGCGGGCCATGTCGACATCCAGGTCGGGATCTTCTCCGAACGTGCCGACAAAGCGGTTCCAGCGCGGCTCGGTGGCCAGGTCGATCTGCGGGCTGAGCGCCGTGGCGATACCCAGGGCGCGGTATTCTTTCGAGGCGATGTCGCCGAAGGTCCGGACGAGGTCCGGATCGAAGGTGGCGGCCAGGCCGAGCGGGGTGGGCCATAGGGAGATCTGTCCGCCGGCACCGGCGTTGTATTCGGCCGTCACGGCCGTCTCGTTGCGGGGATCCGAACTGTTGTTGGCGGGGATGCCGTGGCCGCGTTCCTCCACGAAGGCCTGCACATTGTTGTTCCAGCGTGCCGCCACTTCGGGGCTGGCGACCGTTGTCACCAGCACATGGCGCAGGTTGTCGTCGGCCAGGAACTTCTGCTGGCTCTCTGTCAGCTCCGGGGAGGGGACGGCCTGGTGGCTGCTGTAGAGCATCAGACCGGCGATTTCCTCGATGGAGAGCTGGGCGGCGAGGTCGCGCGCACGTTCGCCGGCCGGCTTCCGCCAGTCTTCGTACGGGTCGAGCGCGCCGTTGCGGTTGAGGTCTTTGAATGCATAGCCGTTCTGCTCGAGGATAGGAGCGGAAACGACGCCCAGGGTGGCGCCGCCGCGTTGTTCGATCCGTTGATAGCCGTCGGCTTGAACGGCTTCCCATTTGGGACCGCAGGCAGCGAGTGCCAGCAGGAAGGTGGCCAGGAGAGCAGGCCGGAACAGAAGTTTTTTCATAAGGTGTTTACCTGGTTTGTTTCAGTACGAAGTTACATCAATTCTTCGTTATTTCCCATGAAAAAAAGGCGGGATGGACAGTCGGGCAAACATTTGAACGAAGAAACAAACCTGTGCAATCCGGTCTTGCATTTCGGCGTTTTTTGAGTATTTTTGTAAGTTGTTAGCTTAGAAAGGAATCATGGTTTCTGATACCAAACTCAATGCTCCGCTCGCAGCGCTGGTCCGAATCCTGCTTTGTCCTAAAGTACACTATCTTGATCCTGCACGCAAGGATGAAATCCTGGCTGAACCGTCCATTCTCGTGGTCAACCATACCGGTCACCTGGACGGCGGCATCCTCAATACGGCGCTGCGCAAGTATCCCATCCATACCCTGGCGGCCAAGGACCGCTTCGAACAGGGCGGTTTCGGTTTCCTGCTTCGCCACACGGGCTGCATTCCCATCGACCGCGAGCATGCCGACACCAGTTGGATCCACGATTCCCTGGAGGTCCTCCAGAAAGACCGCGAGCACATCGCCATCTATCCGGAAGGACGTCACGGCGAGCACCGAAAACAACTCCCCTTCCATCCCGGCGTGACCATGCTGGCCACGATGGCCCGGGTGCCGGTCGTGATGGTCTATCTCGACGGCCCTGCCCGCCTGTTCCACCGCAACCATCTGTTGATCGCTCCGCCTTTCCGCTTCGAAGCCGCCGGTCTTGACGCCGACACCATCCAGGCGCAGACCCGGGAACTGGAGGAACGCATGAAGGCCCTGATGGAAGCTTACATAGAAAAATACGACAAATAAATACAAGCATTATGAAGGAGATTCAATCGATCGGTATCCTGACGTCCGGTGGCGACTCGCCAGGTATGAACGCGGCGATCCGTGCGGTCACCCGTGCGGCCATTTTCGCAGGATGGAAAGTGTATGGGATCTATCGCGGCTACGAAGGACTCATCCATGGAGAGATGAAAGAATTCACCAGCGAGTCCGTGAGCAACACCATCCAGCGGGGCGGAACCATCCTGAAATCTGCCCGCAGCGACGATTTCTTGACCGTCGAAGGACGCGTCAAGGCCTACGAAAACCTGCGCAAGCACCATATCGACGCCCTGGTGGTCATCGGGGGCAACGGCTCGCTTTCCGGCGCACAGGACCTCGCCCGTGAACACGACGTCACCGTCATCGGCCTGCCCGGTACCATTGACAACGATCTCTACGGAACCGACTCGACCATCGGCTACGACACGGCGCTCAACACCATCGTAGACTGTGTCGACAAGATCCGCGACACCGCCACGTCCCACGACCGCATCTTCTTCGTGGAAGTGATGGGACGCGACGCCGGTTTCCTGGCGCAGAACAGCGCCATCGCCGCCGGCGCTGAAGCAGCCATCATCCCGGAAGACCGCACCGATATCGACCAGCTCGCCCAGTTCATCGGGCGGGGCATCCGCAAGAGCAAGAACAGTTCCATCGTCATTGTGTCGGAAAGCCACAAGGACGGCACGGGCGGCGCCCTGCACTACGCCGAACGCGTCCGCACGGAGTATCCGGAGTTCGACGTGCGCGTCACCATCCTCGGACACTTGCAGCGTGGCGGCCGGCCGACGGCCTACGACCGCATCCTGGCCTCCCGCCTCGGCGTAGCGGCCATCGAAGCCTTGAAGGAAGGCCAGCGCAACATCATGGTGGGCGTCAAGAACGACCAGATCGTCTACGTCCCCATCGCCAGGGCCGTCAAGATCGACAAGCCCATCGACCCCGAGCTCATCAACGTCCTGACGGTTCTGTCGATATGATGTGTACGTCGCGCTGGGGGAACGGGATTGAAATCCCGTTCTCGTTCAGCGTGTTGTAGATCAGCTCTTTGGCGCGCGCGGTGTAATTGTAGCGCTCTTCCACCAGCACGTACTGTTTCATCGCGATTTCGATGCTGCTGTCGCCGAAGTTCTCGAAAGCGACCGTGATGCCGCGTTTGGCGTCCACCACATTGCGCCCGTATTTGTCCTTCGTCAGCAGATTCCGGGAGGCGTCTGACAGCAGGGTGCGCACTTTCTCCACATCGGTGCCGTAGCTCACGCCGACGGTGATCTTCAGATACTCGTAGGCGCTGCCGCGCGTCAGGTTCTTGAAGTTCTTGTTGAAAAGCGTCGTATTGGTGAAGGCGATGAGGGTGTCGTCAATCGCCTGGATCTGGGTGGTCTGGTAGCTGATGGCCGTCACCTTGCCGCGGATGCCGTCGCATTCGACGTAGTCTCCTACGCGCAGGCGGCCGCTCATGAGCTGGATGCCGTAGATGAAGTTGTTGAGGATGTCTTTCATGGCCAGGCCCAGACCGGTAGCCAGGCCGGCGGCTACGATGGAAAGCGCGCCCATCGGAATCCGGAGCATGACGATGGCGATGGCCACGTAACTTCCCCACACCAGGATGCCGATCACATTGTCGGACAGGGTGAAGTTGATCTCATTGGCCCGGAGGTAGGTCTTGCCCTCCTTGTTCATCACCTTTTCAGCTTTGGCCCGGCGATAGACCGCCCGCAGCAGGTAGCAGAGATAGCGGAAAAGGAAGAACAGGATGGCAATCAACACCAGATTGTACAGGGAGATGTTCAGGATGGCGTTTCCGTTTTTGTCGGACAGGTTGATGAACGACTTGTGGAAGGTGTCTTCGAAGATTTCCGTCAGGTCGAAGATTCCGGATGAGAGCCGGAGGCAGATCGGGATGGAGAGAATCACCAGGATCGGCAGGCAGGCCTTCTTCACGAAATCGAAGAGCCAGGTGACGGCGATGAAGGAATCCTTGCGGTCCAGATCATAGACGGTGTGTTCTTTCTTGTATTCGAGCCGGCGCTTCTTGATCACTTTTTCGTCATAGATGTCGAGCAGTACGTAGAGAGCGGTGATGGTTTCGATGGCGGTGAGCTGGAAGAGCCACCAGATGAAGATCTGGACCCCCATCAGCACATAACCCGCCCACGAGACAGCCAGCGTGGCCAGCATCACGCCGAAAGTAATCCAGCTGTAAAGCATGTCGCCGCGCGCTTCTTTCTGGTGGCGCGCCTTCCGGCAGAGGACATACTGCCAGAGGGTAAAGGCCAGGAGGATAGGGGGGAAGATGAGGTTGACCAGCCGGTTCGGGATGAAGATGATGCGGAAGGTGATGACCGTCAGGCCCAGCAGGGCGACGGGCAGATAGAGCAGCGCTACCTTGCGGACATGGGCGGCAGGGATGCGGATGAGCAGCGACACCAGGATGGCCGCCATCAGCCAGGCATAGATCAGCAGCAGGCCGGAAGCGACCTTGAAGAAGTTCTGGTCCATCAGCAGGGTGGCGATCATCACGGTCACGGCGAAGATGACCACGCCGCTGAGCAGGGTGACGATGGGGCTCCGCTGCTTGAATTCCCCGGTCTGGAAGTATTTTACCCACTTGCGCAGCAGCCGGACGGCCAGGTTGCTGATCAGCGTGGCGACCAGGATGTAGAAAAAGATAAAGACGATAAAACCCACGATGACCGGGCCCCGCCAGTCGCTCTTGCTCAAGGTGACGGCGTCCGCACTGTTGTCGCCGATGCCGTATTTAGAACGGGTATCAAGGACAGCCTGCCGTGTGTAGCGGGAAAGGTTGGCCAGCACATTGAAATAGTTGTCCTGGCCGTCGATGAAGATGTGTTTCCGGATCAGGCGGTAGCGGGCCTGTGCGTAGGCGTAGCTCTCTTCGAGCCGGGCGCTCATGGATGCATAGTGGTCGTTGTCCATCACGATCTTGTCGCGGAACTCGGTGTACATCGCGAGCAGGTTGAGGGCGTAGGCCAGGCAGGAATCGCGGTCTTCGCAGCCCTGGCGGTCGAGGAAGAAAGGCTCGTCTTCGTCTTCGCCTTCGTGCTCATGCTCATGCTCGCCCTGGAAATGCTCCGACTCCTTGTGACCCGTCAGGACTTCGTCGTCTCCGACGTAATGGCCCTGGCTGTCGAACATGACAGTATGGTCATGGTGATGCGTCTTCTCCCGCGCGATGATCTCGTCGATGACGGCCGAAAGGCTGTCGGGCAGGACCTCGATCTTGTCGAGGGCCGGCGGCAGGCGCCGCAAGGCTTCCGCCAGATGCTCGTAGCGCTCGATTTCGAGATTGAGGCGTCCTACGATCTCGTCGAAAGGCATCTTCTGCTTCGTGTAATCCACGTATTGCCTGGTCACCTCCTCCAGGGCATAGGTCATGTCGAAGGTAAAGTCCTGGTTTTGCGAGTAGAGGATGAGGGCCAGCTCGTTGCAGCGCTGGGTCATCTCCACGAGCCGGTCGTGCTGGACATGGTTGGTCTGCATCAGCCGTGCGCGCCGCTGCGCTATCTTTTCGTTCTCCTGGTGGAGTTCGGATCGGAGGATGGTCAGGGTCTGGGCGAAATTGCGCTCGTTGAACACGGCATAGGCCGGGATGGCAAGCGCGAGCGCGACCGTAAAAATGAGGACAAGACGCTTTTTCATAGATACAAAGATACAAAATCGCTGGATTTTTGTTATATTGCAGGTTAAATGAACAGGAGAATGCCGTCTGGATTGAGAATCGTTGCCTTTTTTGCCGCTGTGCTGGCGGTCGTTGCTGTTTCCTGCGGACGCGAAAAGCCGGCGCCGCTCGACGCATCGTCCCTGCGCGGCATGCCCAAAGAGCAGATCCAGCAGATGCGCGAGGAGATTTACGCACGTCACAGTGACGGGAGTGCCTTGACCGACAGTGAGACGCAGCGCGTGGAAGTGCTCCGTGACCAGGAACGCCGGCTGGAGAACGCCTGGATCCTGGGTGAGTGGCGCGAGCGACACGGCCGCCGGCTCATCTTCCGGGATGACGGTTCCGTGAGCGTGGGCGCCAAAAGCGGTGCGTACGACGAGCTGGGCGTCTACAAATACATTTCCCCGGAGGAGCCGTCCTACGAGGCGCTCTGGTCCGTGCGTTACGACACTGCCGGCGATCCGGTGATCGTTGTGCCGCAGCCCTCCGGCGAGGACCTGCTCTATCCCTTCCACAAAGACCGCGTCAGCGTCTATGAGCGGACGGGCGACCTGCAGGTTTCCCGGGAAACCGGATGCTATTATACAAAAAACCAATAATCTAACATCATCGTGTAATGAGTGCTAAACATTTCTTTTCATTTCTGGCAGGCGCAGCCGCTGGTGCGGCGGTGGCCTGGCTGTTCACTTCGGAGAAGGGACAGGAGACCGTAGCTGAGATCAAAGAGAAAGCGGCCGACGGCATCGAGCAGTTGGGCAATGCTTTTGAAGATTTCAAGGAAAAAGCCAAGGCTTCGGCCAAGGCCGCCGTCGAGACGGTGGAAGAAGTTGTCAAGAAGCAGCAATGAGCGACTTCAAAGACTACGTTGACCTGAAAGTCGACGAACTGAAGCTGCAGGCCACGAAAGGCTTTTCGGTGGCGCTGGGCCGGCTTACCGCCACGTTGTTGCTGGTGGCCGTGCTGGGCCTCGTGCTCGCGTTGCTGAGCGTGGTGCTGATTCAGTGGCTGGGCGTACTGACGGGCTCGCTGGCTGTGTCCAGCTCCATTGTCTGCGGCGTGTTCCTGCTGGTCTTCATCGCCCTCTACGTCATGCGCAAGCGCCTCTTCCGCGATACCTTCGTCAAGATGTTTGTCCAAATATTTTTCGGCGATGGGAAAGAATAGGGGCTTTTCGAACATCCAGTCGTATGAGGAGCTGGAAGCGTCGCTGAAGATGGTCCAGAACCAGATTCAGACGAGCAAGGTGACGCAGCAGGTGCAGACGCTGTCACAGCAGGTACAGTCTCTGAAGGCAGGGAACAGGCCTCCTGTCAACTGGACCGCCGTGGCCCTCTGGGTACTCGACCGCATCAAACAGCGGCTTTCCCGCTAAGCCATGCAGGACGCACTTCCTGCCCGACCGGTCATTCGTCGCGCTTCCCCGGAGGACATCCCTGTCATCCGGGCGTTGGCCGACGTGTGCTTCCGCGACACCTACCGCACAATCCTTTCGCCCGCGCAGATGGAATACATGATGGACTGGATGTATTCCGAGCGGAGCCTGGAGCGGCAGATGGGCCGGGATGGGCACGTCTATTTCATCGCGGAAGCGGAGGGCACGCCCAGTGCCTATTTCTCCGTGCAGCCGCTCGGCCTGCAGGACGACGGCGATTATCTGTTTGAATTCCAGAAACTGTATCTGCTTCCTGCGTACCAGGGGAGAGGCTTCGGACGTTATCTGGTCGCGTATGTCTTCCAGTTTGTCCGGGAAGCAGCAGGCGGCTGGCCGTGCCGCCTGGAACTGCACGTCAACCGTAACAACCCCGCCGCGGCGTTTCACCGGCGCATGGGTTTCTCCATCCTCCGCTCGGGGGATTTTCCCATCGGGCAGGGCTTTTTCATGAACGATTTTATTATGGGCATCCGCCTCACGGCCTAACCGTCTTCTTCGGGATGCGTTTTGCGGTCCCGATGGACTCGACGGGGCAGACAAGGCGGCAGAGGTGGCAGCCCACGCATTTGGCCCCGTTCAGGTGCGGCCGACGGTTCTCGCCGAAGCTGATGGCCTGATGCCCGCCGTCCCGGCAGGAGATGTAGCAGCGGCCGCAGCCGATGCATGTCTCCGGGAGGAACTGCGGATAGACGATGGAGTCACGGTCCAGTTCAGAAGGAGTGACGAAGTACTTGAGTTCGATGCCGACCATGTCTTCCAGCCGTTCGTATCCGTTTTCCAGCATGTACTTCTGGAGCCCGAGCTTCAGGTCGTCGATGATACGCCGGCCATATTGCATGACGGCTGTGCAGACCTGCAGGTTTCTGCAGCCCAGCCGGATGAAGTCCAGCGCGTCCCACCAGTTTTCTATGCCGCCGATGCCGCTCAGCTGCAGGACCTTCCGCAGGGGGTTGTTGGCCATTTCCAGGATGAAGCGCAGGGCGATGGGCTTGACGGCCCGGCCCGAGTAGCCCGAGATGGTCTTTTGCGTACTGACGGCCGAGCGGTTGTTGAGCGTCACGGACTTGATGGTGTTGATGGCGGAAATGCCGTCAGCGCCGGCCAGGTGGGCTGCAAATGCCACATTGGTCATGGCTGCCAGGTTGGGCGTCATCTTGGCGATGACCGGGATCGAGACATTCCGCTTGACATAGTCGGTATACGTAGATACCAGTTCGGGGTTTCTTCCCACGTCGCTGCCCATGCCGGCCATGCGCATCTGCGGACAGGAGAAGTTGAGTTCGATGGCGTCGACGCCGGTTTTTTCGACGCTCTGGGCCAAGTCGATCCAGTCCGGTTCGTCTGTTCCCATGATCGAGGCGATCACCACCTTGGACGGATAGTCCTTTTTCAATCGGCGCAGGATGTCGAAATCCGTATCCAGGGAATTCTCGGAAAGCTGCTCCATGTTGCGGAAGCCGATGAATCCTTCATGTTCGTTGTGTACCGCGTCGAAACGGGGCGACACTTCGTGGATGTCTTCCCGGCAGATGGTTTTGTAATAGACGCCGCCCCAGCCGGCCTCCAGGGCGGCGGCCACCATCTCATAGTTGGTGGAAACGGCGGAGGAAGCCAGGAAGAAGGGGTTTTCGCAGGGAATGCCGCAAAAATCGATGGCCAGGGAAGGAAGCTTGCCCAGGGTTTTGGCTTGGGGCAGGGCGGCGGCTATCTCCCGGATCCGGATGGGCTTGTCGTAGTGGATGCAGGCCTTTTCCGCGGCTTCCAGTTCTTCCGGTGTCGCCGGGGCGAGCCATTCTCCGGCCAAATCGGCGTTGTCGAACCGGATGGCGCGGATGGCGCGGGCAGGATCCGCTTTTTTGCAGGCTGCGCTGCAGGGCGGGTTTTCGCAGAGCAGGCAGCGTGCTGCCTCTTCTTTCGGGCTGATCATAGCGTATGTTTTTGATTATTGTTTGCCTTTGATGTCAATGGAGAATCCTTCGTCGATCAGGGGCTGGACGAGCTGGCGCATCTGATCGACCGTGAAGGCCTCGAGGCCCTGCTGGGGCGTGGGGCGGTCGATGGTGTAGACCATGATCTCGCGGGGCCTGAGCCGGCGGACGATATCCATCCAGCCCAGCAGCACTTCCGGGGCCGAGGAGTCGAAATCCGGGCTCCTGAGAAACATGGTCTGGAGGACGAACTGGCCGTCGAAGCGTGCGAGTGCGTCGATGACGCGTTCGACCGAATAACCCGGCGCCGGCTGGTTGATTTTCGCCACGAGGGCGTCGGTGGGCGCGTCGATCTTCAGGATGGGGTTGTCCACCTTGCAAAGTGCGGCAAAGACTTCCGGCACGTGGGCGCGGGTGGCGTTGGAGAGCACCGACACCTTGGCGTCGGGGCAGTAGGCGTCGCGCAGGAAGAGGGTATCGTCGATAATGCGGGGAAATTCGGGGTTGAGGGTGGGCTCGCCATCGCCCGAGAACGTGATCGAGTCGATGCGGGTCCCCTCGAGCATGAGCTCCGTCAGCTTGTCTTCCAGGTCTGTCCGGACCTTGGCGGCCGTCGGCAGGACGATGTCGCCGTGTCCGTCGCGGTTCCAGCCGCATTCGCAGTAGATACAGTCGAAATTGCAGATCTTGCCTTTCGTCGGCAGCAGGTTGATGCCGAGCGAGCGGCCCAGGCGGCGGCTGTAAATCGGTCCGAAGACCGTTTCTTCTCTCATCATGACAGGTCAAAATTTGTATAAAGTTAGCGAATAATTATCTTTGCACGGCAAAAAGAAAGAGAAATGTTTGTCTATCGTCATAAAGTCAACTACTACGAGACCGACCGGATGGGCGTCACGCACCACTCCAACTACATCCGTTTCATGGAAGAAGCCCGCGTGGCTTTTCTCGATTCCATCGGCGCCAGCTATTCGATGCTCGAATCCGACGGTTACATCTCGCCGGTGGTTGAAGTCAACGGCCGTTTCAAGCACACGACGACTTTCGACGACGTCATCGAAATATCCGTCTGCATCAAGTCGGCGACGACTTTCAAGCTGAAGCTCGGCTATGAGATGCATTGCAACGGCAAGCTGGTTTTCGAGGGATACTCGCTGCACTGCTTCCTCGACAAAGCCGGCAAGCCCATTCCGTTCGACGATCTTTATCCCCAGTTCCGCGCACAGATCCAGGCATGAGTTCCGAAGGACTTTACGGACTGGTCATCTGCTTCGTCCTGGCAGAATACGTCTGGTCGAGTTTCCTGACGCTGCTGAATGTCAAAGCCGCCCGGCAGCCTGTCCCCGCGGTCCTGGCCGGCCTCTATGACGAGGAAAGTTACCGCAGGCAGCAGGCTTACGCGATGACGAACCGGAAGTTCACGCTGTTTTCCGGTGCCGTGAGCACGCTCGTGACGCTGGGAATCTTCGCTTTCGGAGGCTTCGCGGTCTTCGACGGCGCCGCGCGCTCCGTCAGCGCTTCGCCGGTGGTGCAGACGCTGGTGTTCTGGGGTATCTTCTCCCTGATTACCTGGTTCCTCTCGCTGCCCTTCGACATCTACCGCACCTTTGTCATCGAACAGCGTTACGGGTTCAACCGCATCACGCCGAAACTCTTTGTCGCCGATGAAGTGAAAGGCCTGTTGACGAGCCTGGTCATCATGTCCGTCGTGCTGGCGCTCTGCACATGGATCTACACGCTGACGCCGCACTGGTTCTGGCTGCTTGCCTGGGTTGCCGTTTCGCTCTTCTCGCTGTTCATGCAGTACTTCTATTCGCAGCTCATTGTGCCGCTCTTCAACAAGCAGACGCCGCTGCCGGAAGGAGAGCTTCGCACCGCCATCGAGACCTTCGCCGCCCGCGTGGACTTCCGGATCGACAACATTTACCTCATCGACTCGTCGAAGCGCAGCAGCAAGTCGAATGCCTATTTCACGGGTTTCGGCCGGCGCAAGCGGGTCGTGCTCTACGATACGCTGATGGAGCAGCTGTCGACCGAAGAGATCGTCGGCATACTGGCCCATGAAATCGGCCATTACAAGCACCATCATATCCTTCGTTCCCTTGTGGTGAACCTTATCAGCAATCTGTTGATGTTCTGGCTGTTCGGTCTTTTTATCTCCAGTGATGCACTAGCGCTGGCGGCCGGCTGCGAAGCCGCTTCCTTCCATGTCAACCTCGGGGTTTTCTCCCTGATCTATACCCCGGTTTCGCTTGTGCTCGACATCGTGACCAACATCCTTTCGCGCAACCATGAGCGCCAGGCCGACGCCTTCGCCAAGGCCCAGGGACAGGGCCCTGCCGAAGCCACCGCGCTCAAGAAAATGAGCGCCAAGTCCCTCGCCAACCTGACCCCGCATCCCCTGGTCGTCTTTACGGAATACTCCCATCCTACGCTCGCCGAACGCGTCGAGTTCTTACTGAAATAACTTTGCTGCTTACGGCTGCAGGCGCCCATGCGCAGCATGGGAGGGAGACGAGCGTATCGAGTCGGTCCGAGAAACAATTCCCAGAGCGCCTGGCGCAAGCATTTATTTAACGCGAAGCTTACGGCCGACCTTGAGGATGGTCGTGGAAGAGATGCCGTTGAGTTGACAGATCTTGTCGACCGTCGTGCCGTATTTTTTGGCGATGCGGTAGAGCGAATCCCCCTTGACCACAGTGTGATAGATTTTTTCCGGCTGTGCTGCCTGCCCTGTCGTATCAGCTTTCGCCGTCGTATCCGGGGTGGCGGCAGCCGGCGCGGGTGCCGGTTTCGGTGCCGGGACGGCAGGCTCCGGTTCGAGGTCTTTCGGATCCGGCAGAAGCGCCGTCGCCGGAATCACGACCCTGGCTTCGCGGGCCGGCGCCCAGTTGCCGTCGCCGGTCAGGATGAGACGACCGCCCTGGTCGGGAATCGAAAGCGTTCCGTCGGACGCCACATACGCCCATTTCCCGTTCTCGAAAAGCACGATGCGCCGGTCAGCGTCGGAGAGCACCAGGCTGTCCGGCGCGATGTGTACCCCTTCATCCGGATTGAAAGCGTAGAGGGCCGTGCTGTCGAAACTGACGTTGTAGTCGACGAAGTCGGGGAGGATGCGGCGGGCGCCCAGGAGACGGTTGGCGTAGTAGGATTCGGTGTAGATGGAACTGTAACGCACCCCGTGGTTGGAGGCGTGGATGAATTTCGGATCGTTGTTGAGCGTGTCCAGGCCGATGAAGATGCCCACGTGCCCCACGACCTTGGGATTGTGGCGGCTGCCCAGCAGCAGGAGGTCACCCTTCTGGAGGTTGCGGAAGTCCGAGATGTCGACCTCCCGCCCGTCCCGCGCCTGATCCTTCGACGAGCGGCTCAGATTCTCGTATCCGAAATGCTTGTAGACATAGCGCGTGTAGCCCGTGCAGTCGAAACGCTTCGGTCCGTTCGCGCCGTAGCGGTAGGGGACCCCCAGGAAAGTGGCGGCATATTCGATCAGCCGGTCGGCCACTTCTTCGGCCGTCATCTCTATCTCCGTGGGCTGCCCCTGCGAAAGCACCGTTCCCTGCGGAGTGACCGGCTCCTGGGCGACCGCCGCCGGCCCAGGAACAAGGAGCGCGGCCAGCATGAGCAGCAAAGGCAGGCGGAGGGCAGGTTTCATTTGGACGAATAGAAATGGAAGCCTCGCTGGATGCCCGCGATGACCGCATCCCAACGGAACAGGATGCCGATGACGGCGATCAGCCCGATCCACAGCAGGGCCTTTGTCGTGTCGCTCTGGGCGGCATACCAGCTTTTGATTTTCTGGAACAAATTCATGGTGTCTGGTAAGCAAAGGTAATGAAAAATTGGAATAATGCCGTTTTTTTAGTAATATTGCTGAATGGAAAGAACGTGCAGCTGACCGTGAAAAGCGTATTCCCTTATGATTCCGTAGAACTCAGCCCCAACGGGCGCGAGGTGATCATCCTGGACCAGTCCCAGCTCCCCAACCAGGAGCGCTTCCTCCACCTGACCACGGCGGAGCAGATTTTCTATGCGATCACCCGTCTGAAGGTGCGCGGGGCGCCGGCCATCGGCATCGCGGCGGCCTTCGGCCTGGCCATGTGCGTCAACCGCTTCCGGACGCGTTCGCTGCAGGCCCTGGAGAAGGAATTCCTGCGGGTCAAGCACTATCTGTATATTTCCAGGCCTACGGCGGTCAACCTCATGTGGGCGCTCGACCGCATGGAGCGTTGTTTCTATACTGCCAAGCAGTCGCTTGACGACGCCGAAGAGAAGCATGCCATCGAAGTGGTCCGCAACGCCCTGACCGCGGAGGCACGCTCCATCAAGGAAGAGGACGTGGCCATGTGCGAGGCCATCAGCGAACTGGGCTTCTCCCTGCTTCGCCCCGGCTGCGGCATCCTGACCCACTGCAACGCCGGCCACCTGGCTGTCTCGCGCTTTGGCACCGCACTGGGGCCCATCTACCTTGCCCAGCAGCAGGGCTACTCGCCCCGTGTTTACTGCGATGAGACCCGCCCGCTGCTGCAGGGAGCCCGTCTGACCGCCTATGAGCTGACCAAGGCGGGTATCGACACGACGCTGATCTGCGACAACATGGCTGCGACCCTCATGTCGCAGGGCAAGATCGACCTCGTGTTCGTAGGCTGCGACCGCGTGGCCGCCAACGGCGACGTGGCCAACAAGATCGGCACCAGCAGTGTGGCCATCGTGGCCAAATACTACAAAGTCCCGATCTATGTCTTCGCGCCGACCAGTACCATCGACCTGGACTGCCGCAGCGGCGCTGAGATCATCATCGAGGAGCGGCCGGCCTTCGAGGTGACCGACATGTACTACAGCAAGCGCATGGCCCCCAAGGACGTCCGCGTCTACAACCCTGCGTTCGACGTGACACCCGCCTCCCTGATTGCCGGCATCGTCACGGAAAAAGGCATCCTCAAGCCCCGCGACATCAAGAATCTCCGCAAAACCAAATAGACATGGTCCGGTTCCTGAGCCTCTCGAGCGGAAGCAACGGCAACTGCTATTATTTCAGCGACGGCCAGCAGTCTTTCCTCATCGACATCGGCATCGGAACCCGCACCATCAAGAAGCGTCTGGCCGAACACGGCATCGACCTTGCGTCCGTCGGCTGCGTGTTCGTGACCCACGATCATTTCGACCACATCCGCAGCCTGGGCAGTTTTACGGAGCGCTACCACAAGCCCGTGTACCTGACCCGCACGCTCGAACAGGCCCTGCGCCACAATATCTGCACGGCCGGCAAACTGAAGAGCTGCGTACGCTACCTGGAAGAGGGGAGCGAACAGGTGCTCGACGGCGGGCTCCGCATCACGCCCTTCGTCGTCCCGCACGACGCCACCCAGACCGTGGGCTACCACTTCATCCTGTCGGGCGAACGTTTCACCGTGATGACCGATCTGGGCGAAGTGACCGATGATGCGGTGCGCTACGCACGGGAGGCCGACCACCTGATCGTGGAATCGAACTACGATGTGGACATGCTCGTGACCGGCCCGTATCCCAAAGAACTCAAGGAGCGCATCCTGACCCAGCACGGGCATCTGTCCAATGAGCAGACCGCCTCGCTGCTGCTTCGCAGCCGGCACGAAGGCCTGCGCAGCGTGTACCTCTGCCACCTGAGCGCCAACAACAACACGCCCTCCCTGGCCCTCGCCAGCGCAAAAAAAACGCTTGAGAGCATCGGCTCCCAAGCGTCTCTTCATTGCCTTCCGCGCGGCAGCGCGTCGGACTTATTCACCCTTTAAGGAGTTGAGGTATCCGTTGTACTTCTCGTATTTCTCCATGTACTTCGGATCTTCACGGAAGATGAAGCAGATGGTCTTCAGCGGCTCTGCGCAGGCGGTCTTCAGGTCGGGATCCTTGGCGTTGTCGAAGGCGATCTCAAACGGCTCGACAGCTTTCTGGAGCGACTCTTCCATCTGTTTCTCGAGGGCGGCGTACTTGGCGTCGTCCAGTTCGTTGGAAGCTTTTTCGCGCAGGTCTACGAAGTTGTTGTAATAGAGGGCGCCCAGACCGTACATACCGTAGAGGTAGTTGTTGTCGATCTCATAGGACTTGCGGTAGCACTTCTCAGCGTTTTCCATGTCTTTCAGCTTGTTGTACACCTCGGCTTCCGCGTAGTAGAGGCTGGCGTTCTTCGGGTCGAGGTTCTGTGCGGTGTGCAGCAGGTCGAAGAGCTTGGCGGGATCCTCGCTGGTCTCCATGTAGAGGTTGATCAGGCCGATCAGGATGCCGTTGTTTTCAGGGAATTTCACGAAGCCCTGCTCGAGCATGGCCTTGCGGTTCTCGTTGTCGCCGAGGGCACGGTAGACATCCGCCAGGTTGGAGTAGGTGTTGCCTTCCTGGTAGAAGCCCAGGTCGAGGCACTTCTTGTAATAAGCGATGGCCTGGTCCTTGTTGCCGGCGAGGTTCGAGACGAGGGCGCAGTAATAGGTGTTCTGGGCGTCTTCCTGGCCGAGAATCGGGTTGGCCGCGCAGTCGGCGGTCTTCTTGAAGAGCTCGGCAGCTTTGTTGAAGTCACCTGCCAGATACTGGGAAAGGGCTTCGTTGGAATACTTGTCGTGGATGTCCTGCATCATGGCCTGGATATCCTTGGCCTTGCTGTCTTTCGGATCGACGGCCTTGGCTTTCTCGAGGGCGGCGATGGCCTTGGCCAGCATGTCGCCTTCGAAGACAGGCTTGGTGATTACGAAGAAGTCGAGGATGCCGGCTTCGTTGTAATACAGGTCTTTGTCAGCATAGGTATCGACGGTGTAGACACCCTCGGCGCCTTTCTTCTGGCTGGTGCCGAGCACCTGCTGCTCCTTCAGGAAGAGCTTCACTTCAGTCTGGGGGGTTCCCGTCAGGATATTCTTGGAAGGCTGGTCGTACGCCTCGACATACGCCTTGGCGACGGCGATCCATGTTGCCGGTTTGGCGGCCTTCTTTGCATCTGCTGCAGCTGCCTCAGCCTTGGCAACGGCCTTCTGGGCTTCTGCTGCGTTTTTGGGCTGTGCACTGACCATCGTCAGGGAGAGGATGAGCGACAGTGCGATGAGAATTTTCTTCATAACTTTTGCGTTTAGATTATTGATTGTTGTTTTCTGTTTCCGTATTGTTTTCGGGAAGCTCGGGACTTTCCGTTTCTTCTTCCTTGTTGACGACGCAGACGGCTGCGATGCTGTCACCTTCGCGGATGCTGATGAGTTTCACGCCCTGGGTCGCTCTGCCCGCCACCCGGATGCTGTCGGCCGGCATGCGGATCGTGACGCCCGAACGGTTGATGATCATCAGGTCGTTTTCGTCGCTGACAGCCTTCAATGCAATAAGTTTGCCAGTCTTCTCCGTGATGTTGATGGTCTTCACACCCTTGCTGCCACGATGGGTCTTGCGATATTCCTCAAGGTCAGAGCGTTTGCCGAATCCGTTCTCGCTGACGACGAGGATGTCCTGCGGCTTGAGCGCCTGCTCTTCGGGATCGATGCAGACCATGCCGACCACATAGTCGTCCGCTTCCAGGTCGATGCCGCGGACGCCCGTGGAATTACGGCCGATGGCGCGGGCTTCCTCTTCTTCGAAGCGGCAGCACTTGCCCTGGTTGCCGGCCAGCAGGATCTCGCAGCTGCCGCTGGTCAGGGCGGCGCCGATCAGGGCGTCGCCTTCGCGCAGGTTGACGGCGATGATACCGTTGGCACGCGGGCGGGAGTACGCCTCGAGCAGGGTCTTCTTGATCGTGCCGTTCGAGGTGGCCAGGACCACGTAGTGGCTGTTGGTGAATTCCTTGTCGTCGAGATCCTGCACGTTGAGGTAGGCCTGGATGCGGTCTTCCTGGGTGAGGGGCAGGATGTTCTGGATGGCGCGGCCCTTCGAGGCCTTGGCGCCTTCCGGAATCTCGTATACCTTGAGCCAGAAGCACTTGCCGCTCTGCGTGAAGAACATGAGCGTGCTGTGCATATTGGCCACGTAGATATGTTCGATGAAATCTTCGTCGCGGGTGGTGCTGCCCTTGGCGCCGATGCCGCCACGGCTCTGCGAGCGGTATTCGGACAGGCTGGTGCGCTTGATGTAGCCGTAGTGCGAGATGGTAATCACCACATCTTCGTTGGGATAGAAGTCTTCGGGGTTGAAATCTTCCGCCGAGAGGGCGATCTCGGAGCGGCGCGGGTCGCCGTATTTCTCCTTGAGTTCCTGCAGCTCGTCCTTGATGATGCCCAGCTGCATGGCTTCGCTGCCCAGCACCTGCTGGTAGTAAGCGATCAGTTTCTCGAGTTCGTCGTATTCGGCCTGCAGCTTGTCGCGTTCCAGGCCGGTGAGCTGGCGGAGGCGCATCTCCACGATGGCGTCTGCCTGCTCCACGGTGAAGCCGAACTGCTCCACGAGGCCGTCGCGGGCGTCCGCCACGCTGCGGGAGGCGCGGATCAGGGCGATGATCTCGTCGATGATGTCGAGGGCCTTGAGCAGGCCTTCGAGGATGTGGGCGCGCTTGAGGGCTTTGTTGAGCTCGAACCTGGTGCGGCGTACGACCACTTCGTGGCGGTGGCGCACGAAATACTTGATGAGCTGCTTGAGGTTGAGCTGGCGCGGGCGGCCGTCCACCAGGGCGATGTTGTTGACCGAGAAGCTGGACTGCAGCGGGGTGAACTTGAACAGGCTGTTGAGCACCACGTTCGAAGGAGCGCCCTGCTTCAGCTTGATGACGATGCGCATGCCGTCGCGGTCGCTCTCGTCATTGATATAGGAGATGCCGTCGAGTTTCTTGCTTTCCACCAGCTCGGCGATGCGCTCGATGAGCTCGCGTTTGTTGATGGTGTAGGGGATCTCCGTCACCACGATGGTCTCGCGGCCGGAGGACGACACTTCGATGTTGGTCTTGGAACGGATGACGATGCGGCCGCGGCCCGTCTCGAAGGCGTCGCGGATGCCGCGCGTGCCCTGGATGATGCCGCCGGTGGGGAAGTCCGGGCCCTTGATGTGTTCCATCAGGCCGTCCACGTCGATATCCGGGTTGTCGATGTAGGCGCAGATCGCGTCACAGCACTCGCCGAGGTTGTGCGGGGCCATGTTGGTGGCCATGCCCACGGCGATACCGTTGGAACCGTTCATCAGCAGCAGCGGCGCCTTGGCCGGCAGCACGGTCGGTTCCTGGAGCGATTCGTCGAAGTTCGGCTTGAAATCCACGGTGTCCTTGTCGAGGTCGGCCAGTACTTCCTCGGCCAGCTTCTGCAGCTTGGCCTCGGTGTATCGCATGGCTGCCACGGGGTCGCCGTCGATCGAACCGAAGTTGCCCTGTCCGTGGACCAGCAGGTAGCGCAGGTTCCAGGGCTGGGCGAGGCGGGCCATCGCGTCGTAGACGCTGGCGTCGCCATGCGGGTGGTATTTACCGAGGACGTCGCCGACGATACGCGCCGACTTCTTCACGCCTCCGCTATAGGTCACGCCGAGGTTGCTCATGCCGAACAGCACGCGGCGGTGTACAGGTTTCAATCCGTCCCGGACATCGGGGAGGGCTCGGGCCACGATCACTGACATGGAATAGTCAATGTAGGCCGACTTCATCTCATTTTCAATGTTGATAGGAATGATCCTACCGCCGGTCTCTTCTACTGTCTCTTCAATATCCATTTCTTACTTTTTTGTGCTTGCAAAATATCGTGTAAAAATACGAATAATTCATGAGGAATACAAATTATTATTACGGCAAAATTTTTGCTATCTTGCGAACCATTCGAAATGAACTGACAACAAGTTGAAAAATGGACAACGGATATTCCAATGAAGTGAAGATCGTGCTCAACTACGCGCTCGAAGAAGCGGCGCGGCTGGGCAGTTACATAGCCACTCCCGACCACCTCTTTCTCGGCATCCTGCGCTACCGCGAATCCGATGCCGTCAAGATTCTCGAAGGCCTGGGCGTGGACATTCGCAAAGTCAAGAAGGAGATCGAAGACAAGATCGCCGCACCCGTCCCCATCGCCTTCGGGCAGAGAGGCTCTATCTCGCTGAGCGAGAAGTCCCAGGAGATTCTGCTGGCATGCCGTCGCATGCATGGGGAAGTGACGCCGGCCCAGCTGATGGCCGAGATTCTCATGACCTGGCACGGGGCCTGCACCACGGCGCTCGAAAGCAGCAATATCGACCTGGCCAAGCTGCCCGGCAAGCTGCGCGAAGTGATGGAGCAGACCATGATGTCGGCGGCCGACGGCGCAGACGAAGCCGAGACGGACGACGCTTCGCCGGCCGCGCCGGCCGGCGCCAGGGGGACTGACAAAAAGTCACTGGTCGAGTCGTACGGCTTCGACCTGACACGTGCGGCTGTCAGCGGAGAACTCGATCCGGTGGTGGGACGCGAGGCGGAGATCGAGCGCCTGGCCCAGATTCTGAGCCGCCGCAAGAAGAACAATCCCGTACTCATCGGCGAGTCGGGTTCCGGCAAGTCGGCGGTGGTGGAGGGGCTGGCCCTGCGCATCGCCGCCAAGAACGTGTCGCGCTCCCTGCTTTCAAAGCGCGTCATCTCGCTCGACATGGGCTCGCTGGTGGCGGGGACGAAGTACCGCGGCCAGTTTGAGGAGCGGGTCAAGGCCATCCTGACGGAGATCAAGAAGAACCCCGACCTGATCCTCTTCATCGATGAGCTCCATACCATCGTGGGCGCCGGCAGCTCGCCGGGCTCCCTCGACGCGGCCAACCTGCTGAAGCCGGCCCTGGCCCGCGGCCAGATCCAGTGCATCGGTGCCACGACCCTCGACGAGTACCGCGAACATATCGAGAAGGATGCGGCCCTGGAACGCCGCTTCCAGAAAATACTGGTGGAGCCCACCGACTACGCGCAGACGCTCGCCATCCTGCAGGGCATCAAGGCGCGTTACGAGGAATACCACCACGTGCGCTATACCGATGCGGCCATCAAGGCCTGCATCACGATGTCGCAGCGTTACATCTCGGACCGCTGCCTGCCCGACAAGGCCATTGACGTGCTGGACGAGGCGGGTGCCCGCGTGCACATCGGCGACATGAAGGGCGCTGATGAGGCCGTGCGCCTGGAGAGCGACCTGGAGCCGATCCGGGCCGAGAAACGCCAGGCCGCCCGGGCCGGCGACTTCAAGCGGGCCGCGGAACTGCACCGGCTGGAACAGGAGAAGGAGCAGGCGGTGGCCGAGGCGGTCAAGAGCGTTGCTGCCGAGGAGGAACCGTTCCGCACGGTCGACGAAGACACGGTCTCGCGCGTGGTTTCGGTCATGACGGGCATTCCGGTCTACAAGGTAGCCGAGAGCGAAGGCGAGCGGCTGCTGAAGATGGAAGAGGTGCTGCGCGGCGTGGTTGTGGGGCAGGACGAGGCGCTGGCGAAGGTGGTGAAGGCCATCCGCCGCAACCGGGCCGGCCTCAAGGACCCGAACAAGCCCATCGGCACCTTCCTCTTCCTGGGCCCGACAGGCGTCGGCAAGACGCACCTGGCCAAGAAGATTGCGGAATACATGTTCGACTCGGCCGACAACATCATCCGGATCGACATGAGTGAATACGGGGAGAAATTCTCCTCCAGCCGGCTCATCGGCGCGCCTCCGGGCTATGTTGGCTACAACGAGGGCGGCCAGCTCAGTGAGCAGGTGCGGCGCAAGCCTTACTCGGTGGTGCTGCTCGACGAGGTCGAAAAGGCACATCCGGACATCTTCAACCTTCTGCTGCAGGTGCTCGACGAAGGGCGCCTGACGGACAGCGCGGGCCGTTACATCGACTTCAAGAACACGATCCTGATCCTGACCTCGAACGTGGGCAGCCGCGAACTGAAGGATTTCGGCCGGGGCATCGGTTTCTCGACGGGTACCGAAGATCGTTCGGCTTCGCAGAATGCGCTGATCGACAAGGCATTGGGAAAGGTCTTCACGCCGGAGTTCCTAAACCGCCTCGATGAACAGATCTACTTCAATTCGCTTTCGCAGGAGGACATCTACCAGATCATCGACATCGAGCTGAAGGAGCTGCACGGCCGCATGAAGGAGCTGGGCTATGCGTTGTCGATCGACAAGGCGGCCAAGAAGTTCATCGCCGATGTGGGCTACGATCCGAAGTTCGGCGCCCGGCCGCTGAAGCGGGCTATCCAACGCTATGTCGAGGACCCGGTTTCGGAGGTCATCATCGAGGGCATCCCCGCCGGATCCAAGTTGAAGGTCAAGCTCGGAAAAGACAAGAATTCAACCACGGTCGTCGTTCAATAAACGGCGGACCTTATGGCCGAGGCGATTTCAGAACCCTCGTGGCTGTCGGGCACTCGCCACGAGGAACACTGAAATCTCCACCAGGCCAACGCCCGGTCCGCCCTGAATGTATCTGTGGCAGAAAGTATATTGATTATCAATCTTTTAAACAAATCCGCTTGTGTAAAAATGCGCAAGCGGAATCGGGTAAGACTATGAGTATCAGAAGGGTTTGTGCCACGCTGCTTGTGGCTGTCTGTATGATGTGGGCTGCCGCCTCCGGCCAGGCGCAGGATTGGGGCGGGCTGCAGCGCTTTGCCGCTGCGAATGCGCAGCTTGCGCCGGCTGTCGAAGGGCAGCCGCGTGTGGTCCTGCTGGGCGATTCAATCACGGAAATCTGGCCCGACCGGCATCCGTCGTTTTTCGAGAAGACCGGTTATATCGGCCGCGGCATCAGCGGCCAGGTGTCGGCACAGATGCTGGTCCGTTTCCGGCAGGATGTCATCGGGCTGAAGCCGGCGGTGGTGGTTATCAATGCCGGGACCAATGATGTGGCGGAGAATCAGGGGCCTTACAATGAAGACTTCACCTTCGGCAACATCGTGTCCATGACCGAGTTGGCACAGGCCAACGGCATCGCCGTCGTCCTGACTTCTGTGCTGCCCGCAGCCGCGTTCCGCTGGCGTCCGGCCATCACGGATGCGGCCGACAAGATCGCCTCCCTCAATGCCCGGATCCGGGCTTACGCGGCAGAGCAGGGGATTCCTTATGTCGATTATTACGCGGCACTGGTCGTGGACAATCCGTCCCGCGCCCTCGATCCGGCCTATTCCAACGATGGCGTCCACCCGGTGGCGGCCGGTTATGCGCAGATGGAGCCGCTGGTTGTCCAGGCCATCGAAAAGGCTCTCAGTGTCCCATGTCGCTCTGGTATTGCGGCATGTTCGCAGAAATAATGCTCGTATTCCGCAATATCACAGTTAGAAACGATATCCGATTCCGAGGCGGCCCGGAAAAGCCATCGTGCCGAAACAGCATTCCAAAAAGCCGTAAAAGCGTTTCCCAAAAGCGAGGCCGACCGGTACGAATTCCAGACCGACAGGGACATTGTTCTCGATTTCCTTGTTTTTAGTTCCGATGCCGATGCCGGAATAAACCTTCAGTTTTTCCCCCGTGTACCAATTGCCATAAACCAACAACATCGCATTTCCTTTAACAACTCTTTCCCGGGCATCATCCGAGGGATCCCAATAACTCGAAGCCATATTCTGTTTTCTCCAGTCGTGTATCCCGCCCATTACACCGATACTTACCCATTTTACCGGTGTATATCGAATTTCAACAGCCATCGACCATAGACCGTGCCCGATATCGTTCCGGGAAAGGGCGGACGGCCCTCCGATTCCATATGACAGATCGAATTTCCGAAGAGACTGGCCATCTTGCCCATGGGCCGACAGAAGGCTCAATAAAATGGCAACGGATATCAAGATTGTTTTTTTCATACGAGAGCTTTTTAATGGTGAATTCTAATTAGAAGTGCAACACACTTCAAAAGTCAAAATTAAATAATTGTTTGCAATATTCCAACGGTGTCCTGTAACCTAGCGACTTACGGGGCCTGTGGTTCAGTTTCCACTCTATCTCGGCAAGCATCTCGTCGGTCAGCTCGCTGAAGTCCGTACCTTTCGGGATGTATTGGCGTATCAGCCCGTTTGTGTTTTCGTTTGCGCCACGCTCCCAGGAGTGGTATGGACGTGCGAAGTAGAACTCGGCATCGAGTCCATTCGCGATCTCCTTGTGGCGTGCGAATTCTTTTCCGTTGTCAGCCGTTATCGTGTAGATTTTGTGGATCACCGCCAAAAGTGGGTGGAGAAGTATCGACCTTGATACTGTCTCTTGCGGCGCTCTTGCGCAGGGGCTGAAAGCGTTTCTCCTCAAGGTTCGCGGCAGGCGCGGAATTGCTTACGGGGCGCTGCCCCGAACCCCGCCGCTCCGGCGTTGTTCGCTATCGCTCACGCTGC
>Ga0129306_1001269_pt1 | contig 29932 bp, 24 predicted proteins | sample P827metagenome_FD_94438 | JGI IMG/M metagenome (GOLD analysis project Ga0129306, IMG submission 94438) | Capybara group fecal microbial communities from Wisconsin, USA - P827 metagenome | ecosystem: Host-associated > Mammals > Digestive system > Large intestine > Fecal | place: USA: Wisconsin...
ACATTTTGATACCTGACCGCAAAGGTAGCAAAATAAATGTACACGTAACTCAAAACGTTCAAAAGTCTACTATTTATTGATGTTTCAGAGATTTGTTAACGGATTTAAGTGGACACTAGTGATACGAATTATTTTTGAATAGCCTGCTATTTTGTCTCAACTTTTTTCGGTTAGCCGTCTGGTGAGGAAGAACTGGCGCGTCTTCACGAAGTAGAGCACGACGCCTATCAGATTGACTACCGCTACCGTCCAGAAGGCAAAAGCATAGCTGTGCAGCTCAGCCAGTACACCGCCTATGAGCACGCCCAGTCCCATGCCGGTGTCCCAAGCCACGAGGATGGTCGAGTTGGCCGTTCCGCGCTCATTGTGATAGGCCACATGGATCATCATGTTCTGGAAGGCAGGCCACAAATGACCGTTGCCGATGCCGATGAGCAGCGCCGAACCGTAATAGCCGAAGAGGTTGGGGCAGGCAATGAAGATGGTATATCCCACGAGCGATATCACCATGCCTTCCGAGGCGTTATGCGTCAGTTTGCCTTGCCTAAGCGCCTTGCCGCCTTGCAGTCTCGACAGCATCAGACCCACGGCGCAGAGCATGAACCATGCTCCCGTGCCGCCCGTCATGCCGAGCACTTGCTTGCCGTAGATGGCCAGGTAGTTGCTAAGCACTCCGAAGCAGAATCCGAAGAATATCATATTGACACCGATGAGCCATCCGCGCTTCAGGAAGAAGCGGTCGAGCGACAGCTTCACCGTCCGCTCAGTCTTCTTTGCGGTCGAATCCATCTTTATCGTGCTGTCCACCACCAGCCCGAAGGTGGCAATGGCAAAGGCCAGCCAGAAGAGCAGTTGGAAGTTGTGCGTCTGGGTGTAGATGAAGATGGCAAACGTTGGTGAAATGGCCATCGCCAGGTTATTCGACAGTCCGTAGTAGCCTATTCCTTCGTTGCGGCGCGAGGATGGCAGCACATCGATGGCTACTGTCGAGTTGGCCACGGTGACGGCTCCGAAGGGACCACCGTGCAGCGTTCTGGCGATGGTAAACAAGAGTAGGGTCGAGGCTGCTAGATAGCCGGCAAAGAAGATGGCAAAGGCGGTATAGGCAATAATCAGCACCGTCTTGCGAGGAAACGAGTCGACCAGAAAACCGCTGAACGGCCGGAACAGCAGCGCTACGATGGTGTAGCCCGACAGAACCAGTCCTATCACCTCCTTGGTAGCTCCGAATGTCTCGTGCAGATAGATCGGCAGGATAGGCGTGAGCAGGTAGAATGCAAAGAACAACGCAAAATTAGCCGTCATTACCTTGCAGTAATTCTGGTTCCAGAGGCGTTCCATGCGCTTAATATTGCCTGAGTGCGGCTATCAGCTCGTTGTTCTCGTTGCGCGTTCCGATGGTGATGCGCAGACAGTTGTGGCAAAGCTGCACGCGGGTGCGGTTGCGCACGATGATGCCCTTGTCCACCAGATAGTTGTAAATCTTCGTGGCGTCGGTCACTCGTGCCAGGAAGAAGTTGGCGTCGGTCTTGTAGATCTGTTCGCAGATGGGCAACTCGTTGAAGGCCTGCATCATTCTGCCGCGCTCGTCGAGCAGCGTCTTCACCCATTTGTCCACCTCGAAGGGGTCTTTCAGCGCCTGCATGGCCTGCTGCTGGGTAAGCAGATTGATGTTATAAGGATACTTCACCTTATTATATATAGCGATGATGTCGCTCGATGCGAAAGCCATTCCCAAACGGAGCGCTGCCGAGCCCCATGCCTTCGACATGGTCTGCAGGATAATCAGGTTGGGATGCTTGGGCAGTTCCAGTCTCAGCGACATTTGCTGGGCAAAGTCGATGTAAGCCTCGTCAACGATGACGATACCCTCGAACTGCTCTATCACCTTCAGCATCTCGTCGCGGTTGAGCGAGTTGCCGCTCGGGTTGTTGGGCGAGCAAATCCAGATGATCTTGGTATTGGCGTCACAGGCCTTCAACAGCTTATCTGCCTGAAAATCAAAGTTCTCGTCGAGCATCACCGTGCGATACTCCACGTCGTTGATGTCGGCACAAACCTGATACATGCCATACGACGGAGCGATAGCCACCACGTTGTCCTTGCCGGGTTGGCAGAATACGCGATAAGCCAGGTCGATGGCCTCGTCGCTGCCGTTGCCCAGGAATATCATGTCCTCGGGCACTCCCTTCACTCGCGACAGCTGCTTCTTAAGGTCGCGCTGCAGCGGGTCGGGATAGCGGTTGTAGGGTGCGTTATACGGATTCTCGTTGGCGTCGAGGAAGACGTGAGCCTCCTTGCCTGAGTATTCATCGCGTGCACTACTATATGGAGCCAGACTCCAAATATTCTTTCTGACTAATTGCTCAAGTGGTTTCATTTTTCAATGCTTTTTATTCTGACCGTCATCGCGTTTTTGTGTGCGCCCAGCTGTTCAGCTTCGGCCATCAGCTCTACGGCTCGTCCGATGTGGCGGATGCCTTCTTCCGTCAGGTGCTGGAAGGTAATCTTGCGACAGTAGCTGTCCAGGTTCACGCCGTTGTAGGCCGTTGCATAGCCGTGGGTGGGCAGCGTGTGGTTGGTGCCGCTGGCATAGTCGCCGGCACTCTCGCATGCATATTTTCCGAGGAAAACGCTACCAGCATTCACCACGCGCTCGGCCATCTGCTCGTAGTTGCTCACCTGCAGAATGAGGTGCTCAGGGGCATAGGCGTTGCTCAGGTCCATCATCTCATCGGCCGAACCAACGAGCACATAGTTACTGTTTTCCAGCGCCTTGGCAGCCATCTCCTTGCGAGGCAGCAGCTGCAGCTGACGGTCTACCTCAGCCTGCACCTCGCTGAGCTTCTGTTCTGAGGTGGTGATGAAGAGCACTTGCGAGTCGATGCCGTGCTCAGCCTGCGACAAGAGGTCGGCAGCCACGAATTCGGTATTGGCGGTCTCGTCGGCCAGCACGCAGACCTCCGAGGGTCCTGCCGGCATGTCGATAGCTACCTCGTCCAGACTAACCTGCTGTTTGGCAGCCATCACGTATTGGTTGCCTGGGCCGAATATCTTGTAGACCTTGGGCACGCTCTCGGTACCATAGGCCATAGCGCCAATGGCTTGCACACCACCAGCCTTGAAAATCTTGCTCACTCCGGCAATACGGGCAGCTACCAGAATGGCGGGGTTCACCTTGCCTTCACGGTTGGGAGGTGTGCAGAGCACAATCTCCTTGCATCCGGCTATCTTGGCAGGGATGGCCAACATGAGCACGGTAGAGAAAAGGGGTGCCGTTCCGCCTGGTATGTAGAGCCCCACGCGCTCGATGGCCACGCTCTTCTGCCAGCAGACAACTCCTTCCTGTGTCTTCACCTTCTGACCGACGAAGCGCTGCGAGATGTGGAACACCTTGATGTTATGGTGAGCCAGGATGATGGCGTCGCGCAGCTCGTTGCTCACCAGCTGCTCAGCCTCTTCCATCTCCTGTTCCGTCACAGCCAGCGAGTGAAGCTCAGCCTTGTCAAACTTCAGTTCATACTCCTTCACGGCCTCGTCGCCACGCTGCTTCACGTCGGCCAAGACGGTAGCTACGGTGTCGTTCAGCTTTGTCAAGTCGAGTCGTGGACGAGTCACAATCTCTGCCCACGCTTCTCTTTTCGGATATCGATAGATCTTCATAGAATCATTTTTTCAATCGGAGTCACGAGAATGCCCTGTGCGCCCATCTCTTTCAGTTTGCCGATGATTTCCCAGAAACGCTTCTGGTCGAGCACGGTGTGCACGGAGCACCACTCTTCGTCGGCCAGCGGTATGATGGTGGGACTCTTCAGACCAGGAAGCACATCGATAATCTCCTGCAGATGAGCCTTCGGAGCGTTCATGCGTACATATTTCTTATCCTCAGCGTCCTTCACGGCCTTGAAGCGGAAGAGCATTTCTTCCAGTGTGGCGCGCTTGTCGGCAGCGAGGTTCTTGTTGCCGATGAGCAGGGCCTCGCTCTGCATCACCACCTCAACCTCGCGCAGGTTGTTGCTGACCAGCGTTGAGCCCGACGATACGATGTCGAAGATGCCGTCGGCCAGTCCGATGCCCGGGCTGATCTCCACCGAACCGGTGATGACGTGAATCTCGCAGTCGATGCCTTTCTCGGTCATGTACTGGTGCAGGATGTTGGGGTAGGAGGTGGCTATCTTCTTGCCGTTAAACCACTCCACACCTTTGTAGTCTATCTCCTTGGGGATGGCCAGCGACAGGCGACACTTCGAGAATCCCAGGCGCGATACGATTTCAGCATCCTCGCCACGCTCCACGAACTCGTTTTCGCCCACCACGCCGATGTCGGCCACACCAGAGGCCACCGACTGGGGAATATCGTCGTCGCGCAGATAGAGCACTTCCAACGGGAAATTGCTCGATTGAACCAGCAGGGTGCGCTTCGATGCGCTTACTTTAATATCTGCCTCTGAGAGCAGATTCATGGTGTCTTCAAACAGACGACCTTTTGACTGTACAGCTATTCTTAACATGACTTCTTTTCTCTCTAATTTAGATTTGTGGCTGCAAAGGTACAAATTTATTTTTTATTTTTGTACCTTTGCACCGTGAAATTGCAATATGCACTCATAATTGCCCTTTTTCTGCTCGTTTCGTGCGGTCAGAAAAAGCAAGAAACGGTCGTCACACCATGGGGTGAGATTGCCGATACCATCCCTGCTGATGATAATTTCGACCTCGACGAGATTCAGCAGAACGGCGAACTCATTGCCCTCACGCTGACGGGCCCTGAGACCTATTACGACTATCGTGGTAAGCACCTGGGCGCTCAGTTTCTGCTGGCTCAGCGCTTTGCCGACAAACTGGGGGTCAGCCTGCGCATGGAGGTCTGCCGCGATACTGCCGAGATGCTGCGCCGGCTTCACGATGGCGAGGCCGACCTCATCTGCTATCCCATGACCAAGCAGGGCACGGGCTGGCTCATTGGCGACGATAAGGACGATCTGCGTCAGGAACTGCAAGCCTGGTATAAGCCTACAATGCTCGACGAGGTCAAGATGGAAGAGGATTTCCTGCTGTCAGCCCGCTCGGTCAAGCGTCGCGTCTTTGCGCCGATGCTGAACATGGCAGGGGGTGTTATCTCCCATTACGACGGCTTTTTCCAGCGCTATGCCGCCACTATCCGTTGGGACTGGCGACTGCTGGCTGCCCAGTGCTATCAGGAGTCTACCTTCGACCCGCAGGCTCGTTCGTGGGCGGGTGCTTGTGGCTTGATGCAGATTATGCCGGGCACAGCCGACCATCTGGGTTTGGCTCGCGCCAACATCTTTAATCCTGAGCAGAACATCGCGGCTGCCGTGAAATACCTAGGCGAGCTGGAGCGCAATTTCTCCGATATCCGCGAACATTCCGAGCGCACCAAGTTCGTGCTCGCTGCCTACAACGGTGGACACTTCCATATTCGCGACGCGATGGCCTTGGCTCAGAAAAACGGCCACAACCCGCATCATTGGCGCGAGGTGGAGTCTTATGTTCTTGGACTCAGCAAGCCTCAGTATTACAACGACCCCGTGGTGCGCAACGGTTATATGCGAGGCTCTGAAACTGTCGATTATGTACGCAAGATTCATGAGCGTTGGAATGGCTATCGTGGCGTGAAGACCGTCCGAGCCGTAGAAGGTCCCTCCGGCATTCCGCAGAAAGCAAAGCGCGAAAGGAAAAAGAAATACCAGATTAGTGAACCCACCGCAGAACCATAGTTCTGTGCAATATTTTATAGGAAAATAACTAGCCTTATCGCTGAATAAGGCAAGGTTATTTCCAGATAAGGCAAGGTTATTTCGTAGTTAAATAATAGTTGGAATAATGAAAATAACCGGAACACTCATGTCTTGAAGTTTACCTATTTCTCTACCAGGCCCTCCAGCGCCCAGAGCAATTCATTACTAACACTCATAATTATGCTATTCCTTCAAAAAGAATAAATATGTAGTAAGAATAGTTTAAAAATAGTCTCCATATGCCAATATTTCATTTAATTTTAGTACTTTTGCACTCAAAATAAGAAATGATGATGGAACATGTAGATATACTGATCATGGTCGCGGGGGCTTTCATCGCCTGGATCATCTGTCGCAAGGTGGTGGTTCCCATCCTGCTGAAAGTGGCTTCGAAGACTGATGCCAAGTGGGATGATGTCATCTTCAACCGCAAGGTGCTGCTCTCGGCTGCGAACATCGTGCCGGCGGTTATCCTGTGGATGACGGTGCCCTATGCCATCAGCGATTTCCCGGAGCTGGCCAACGAGTATCCGAAGGTTGGTGAGGCGCTAGTCCGCCTGATGGCCATCTACATCACCATCATGGCGCTGCGCACGCTGCTGGTGTTCATCGACTCGTTCAAGCAGTTGGATGGTGAGAAGCGCACGGCCAAGCAGCAGTATCTCTACACCATCTGCGGTGTGCTGAAGATCATTGCCATCTTCGTGGCAGTCATCGTAGTGGTGGCTATCATCGTCAACAAAGACCCCTCGACGCTGTTTGCCGGACTGGGTGCTGCATCGGCCATTCTGATGCTGGCTTTCCAGGACACCATCAAGGGGCTGGTGGCCGGTATCCGACTGACTACCAACGAGATGCTGCAGGTGGGCGACTGGATTACGGTGCCATCGGCAGGAGCCAACGGCAGGGTGGAGGACATCACGCTGACCACCGTGAAGGTGCGCAACTTCGACAACACTATCATCACCGTGTCGCCACAGGCACTGGTGGACGGCTCGTTCCAGAACTGGAAGGGCATGGAGGAGAACGAAGGGCGCAAGCAGACGAGGCAGGTGTACTACGACTTCCGGTCGATCAAGATAGACGACGACGGTGTTGCAAACATCACGAAGTTCCGCCACCACATAGAGCAATGGCTCGCTGAGCATCCGCTGGTGGTGGGCGAGAAGAGTCCCTTTGTGCGCCATGTTGCGGCATCGCAGGCCGGTTGCTGTCTGGAGTTTATCTTCTGGCTGCGCTCGCAGGCCGGCAGAGACTTTGAGCGCGACACCTGCGACATCATGGAGTATATCTATGCTGCCAGTTCGGACTTCGGACTGCGCATTTACCAACAATTTCCAGAACAATAAGAGTAACGATGAAAGAAGTAACGATAAAAGATGCAAACCTGCGCCAGGCGGCCAGCGAGGGCATGGATGCCTTCGTGGAAGCTTTCGTGACGACTATCAAAGAAGCCATCGGCGGTGAGCTGACTGCCGAGACGCTGGGCGAGCTGAACAGCGACCAGATAACGCTGCTGGCTTGGGACACGCTGCACAGCGAGGTGATGGACGGCGGTTTCGTACAGCTGATACACAACGGCTACGGCCCGTTCATCTTCAAGAACCCCTTTGCCAAGGCGGTGAAGCTGTGGGGCATGCGCGAGCTGTCGAAGTTGATCTATGACGCCCATTCGCTCTATGTCAAGCACCACGAGGCGATAGAAGTCGATTGCACCGACGATGAGTTCATGGCCATGTTTGAACAGTATCCCGAGTTCGACGATATGGACGATTTGTTCATTGAGCAGGAAGAAGAATGGACGGAACAGATTGCCCGCTACATAGACGAACATCTGGAGCGCTTTGCAACCATAAAAGAATAAAGGATGAACAAGGAAGAAGAACTGATCAGGAAGAAGAGTCCTGTCAATATACGCAACAAGAAGGCCTCGTTTGAATATTTCTTCATCGAGACCTTTACAGCCGGCATTGTGCTGACGGGTACGGAGATCAAGAGTATCCGTCTGGGCAAGGCCAGTCTGGTGGATACCTACTGCACCATTATGAATGGCGAGATGTGGGTGAAGGGCATGAATGTGTCGCCCTATTTCTACGGCTCTTACAACAACCACGAGATGAAGCGCGACCGCAAGCTGCTGCTGACGAAACGCGAGATACAGCGACTGGCGGCAGCCACGAAGCAGACCGGTTACACCATCGTGCCGCTGCTGATATTCATCGACCAGAAGGGGCGCGCCAAGATGGACATCGCGCTGTGTAAGGGTAAGAAGGAGTTTGACAAGCGCCAGACGCTGAAAGAGAAAGAAGACAAGCGCGAAATGGACCGCGCCATGAAAGTTTACAGATGAAAACACTATACGACTTAGCTAAAGAACGAATACTGATACTCGACGGTGCGATGGGCACCATGATAGGGCAGATGATGGTAAAGACGGGCAACTCGGACGAGTTGAACCTGACGCATCCTGACATCATTGCCGACATCCACCGCCGCTACCTGAAGGCTGGTGCCGATATCATCACCACCAATACATTCAGCGCACAGCGTATCTCGCAGGCCGACTACCATCTGGAGGCACAAGCCCGGCAGATGGCCCTGGAGGGTGCCCGCATTGCCCGCAGGTGTGCCGATGAGTTCAGGTCGCAGGACAAGCCCCGCTTTGTGGCAGGCTCCATCGGACCTACGAACAAGACGTGCTCCATGTCGCCCGACGTCAGCAATCCCGCCCTGCGCGAGCTGACCTACGACGACCTGTTTGCCGCCTATTACGAAGAGGCCGACGCCCTGATAGAGGGTGGGGTGGACGCGCTACTCATCGAGACCATCTTCGACACGCTGAACGCCAAGGTGGCTATTGATGCCTCGCTGCATGCGATGGCGCAATACGGCAGACAACTGCCCCTGATGCTGAGCGTGACGGTGAGCGACTTGGCAGGGCGCACGCTGAGCGGACAGACGCTCGACGCATTCCTGGCCAGCATCAGCACCTATCCCATTTTCAGCATCGGACTGAACTGCTCGTTTGGAGCCGTCCAGATGCTGCCCTTCCTGCGCCAGCTGGCTCGCAAGGCACCTTACTACATCAGCGCCTATCCAAACGCCGGACTGCCCAACGTCATGGGACTCTACGACGAGACAGCAGAGAGCATGGCGCCCCAGATGGGACAGATGGTGGACGAATGCCTGGTGAACATCATTGGCGGCTGTTGCGGTACGGATGAGCACTTCATTGCCAAATATCCGGCGCTGGTGGAGGGAAAGACGCCCCACAAGCCTATGGCTCCCTCGCAGACCATGTGGCTGAGCGGACTGGAAATGCTCGACGTGACGCAGGATGTACACTTCGTCAATGTCGGTGAGCGCTGTAACGTGGCGGGTTCGCGAAAGTTCCTCCGACTCATCAAGGAGAAGCAATACGACGAGGCCATCGCCATTGCCCGCAAGCAAGTGGCTGATGGTGCCCTGGTGATAGATATCAACATGGACGACGGACTGCTGGATGCCCGACAGGAGATGGTAAATTTCCTTAACATGATGGCCTCGGAACCTGATATCGCCTCTGTGCCCGTCATGCTCGACTCGTCGGACTGGAATGTCATCGTCAGCGGACTGAAGTGCGTGCAGGGAAAGAGTATCGTCAACAGCATCTCGCTGAAGGAAGGCGAGGAGGTGTTCATACAGCATGCAATGGACGTGAAGCGCTATGGTGCTGCCGTCGTTGTGATGTGTTTTGATGAACAGGGTCAGGCTACCAGCTACGAGCGTCGTATCAAAATAGCCGAACGAGCATATCGCATTTTGACCCAACGAGTTGAGATGAATCCACTGGACATTATCTTCGACCCCAATATTTTGGCCGTAGCAACCGGTATGCCGGAGCACGACGCCTATGCTGCCGACTTCATCAGGGCTACACAATGGATACGCCAAAACCTGCCCGGAGCGCATGTCAGCGGGGGTGTCAGCAACCTGTCGTTCTCGTTCCGTGGCAACAACTATATCCGCGAGGCGATGCATGCCGTATTCCTCTATCATGCCATACAGGCTGGTATGGATTTCGGTATTGTCAATCCGGTCACGAAAGTTCTTTACACCGATATTTCCCAAGACCAGCTGGAAATCATCGAAGATGTCATCCTGAACAGGAGGGCTGATGCCGCTGAAAGGCTGATTGCTTTGGCAGGAGAATTGGCGGCTGAAGCTGGTAATCCGAGTATTTCTAACAGCTCTGATAAGGCCAGTGAAACGAGAGAAGGTAGCGTGGAGGAACGCCTGCAACAGGCACTGATCAAAGGTGTGGGCGACTATCTGAAAGAAGACCTAGACGAGGCGCTGAAACAATATCCGCAGGCGGTGAAAATCATAGAAGGTCCGCTGATGGCCGGTATGAATAAGGTGGGCGAACTGTTTGGGGCAGGCAAGATGTTTCTGCCGCAGGTGGTGAAGACCGCACGCACCATGAAGCAGGCCGTAGCCATCCTGCAACCCTATATCGAGTCAGAACGCTCAGAGGGAGCGAAGAAAGCCGGTAAGGTGCTGCTGGCGACGGTAAAAGGCGATGTGCATGACATCGGCAAGAACATTGTCAGTGTGATTCTGGCATGTAACAACTATGAAGTGATTGACATGGGAGTGATGGTACCTGCCGAGCAGATTGTGCGGAAAGCCATTGAAGAGCAGGTGGACATGATCGGTCTGTCGGGACTGATAACGCCCTCGTTGGAAGAAATGGTGAACGTGGCGCATGAGATGCAGCGTGCCGGACTGGATATCCCTATCATGATAGGTGGTGCGACGACTAGCGAACTGCATGTAGCGCTGAAGATAGCACCAGTTTATGGCGGTCCAGTGGTCTGGATGAAAGACGCATCGCAGAACGCACTGGTAGCTGCCAAGCTGATGAACGAGACTGAAGAGAAACAAATGGAACAAGAACTGGATGCCAAGTATGAGCATCTGCGTGAGTCGTACCAACAGGAACAGCAGCAGTTGCTGTCGCTGGATGAGGCCCGCAAGAATAAACCTAACTTATGGGAAGAATAACCAACATCATCATGCTGCTACTGGCAGCGGTAGTCACCACGACGGCTCAGCCGAAGCGCGAGTTTCGCGGTGCATGGATTCAATGTGTCAACGGTCAGTTTAAAGGCATGCCTACCGAGCGCATGCAGCGGACGCTGAGCTATCAGCTCGACGAACTGAAGAAGGATGGATGTAACGCCATCATCTTTCAGGTGCGTCCGGAGTGTGACGCGCTCTATGAAAGCAGTATCGAGCCTTGGAGCTACTATCTGACGGGCGAACAAGGCAGCAAGCCTTACCCTTACTGGGACCCGCTGCAATGGATGGTAGAGCAATGCCACAAACGCGGCATGGAGCTGCATGCATGGATCAATCCCTATCGCGCCAAGACCAAGACGGCGCATGTGAATGCTATTAACCATGTGGTGGTTCAGCATCCGGAGTGGACTTTCCAGTATGACGGACTGACGCTGTTGAACCCCGCCCTGAAGCAATGCCGCGACTATATCTGTCAGGTGGTGAGCGACATTGTGGAGCGCTATGATGTCGACGGACTGCACATCGATGACTATTTCTATCCCTATCCGGCACCCGGCGTGCGCATCCCCGACGATGCCAACTATCGTGCCAACAACTATGGGTTGGAGAATCAGGGTGACTGGCGCCGACTGAACGTCAACCTCTTCATCGAACAACTCTATCAGACCGTGCATGCCGTCAAGCCTTGGGTCAAGGTGGGCATTTCGCCTTTCGGCATATACCGTAACAAGAAAAGCGACCCCGACGGCAGCCGTACCAACGGACTGCAGAACTATGACGACCTGTATGCCGACGTGCTGCTGTGGGACCGTGAGGGCTGGATGGACTACTGCGTGCCACAGATATACTGGGAGATAGGCAACAAGGCTGCTGACTACGAGGAGCTGATGCACTGGTGGAACGACCATATCAAGAAGAGCGACCTCTATATCGGCGAGGATGTGGAGCGCACGGCCAAGTTCAGCCAGATGAGTCGTAAGATGGACCTGCACGCCATGATGCCCAAAGTGAAAGGAACGGTGCTGTGGTATGCCAAGGCCGCTGTCGATAATGTGGGCAATTATGGCACTCAGTTGCGCAACGTCTACTGGCGCTATCCTGCCTTACAGCCCATAATCAAGGGCATCGACCAGAAAGCTCCTAAGAAGCCCCGTAAGGTGAAGGCCTTCGACGTAGAGGGGCAGAAAGTGCTGTTTTGGACGGCTCCCAAGGGCGAGGGATGGAAGGATGAAGCCGTTGGTTATGCCATCTACCGCTTTGAGAAGGGTGAGCGCGTAAATATTGACGACCCGTCGAAACTGGTGACCATCACGCGCGATACCTATTATCATCTGCCTGCTGGCAACGAGGGTGAGCGCTGTGTATATGCAGTAACTGCTCTCGACCGTGTGCAGAACGAGAGCAGTTATCAGAAAGTAAAGGTGAAATACTGATTATCCCCGCAGATAGGGGTTATAGATCATCTCGTCGGCTATCGTGCTTTGAGGACCGTGTCCTGATAGCACGATAGTTTCTTTTGGCAGGCGTGCCACCACGTTCTTCAGGCTGTTTTCCATCTGCAGCCATGAACCACCGTCAAAGTCGGTACGGCCTATACTCATGCGAAACAGCGTGTCGCCTGAGAATACGGTGTGTTCGTCCTCACAATAGAGTAGGGCGGAACCAGGAGTGTGGCCCGGTGTCTGCAGGATTTTCAGCGTGTGGTTGCCAAAGGTGATCGTGTCGCCGTCTTTCAGCCATCGGCCTACCTCGGGTTGGGCTTCCTCTATCCGCATACCGAAAAGGTTGAATGCCTGTTCGGGCATGTGCTCGATGAGGTAGTCGTCCTCGCTGCAAACCTCGACCTTCAGACCGTATTCGCTGAAGATGAAGGCATTGCCGAAGTTATGGTCCAGATGACCGTGGGTGGCAATGAGGTGAACGGGTTTCAGTTGGTTTTCACGAATGTAATTGGCTACTGCATCCTTTTCGTCCTGATAGTAGGCACCACAGTCGATGATGACGCACTCGCGGGTATCGTCGCTTACCACGTAGCAGTTCTCCTGCAACGGGTTGCACATGAATCGCTTGATATTCATACGGGAACGTAAATACAATGTTTCTCCTTAAACCACTCTTCGTCGAACCAGCTGCTTAGCTCCTCGGTCTCCACAATGCGGTGGAAGGGCTGGGTCTCAGCCTGCACGTCGCCGCCCTTCAGACAAAAAACACCGTTGGGATAGGAGTTGCGCTGCTCCTTAGAGACGTTCTTGCGCACAATCTTCATCAGGTCGGGCAGCGGCATGACCGCACGACTGACTACGAAGTCGTATTTCCCATTTTCGTCCTCGCCACGCAGATGTTCAGGGTGGCAGTTCTTCAGTCCGATGGCATCGCAGACAGCCTGAGCCACGCGGATTTTCTTGCCCGAACCGTCGATTAGCTTGAATTCGCATTCAGGGAAGAGAATGGCTAGGGGAATACCAGGAAAACCGCCTCCGGTACCAAAATCGAGGATTCGGCTGCCAGGGGTGAAATCGATTATCTTGGCGATGGCCATCGAGTGAAGAACATGGTGTTCGTACAGGTTGTCGATATCCTTACGCGAGATGACGTTGATCTTGGCATTCCAGTCGCGATACAAAGCGTCGAGCGCAGCAAACTGTTGCTGCTGCCCGACGCTCAGTTTTGGGAAATATTTCAGGATAATGTCCATTGTTGTTTCGATATTTCGATACTTCGATGTTTCGAAATTAGCCGTTCATTGACAGCAGGAACTCCTCGTTGGAGTGTGTCTGAACCAATCGGTCGTGAACGGTATTCATAGCCTCGATGGGGTTCATCTCGGCAATGAACTTGCGGATAATCCACATGCGGTTGAGCGTGGTCTGATCCTGCAACAGGTCGTCACGACGAGTAGAGCTCTGTACCAGATTGACAGCCGGGAAGATGCGCTTGTTGGCCAGCATGCGGTCGAGCTGCAACTCAGAGTTACCAGTACCCTTGAACTCCTCGAAGATCACCTCGTCCATCTTAGAACCGGTATCGGTCAGGGCGGTAGCGATAATGGTCAGCGAACCGCCATTCTCGATGTTACGGGCTGCACCGAAGAAGCGCTTGGGCTTCTGCAGGGCATTGGCATCTACACCACCAGTGAGCACCTTACCACTGGCAGGGCTGACGGTATTGTAGGCACGGGCCAGACGAGTGATAGAGTCGAGGAAGATAACCACATCATGTCCACACTCAACCATGCGCTTAGCCTTCTCCAGTACGATACCGGCAATCTTTACGTGACGGTCGGCTGGCTCATCGAAGGTAGATGCAATGACTTCGGCATTTACCGTACGGCTCATATCGGTCACCTCCTCAGGGCGCTCGTCGATGAGCAGCATCATGATATAAGCCTCGGGATGGTTGGCGGCAATGGCATTGGCGATATCCTTCATGAGGATGGTCTTACCGGTCTTAGGCTGGGCCACGATCAGCGCGCGCTGACCCTTACCAATGGGTGAGAATAGGTCGACAATGCGGACACTGGGATTGGTGGTAGCCTTATCGCCACAAAGGGTAAACTTCTCTTCAGGGAAGAGTGGTGTCAGATGCTCGAAGGCAACGCGGTTGCGCACCTCCTGAGGCTGACGGCCATTGATGGTGTTCACATTGCTCAGGGCGAAATACTTCTCGTTATCGTGAGGAGGACGAACCGTGCAGTCTACCACGTCACCGGTCTTCAGTCCGTAGCGCTTGATTTGCTGTGGGCTGACATAGATATCATCGGGTGACGACAGGTAGTTGTAGTCGCTGGAACGGAGGAATCCGTAACCGTCCTGCAGAATTTCAAGCACGCCATTGCCGGTAATGAGATCGGCAAAGTCGAACTTCTCGCTGTTGCGGATAGGACCGTAGTTGCCGCGATCTACAGGCATAACGGGCTCTTGGACCTGTGCCATCGGACGGTCGAAAATGTCGAGAGAAGGAATGGCTGCGCCATCTTCGATAGGCAGGTCGACAACAGGAATGAAGTCGGTGCCATCGCCAGGATCACCCTCCCAAACACCATCAGCCTCTTGTTCGGCTTCCTGGTTGTGAACAGCCATCTTCTCCTGCAGCTGGTTTAACAGCGTGGCATCCACTGGTTCATCTGCGACTTGACTCTCGGCCTCAGGAATGGCTATTTCTTCCTCTACAGCAGGAGTCTCTTCCTTCACTTCAGGGGTTTCATTCGCTGGTTCTGTTGCAAATTCTAAAGGAGCTTCCTCAGCGGCAGTTTCCGTCTCCTTCTTTGACTTGCGTCCACGCTTTTTAGGAACCGGTTTTTCCTCAGCTGTAGGCTCAGCCTCTGTGCCCTGCTCGGCCTCGGCAGCCTCCTGCTCGGCAAACAGCGTGTCGAGTGACTTCTTTTTACTTGGCTTGGTGGCCTTTGCGTCCAAATTCTCGGCATCGCTACCATTAACGGTATACACCTTGTTGGTATCCTTTGCAATCCTTGTACGTTTGCGCTTTGGTGCGGTAGCGCCAGCAGCAGAATCCTCTGCAGCCTTGTCTAAAATGGCGTAGATGACGGTCTCCAGTTCATCGTCCTGAGAAACCTTCACACCCAGTTCGTTGGCAATCTCCATCAATTCGGGGATAGGCAGTTTTGCTAATTGGTCTTTCGTGTACATATAATATACAGTAATTCGTTATGATTCTTCGAATATTGATTGAAAATATGTGGGAAAAGATGTGTTTCACGCGGAAATCGGAAACGCATTTTTCTGAAATTCGAGTGCAAATTTACACATTCTTTCCGAAATGACCAAATTTTATATTAACTTTATTAGCTAAAACTGCAAGAATTTACCATCAATCAACGTTCTGAACTGCTGAATGCCCTGATGATTGTTGTCGAGAGCCTCGACTTCCTCCAGGTATTTCAGTGCCTTTTCGGTGTCCCCCATGCCGTAATAGCCCAGGGCGAGCATGTACTTGCAATGGATGATGTTCTTCGTGTCCAGAGAGTCGTCCCAGATGAGCAAGTCGGGAAGTGATACGGCGAAAAAGTCCATCACTTGAGGTTCGAAGAGATGCTGTTTGCCGTAGTTGATGAGCTTATTGAACAAACCACGGGCCTTGTCTTCCTGTCCGAGTTTACGATAGCACAGACCTGCATAGAAAATCTTGTCTGGCTTGGCATCGTTGTAGTACATAGCTGCAGCAGGCTCTATAGGTCCGGCAGTACCCTCTTCGTAACGTCCGAGGAAATAAAGAATATCGTTTTCTTGTGCGCCATACAGCTTACCTTCGCCCAAATGTGGCGGATAAACGAGGCATTCCTCTAATAGGCGCTTAGCTTTCTTATTGTCTTTAGCGTTGATAGCTTGCTTGGCCAGTTCCACGCGACAGATCTGATACTGTGCCGGCACCTTGCCTTCGCCACCTTCCCAAGGATGGAACTGGTGAGCATCGAGTTTGTTCATGGCCTCCTCGTAGCGTCCCAGTTGATTAAGCAATGTAATTTCTTCGAGCACCAAATCGTCGCGCTGAGCAATCAGTTTGGGATACTTCTGCAGATTGTCGAGACGCTGCTGATGAGGTTTATGCAGACGCTTGTAGAGTTGGTCGAGTTCCATCAGCGTTCGGGCATCTGTCTCGTCGAGATGGAAGGCACGCTCCATATATTCGAGTGCTTCCTCTTGCTGGTTTTGTTTGTTAAAGCGAGCCAACGCCAAATTGCGCCATACAGAAGAGAAATTGGGATCACGCTTGGCAGACTCCTCCCAGTTCTTGATGGCGAGGTCATACTGGCGCTTGTCATAGTAGAGGCATCCCAGGTAGTATGGAGCATGAGCATCCCTAGGATTCATTTCCATCGCTGTCTCAAGCACGGCAATATCCTCCAAACGATTGGGGAAACAACCAGCCGGTTCAGTCTGAGCAGCCTTCTCCAGATAGTCATAAGCATCGCTTAACTTCTGGGTATAAGCCATATAATAATAGGTGAGAGGAGACGACTCTGTCTGATGGTCGATAGCAATCTGCAGCACTTTGGCAGCTTCCTCTTCAAGATTAGCCTTCAGATAGTCGAGTGCTAATTCATGGTAGTTGTTTGCACTTCCATGCATCAGTTCAACCAGATGGTTCAATACTTCTTGGCGGTCTGTGAGCAGGTATTCTTCCATCATGCAACCATAGTTGAATCGGTCTATCTTGTACGACTCCTGAATCCACGCCAAAGCCTCTTCCTTGCATCCCATTTTGCGAAGAATACAAGCCTTGAGTGCACGAACCTGATGGTTGTGACTGTTACTGATCAACGAACGCTCTACCTCGTCGAGAGCAGCTTCATAATCCTTGCGCCCCATGCTGATGCATGCAGCTTCGTAATAGCCGGCATCAGCCCATGCTTTGTTCCATGTAGACTTCCAGAATAGCTCATAGGCAGCACTCAGATTCCCTCGGAATTTTAAGCATAGGGCTAGGTTGAACAAAGGCTCTCCGTCGTAAGGATTGGGATTGCGTTTCTGCCAGATCTTCACAGCACGGCGCAAATAGGACTCAGCCTTATCGAAACGACCACGACGCAGATACCACAAACCAGCCTGGTTCAAACAGCGCACATCATTAGGATCGCGGCGCAAGGCCTCCTCGTAGTAGTCGAGGGCAGACCAAGTGGCGTGACGATACTGCTCCAGATGAAGTCCCGTCAAATATAGCTGGTCGTTGGTCTTCGTGTCGGCTGGTGGCAAAGCTGCCTGAGCGGCATCAGGAATGGGACGAATCTCGTCGTCTTCAGCCATCCAAGAAAGTTTCCCAACAAACAATAGTAGGTCGTTTAGTGTGGCGTCCTTGACATCTATCGTCTCTTCGAACACCATTTCGGGCGACAGCTTTACTACCTGATGATAGTATTCTTGGCCGTTCTTGTTTGAGAGCACGATTCCCGTCTCCTGAGCTGACGTGGCCAATACCTTCAGGCGGATGCCGCCATCGGTCTGCTCGATGTTGAGGATGAAGTCCTTAGAGGCTTGTTTGACAATACCAATTTCTCGATATGGCATGAAGTATTGCACGAACTGCTTCTCCTCGTAAGGCATCAGCCAGGTGAAGTCGGGCTGGTTCTCTGTATAGACGCCTGCCATTAGTTCAATATAGGGGCGGAATATTCCCTTGTTATCTTCGTCCGTCAGATTGCGGTCCCATGCACGACCAAAGTCACCATTTCCCCATGTCCATTGTTTCTTGCCTGGCGAGAAATGGTGGGATGCTACATGCAGCATGCCACCCTTGGTGTCGTTCTCATAACCACCCTCGAAGTTGTATTTGGAGTTGACAGCCATGTAGGATGTCGGAACCTTGATATTCTTATAGTTGGAGATGTCCACACCTGCCGAGTAATCCATCTTATAATAGGTACCCGTAGCGATAGGGAAACTGGAAACGGCGCGCTTTCCATGATCGAACACCGCATTCACATCGGGTGGGAATACGCTCTGGTAGTTGTCGTTCACCTCTACGGCAGGATTGGCCCACCAGAGGAAAGTCTGGGGCAATGGAGTGCGATTGCTGACACGACCTTGTATCTCCAGATAAGCACAACCAGGACGCAGCGTAAAGCCTGCCATACCCTTTTGATGGAACATGCGCTCCATCTCATTGACCCATACCGTCACCGATCCATCCTCGTTCTCCACAATGTCACAATCGACAGGCAGATAGGTTGAGGGGCGATGGTGCTGGGGCCAGTTAAACTCGATGCCACCACTGATCCATGGTCCTGTCAGTCCTACAAGTGCAGGTTTGATGACATGGTTATAATAAACAAAGTGGCGCTGTTTGATCTTGTCGTAAGCCATCTGAATTCGTCCACCCAACTCAGGCAGTATCATCACTTTGATGTACTCGTTTTCCAGCCAGACAGCCTTCCACTCCTTGTCCACCTTCTCGTCAGAAATAGACTCGATGACAGGATAGGGGTAGACTACGCCACTCGATCCTTGATACACTCGTTTTTCCAGGAACATGGGGTTCTTCTCTGGTTTTCCCACCTCATAAGTGGGAATCGTCACATTTTCTCTCCAAGCTTTTACAGACTTCATAGTAAATTCGGTTTATGATTTTTGTTATTTGACTAATTCTTGTTCCAGTTGCTCCAGACTCTTTCCTTTTGTCTCAGGACAATTTCGGAAGAGGAAAACGAAAGCACAGCAGCAGATGGCGCTGTAGATCCAAAAAGTACCGCTTGATCCGAGTACCGCATTCATCGATGGGAATGAGAATGTCAGCGTGCAGCAGCCTACCCACAGGGCAAATGTACATGTAGCCATAGCAATGCCTCTGACGCGATGGGGGAAGATTTCCGCCAGCAGCGTCCATGTTACAGGTCCTAAGGTCATAGCGTATACGGAGATAGCCGATACCACGAGTGCCACCATTAAGAAGCCCGTCATACCCATTAAATAGCAGGTACCCAGTGTCAGGTAGATGAGTCCTAGGCCGCCAGCACCAATGAGAATCAGCGTGCGACGTCCCCACTTTTCGATGGTATAGAGGGCAACAATGGTAAATATCACATTGGCAATACCCGTGATGACGATATTGATAAACATACCATCAACATCAAAGCCGGCACCGACAAAGATTTCTTGTGCATAATTGAAGATGACGTTCGTACCACACCACTGCTGAAATACGGCAATGACCAAGCCGAGCAATAATACTTTTCCGTATTTGTGTTGCAGCAGTTCCTTCAGTCCTGCCTTTTTCTCCTTAAGCTGCGACTCTGTTGCGGCTTTAAGGCGCAAGAAAACCGGCGACTCCGGAATGAAGAAACTCATGAAAAGGAACAAGGCTGCGGGCAACGTCTCTGCCCAGAACATCCATCTCCATCCCCATTCCAGGTTCCAAGCCTGATTCTCAGCAATGCTGGTATCTTTGGCCAGTAGCATATTCACAATCTGGGCTGCCAGGATTCCTAATACGATGGTCATCTGGTTTAGGCTTACCATGCGGCCTCGTATCTCTGCAGGGCTTACCTCAGCAATATACATCGGGGCCAAGGCCGATGCCACACCGATACCCATACCTCCCACGAAGCGGGCTATATTAAATAAGGTGAAGTCGTTGAACAAGCCCGTCCCTATGGCAGATACCGTAAAGAGTACCGCAGAGGTCATCAGCAATGGTTTTCGTCCATACCTGTCAGCTGCGCCACCTGCAATCATGGCACCTACCAGACATCCAATCAAGGCAGTAGTCATCGCTACCCCTTGCATAACGGGTGAATCACTAATGTTGAAATAGAGTTCATAGAACGGTTTCGCACCACCTATGACTACCCAGTCATAGCCAAAGAGCAATCCACCCATCGCCGATACGAGACAGATGAAATAAATGAATTTTTTGTTGAATCCTTGCATAATACATGCAAAGGTAGATGATTTTTTAATGATAACAAAAAGAATTCGGAAAAAATTCGTAACTTTGCATCCCAAAGAAAAGATGTATGGAAATTAAACAAGCAGAATTCTCGTTAAGTGCACCTATGGTGTCGATGTGTCCTAAGGATACAAAACCCGAATACGCCTTTATCGGACGCTCTAATGTGGGCAAGTCGAGTCTGATTAATATGTTGACGAACAACCGTAAGCTGGCAAAGACTTCGGCTACTCCTGGCAAGACGCTGCTTATCAACCACTTTATTATTAATAAGGAGTGGTATCTGGTCGATCTGCCTGGCTACGGCTATGCCAAACGCTCGAAGAAAGAGGTAGACAAGCTGGATCAGATGATTCGTGGGTATATCCTGCAACGTGAGCAGCTGGTTAATGTTTTTGTATTGGTAGATATCCGTCTGGAACCACAGAAGATAGACCTCGAATTCATCGAGTGGCTGGGACTGTCGAACATTCCTTTTTCTATCGTATTTACCAAGGCCGACAAGTTGACTCCCAACAAGGCTCGCCAGGCCATGGAGGCCTATCGGAGAAAACTGTCAGAGACATGGGAAGAGATGCCTCTGATGTTCCTGACCTCAGCAGAGAAAAAGGAGGGTAGGGACGATGTGCTCAACTATATCGAAGAAATCAACAAGTCGCTATGATACCCTATCTTGACGTACAACACCTGTCGAAGTCGTTTGGTGCCTTGACACTGTTCCGCGACATCAGTTTCTCCATTGGCGAAGGTCAGAAGGTGGGACTGATAGCCAAGAACGGTACGGGTAAATCTACGTTGCTCTCCATCCTTTCAGGCAAGGAGGGATACGACTCAGGCAGTATTGTGTTCCGTCGTGACTTGAAAGTGGGGATGTTGGATCAGGCACCTGTTTTCGACCCCGATGAAAGTGTGCTCGATGCCTGCTTTAATCATGAAGGGAAAGAGGAAAAAGTGCTGAAAGCCAAGCAGGTATTGACGCAGTTGAAGATACGAGACCTCAATCAGCGCATGTACGAATTGAGTGGTGGTCAACAAAAACGTGTCGCCTTGGCTAACGTATTGCTGACTGAACCAGACCTATTAATACTTGACGAGCCGACCAACCATCTGGATCTGGAGATGATAGAATGGTTGGAGGGCTATCTCTCGCGAGGTAACAAGACTTTGCTAATGGTGACCCACGACCGTTTCTTCCTTGATCGTGTGTGCTCCGTCATTCTGGAGTTGGACGACCAGACTATCTATACCTATCGTGGCAATTATGCCTACTATCTGGAGAAGCGTCAGGAGCGTATCGACAACAAACGGGCAGAGGTTGCGCGAGCCAACAATCTATATCGTACGGAGTTGGAATGGATGCGCAGAATGCCACAGGCCAGAGGACATAAGGCGCGCTATCGTGAAGAGGCTTTCTACGAACTGGAGAAGGTGGCCAAGCAACGACTGGAGGAGCGCCAATTGCGTTTGAAAGCCTCGAACGTTTATATCGGTTCCAAGATCTTCGAATGCCAATACATCTCGAAGCGTTATGATGATTCAATCATCATGAAGGATTTCTACTACAACTTCTCACGTTTTGAGAAGATGGGCATTGTAGGCAACAACGGTACGGGAAAGTCGACGTTCATCAAGATGCTATTAGGCCAAGTACTCGTTGACGATGGAAGAATCGTTATTGGAGATACCGTTCGCTTTGGCTATTTCTCACAGGAAGGTCTTAGCTTCAATGACCAGCAGAAGGTGATTGATGTGATTACTGACATTGCTGACTATGTGGATTTAGGAAGTGGCCGTAAACTGTCAGCCTCGCAATTGCTGCAATACTTTTTGTTCACGCCAGAGCAGCAATATAATTATGTGTATAAGTTGAGTGGTGGTGAGCGTCGCAAGCTTTACCTTTGTACGGTGCTGATGAGAAATCCTAATTTCCTAGTTCTCGACGAGCCGACAAACGACTTGGATATCGTGACACTCCAGATATTGGAAGAGTATCTGCAAGACTTCCCTGGTTGCGTCATTGTGGTGAGCCACGATCGCTACTTTATGGATAAGGTGGTAGACCATCTGCTCGTATTCAAAGGTCAGGGAGAAATCAAGGATTTTCCAGGCAACTACACGCAATACCGCGAGTGGGAGAAGTTAACTAGTAATACTAATAATACAGGTAAGACTAGTTCAAATAGTACAACCGCCAAAGCCAGCTATCGCCACGATGAACGCCGTCGTTTGTCCTATAAGGAGAAACGCGAGATGGAACAGTTGGAAAAGGATATTGCCCAACTGGAAGAAGAGCAGCATCGGTTGGAGGAAGAACTCTGTAGCGGTACGCTGTCTGTAGATGAACTGACCCAAAAGAGTAAGCGGTTACCTCTGCTGAAAGACGAACTGGATGAAAAGTCAATGCGCTGGTTAGAATTAAGTGAGATAGAATCATGATACAACAACAATATCCATCACAACTATTGGAGAGAGCGGTTCAGGAGTTTTCCAAGCTGCCAGGTATCGGGCGCAAGACAGCTCTACGCCTGGTGCTCCACTTGTTACGCCAGGACACAGAGGATGTGAAACAACTGACTGAGGCGCTTAACAAGATGAAGCAGGAAGTCAAGCATTGTCGTGTATGCCACAACGTCAGTGATAGCGATGTATGTCCTATTTGCAGCGATCCTCGCCGTGATGACCGGATTATTTGTGTCGTGGAGAATATCCAGGATGTAATGGCTGTCGAGAATACACAGCAGTTCTCCGGACTCTATCATGTGCTGGGTGGTGTCATTTCACCGATGGATGGCATTGGACCAGCCGATTTGGAGATTGACTCGCTGGTCGAACGTGTTAGTCAGGGCAGGGTCAAGGAGGTAATCCTGGCCTTGAGCTCTACAATGGAAGGCGATACCACCAACTTCTATATCTTCCGAAAACTGGCGTCCTATACTGATGTGAAAATCAGCATCATTGCCCGAGGTATTAGCGTTGGTGATGAGTTGGAATATACAGATGAAGTGACACTCGGCCGATCTATTTTAAACCGTACACCCTTTGAGGGTAAATAACTTTTTTCCGAATCATGAATACAGATACAATACAATTCCTGTTGACCACTGTCATGGAGCTCGCTACATTGGCTTGTGCCTATCTAGGTCTCCGCATGTTTCGCTCCAACTGGAAGCTGCGTATGGCTATCATTGTCGTGCCCCTATTGATTAATGTGATAATATATATGGTATACAGCACCACAGTATTCTTCTACTTAGGTGTTATTCTATTGCTTTGCATCCCCTTCGTATGGCCCAGAAAATCAGCGTAGTCATCGTCAGCTATAATGTGCGCAGCCTTTTGGTTGCCTGCATTGACAGCGTCCGCAAGGCTTTAGAAGGTCTTGACGGTGAAATCATTGTTGTCGATAACGACTCCAAGGACGATACCGTTGATTACCTGAGTGAACATTGTCCTGATGTCCGGCTGATAGCCAATCATGAGAATGTGGGTTTTGCCCGTGCCAACAATCAGGCCATTCGCTTGTCAGCGTCAGAGTATGTGCTGCTGCTTAATCCTGATACTGTGGTCTATCCGGAAACGATACGTAATTGTGTCCAGTTTATGGATACTCATCCGGAAGCGGGCGGGGCAGGCGTCAGAATGCTGACCCGTGAAGGAGATCGCGCTCCAGAATCTCGTAGGGCCATTCCTACGCCTTGGGTAGCTATGCTAAAGATGCTGGGTTTTTCGCGTCGCTATTACATGAGCGATCTGCCCTGGGACCAACCTTGTCAGATAGAGGTTGTCAGCGGGGCCTATTGCTTGCTGCGCCGAAAGGCACTCGATCAGATAGGTTTGTTGGATGAAGACTATTTCATGTATGGCGAGGATATCGACCTGTCATACCGTCTGATTCATGGCGGCTGGCAGAACTGGTATCTGCCTTATGACATTATTCATTATAAAGGGGAGTCAACCCAGAAGACATCGTTCCGTTATGTCCATGTGTTCTATCAGGCCATGCTCATCTTCTTCCGTAAGCATTATGGACATCTGAGCTTCTTCTTCTCACTGCCCATTCAGGCAGCCATCTATTTCCGTGCCACGCTGGCTTTGCTGCATATCATGGCAAATCGCCTGCGTAATTTTGTAAACCCTCATCAAGATTACCATGAGCAAGATTAAACTTCGTGCCATAGAACCAGAGGACCTTGATTTGCTTTATCTGATAGAGAACGATACGAGGTTGTGGAACGTCGGGATGACCAATGTTCCTTATTCGCGCTATACGCTTCACGACTATATTGCCACCTCGAGTGATGATATCTATGCCGATCGTCAGGTTCGTATGATTATTGAGAATGAAGCAGGGCAAACAGTAGGTATTGCCGATCTTACCAATTTCTCGCCCCAGCACTTACGGGCTGAGACAGGCATCGTCATTCTTGATAAGGAACGCTGTAAGGGTTATGCCACCGCCGCCCTTCATGAAGCTTGCGACTATGCCCAGCGGGTGCTTCATCTGCATCAGCTTTACGCAGTGGTGGCTGTTTCGAATAGAGCTGCTCAGTCACTTTATGAAAAAGCAGGCTTTCAGCATCAAATAACTCTGAAAGATTGGCTCTATGATGGCAAAAAGTATGAAGATGCACTACTAATGCAAAGATTTTTATAAACTTTTCCCGAAAAAGTTTTGTATATTCGAAAATTCTGATTACCTTTGCACCCGCTAAACGACAAAAAGACAATTCTGGTGCGTTAGTTCAGTAGGTTAGAATGCCTGCCTGTCACGCAGGAGGTCACGAGTTCGAGTCTCGTACGCACCGCAAGAATTTCTGAAGTCACCAAGCATGGTGCGTTAGTTCAGTAGGTTAGAATGCCTGCCTGTCACGCAGGAGGTCACGAGTTCGAGTCTCGTACGCACCGCAGCAGAGAAGCTCATTGAATTCCAAGTTCAGTGAGCTTTTTTCGCAAACAGCGTTAAATGTTTCCAAAAATGTACGCTTATCTCATCTTTATTTTGTAACTTTGCCGAAAATTTGATAAAAAGTTAGTTATGAAACAGACAATACTAGTTACAGGTGGTACTGGATTTATTGGCAGCCACACCACAGTAGAACTGCAGGAAGCAGGTTATGAAGTTGTAATCGTTGATAATCTTTCTAACTCCAATGAGAATGTGCTCGATGGTATAGAAAAGATTACCGGTATCCGTCCAGCCTTTGAGAAGGTAGACTGCTGCGACTACGAAGGCATGGAGAATGTTTTCAAGAAATATCCGGAGATTGAGGGCATCATTCACTTTGCTGCCAGTAAGGCTGTCGGTGAGAGTGTGGAGAAACCTTTGATGTACTATCGCAACAACCTCACTTCACTCATCAACCTGTTGGAACTGATGCCCAAATACGATGTGAAGGGTATTATCTTCTCCAGCAGCTGCACCGTTTATGGACAGCCTTCACAGGAAAACCTGCCTGTTACGGAGAATGCTCCTATCCAAAAGGCTATGTCGCCTTATGGCAATACCAAGCAGATTAACGAGGAGATCATCCAGGACTACATCCATTCCGGAGCTCCTATCAAGTCTATCATCTTGCGCTATTTCAATCCCATTGGTGCGCATCCCACAGCTTTGATTGGCGAATTGCCCAATGGTGTGCCCATGAACCTGATTCCTTTTGTCACTCAGACAGCCATGGGTATTCGTGAGCAACTGAAGATTTTTGGTAACGACTACAATACACCCGATAAGACTTGTATCCGTGACTACATCTATGTCGTAGATCTGGCCAAGGCTCACGTGAAAGCTATGGAGCGCGTGCTGGATAAGCCCGAGACTGATGCTGTTGAGGTGTTTAATATTGGTACGGGTCGTGGTCTCTCAACACTCGAGGTTGTCGAGGGCTTTGAGAAGGCAACAGGTGTCAAGGTTAACTGGACCTATGCTCCACGTCGTGAGGGTGATATTGAGCAGGTCTGGGGTAATGTTGACAAAGCCAACAAGGTGCTGGGTTGGAAGGCCGACACTCCTACCGAAGAAGTATTGAAGAGTGCCTGGAAATGGCAGCAGAAACTTCGTGAGGAGGGTATTCAGTAATTTGTCGATGAAACACAAGACAATTCTCTGTATAGCAGTACTCTTGCTGTGTGGTCTGCCTCTTAGTGCACAAAAGAAGCAGATCAGCCAGGCGCGTACCTATATCAAAAGCGGTAAGGATTTTGATAAGGCTGAGAAGCTGATGACCGACCTCTTGAAAGATACGGCAAATCGTCAGAACATCAAGATATATGATATCTGGTTTGATGCCGTTAAGGGACAGTATGAGGCTGCTAACGAGAAACTATATCTGAAACAGAAGTACGACACGGCGTCATTCTACAATCTGATACGTCGTCTGCAGCAAGTGGCTATCAGCCTCGATTCGCTCAATATGAAGCCAGATAAGAAAGGACGCGTCAATCCTTCCTATCGCAAAAGCCATGCCGAGATGCTCAACTCGTTGCGCCCTAATATATATTATGGTGGAACATGGCATTTGCGTAAGAATAATTTCTCGTCGGCCTTCGATTTCTTTGATACCTATTTGGATGCAGCCCGTCAGCCGCTCTTTACCGATTACCGTTACGAGCAGACTGATGCGCAACTGCCACAGGCAGCCTATTGGGCAACCTACTGCGGATTCAAGATGCAGGATGCCGACAGGATCCTGAAATATTGCAAACAGGCACAAAACGACCCTTCGAAGGCTGCCTATGGCATGCAGTATGAAGCCGTAGCCTACCAGTTGCGCAAGGATGTGCCAGCCTATGTCGAAACACTTCGTCGAGGTTTTGAACATTTTCCCCTACATCCCTATTTCTTCCCACGACTGGCCGACTATTACGCTGGCAAGAATCAGTTCGACTCAGTGCTCGTGGTAGCCAATAAGGGATTGGAAGTCTCTCAGAGCAATTCTTTGTTCTTGATGGCTAAGTCAGTGGCTTTGCTCAATCTGGAGCAGTATGACGAGTGTATCGCAACCAGCAATCAGCTGATTGAGGTGAACGATTCGCTGCCAGAGCCATATCTGAACATCGCTACTTGTTATCTGAATCAGGCGCTGGTTGTCGAACAGGAGAACGAGCCGCGTAAGAACCGTCAGAAACTGCAGAGTCTCTATCAGTCGGCACGTCCGTTTATGGAGAATTACCGACGTATGGCATCAGCCGATCAGCAACGATGGGCACCAGCGCTTTATCGCATCTACTTTAACCTGAATTTGGGCAAACAGTTTGAAGAGATTGACAAACTGATGCGTAAATAATTAAAAAAAGTAAAAAAAACGGCCAGAAGATGCTGATTTTGAAAAAGAATCAGTATCTTTGCGTTATGTATATTACTAATCTTTAAAAAACACAGTAATTTATGGAAAATAACGCTCAACTCATTGCTCAGTGCGAGGCACGCGCAAAGGAATGGTTATCCCCAGCTTTTGATGAGGAAACCCGTAAGGAAGTTCAGGCTATGTTGGACAATGCCGACAAGACCGACCTGATTGATGCTTTCTATCGTGACTTGGAATTTGGTACAGGTGGACTCCGTGGTATTATGGGAGCTGGTACCAACCGTATGAACAAGTATATCGTGGGTATGGCTACACAAGGCTTTGCCAACTATATCAACAAGGCATTCCCTGGCAAGCAGAGCGCTGTAGTAGTAGGTCACGACTGCCGCAACAATGGTCGCATGTTTGCGGAGACCGTTGCCGACATCTTCTCGGCTAACGGCATCAAGGTTTATCTCTTCGAGAGCCTGCGTCCTACTCCTGAGATTTCGTTTGCCATCCGTCACCTGAAGTGTCAGGCTGGTGTCAACGTCACCGCTTCTCACAACCCCCGCGAGTACAATGGCTACAAGGCTTACTGGGACGATGGTGCTCAGGTGCTCACTCCTCATGATGTAGGTATCATCGAAGAGGTGAACAAGGTAAAGATCAGCGATGTGAAGTGGGAGGCCAACAAGGATCTAATTATCCCCATTGGTGGTGAGGAAGACTGGGACTACATCCAGGCTGTTAAGGAGGCCATGGTTGACCAGGATGTCATCCTGCGCCAGAAGGATCTCAACATCGTTTATTCTCCTATGCACGGTGCAGGCCGTGTTATCATCCCAATGGCTCTGCGTTCTTGGGGCTTCCAGAACATCCACGTTGTACCTGAGCAGATGATTATCGACGGTAACTTCCCAACCGTTGTCAGCCCCAATCCTGAGAATGCTGAGGCTATGACGCTGGGTATGAAGCTGGGTACCAAGCTCAACGCTGACCTGGTTATCGCTTCTGACCCCGATGCCGACCGTCTGGCCATCGTATGCCGCAACTCGAAGGGCGAGTGGGAGATTCTTAATGGTAACCAGACCTGTATGATGTTCTCTTGGTACATCATTGCCAACAAGAAGAAGCTCGGCCAGTTGAAGGGCAACGAGTTCCTCGTAAAGACCATCGTGACTACCGAGGTGATTGCTGAGATTGCTAAGAAGAACCAGGTAGAATATAAGGACTGCTATACCGGCTTCAAGTGGATTGCCAACGAGATTCGCGTCAATGAAGGCGTGAAGAAGTACATCGGCGGTGGTGAAGAGTCGTTCGGATTCCTGCCATACGATGCTGTTCGCGATAAGGACTCCCCCGCAGCTATCTGTCTGATCTGTGAGATTGCAGCCTGGGCTCGCGACAACGGCATGACGCTCTACGACCTGCTGCTCAACATCTACAAGGAGTACGGCTTCTCTAAGGAGGTGACCATCAACGTGGTTCGTCCTGGTAAGTCGGGTGCTGACGAAATCAAGCAGATGATGGTTGACTTCCGTGGCGAGAAGGCTCCTAAGGACCTTGCTGGCAGTAAGATTATCTGCACGAAGGACTATCAGGCTCTGACTGCTACCGATGCTGCCGGCAACGTACAGAAGCTCGATATGCCTGCTACTTCTAACGTGCTCCAGTGGTTCTGCGAGGACGGTACGAAGGTCAGCGTTCGTCCTTCTGGTACTGAGCCCAAGATCAAGTTCTATACCGAGGTTAAGGATCCTTCTTACAAGGAAGCTGCCGACTACGAGCGCTGCCTGAAGGCTGCCGAGGCCAAGATTGAGGGCATCAAGAAGAGCTTGAATCTCTAACTCTGATTAGACTTTTATAACCCATTAAAGACGTCCTGCCACGTTTCTTCACGTCGGCAGGACGTCTTTTTTTGTGTTTACTCGTAATCGTCAATCACCGAGTTCATAAAGTCCATCATGGGCTTAGCAGCACGGAACATGCGTTCCATCTCGTTCAGCCAGTCGTCACCTTCAAAGAAGGTCTCCGCCACGGCGTGCCAGCAACAGTAGTCTTTCAGCCGCAGATAGTTCACGTGGGGCCAGTCCTTAGGGAAGCCAGATGGACAAGTCTTCAGCTTGGTCAGACCAAAACCTTGAGGTTGGTCCCAGCTGTCTATATTCGTCGGTTCTGAGGTACTGCTATCCACATTGCTGCCGAAATATTTCACGAACTCCTTGCTCTCTACACACTTAAGCCACTCATCCGTATTGGCCATCATTTCGTTACGACATGAGGTCAGAATATTAGTCGGCAACCAGTAGTTACCCACAGCCAGTAGACAATGGTCAGGTTCCAGATGCAGGTAGTAGCCGCCCCTCAGTGCTTTCTTGCCCTTGGCGTTGATGTAGGCGCCAAAGTGGTTTTTGTAGGGCGACT
>Ga0129306_1001271_pt1 | contig 29908 bp, 19 predicted proteins | sample P827metagenome_FD_94438 | JGI IMG/M metagenome (GOLD analysis project Ga0129306, IMG submission 94438) | Capybara group fecal microbial communities from Wisconsin, USA - P827 metagenome | ecosystem: Host-associated > Mammals > Digestive system > Large intestine > Fecal | place: USA: Wisconsin...
ATCTCAAGAAGAGAGAGATAAATTAACAGCTATTCTTAACTACATGAATAAGGTTGAAATGGCAGTAATAGTATCTGAAGAAGCAGATGAGGTTGAGAAGTTTAATAAGTACAATCTTAATATCTCTGTTCATAGAGAAAAAATGAACCACATCACACCGGAAGGCCAAGATATAGAGGATAGATTTAAAGATCCTGACGATAATCTGCAGCTGGTTTTTGTTTGCGCGATGTGGCTTACTGGATTTGATGTAAAAAATCTATCCACACTTTATCTTGATAAACCAATGAAAGGGCATACACTGATGCAAGCTATAGCTAGAGCAAACAGAGTATACCCGGGTAAACCCTGCGGAATTATAGTTGACTATGTTAATGTTTTTAAATATATGCAGAGAGCTTTGACTGATTATGCTACTGGTGATGATGGCAAAGAGTTTCCGGCAAAAAATATTGATCAATTGCTTATTTATATTGATCAAACAATAACAGAGGCTGATCAGTTTTTAAATCGTATTGGAGTGTATTTGTCAGAAATTACTGCTGATGATAGCGTTTTAGACAAGCTTGACAAATTAAGAGAGGCTTATAATACGATTATTGCAACAGATGATAACAAAGAGCAATTCAGAGTAATGCTTAATCTTTTGATAAATCTTTATGATGCATCAAAGCCTGAGATATTCGAAAGACATTGGAACAATGATAAATTCTCGCCGCTTTTATATATTCATGGTTTGATGCGTCATACTATAGATGATGAAAAGGTAAATAAGGCAAGAATCAGGATGGCACAGCTTCTTGATACCAGTGTGACTTCTGAATCTGCAACAGATGACCCTGACGGACAGTATGAGATTCATGGGACTAAAGTGATTGATCTTTCTAAGATAGATGTAGATAAGATTAGGAGCGAAATAAAGACTGCCGAGTATAAGGCAATCGAAATTGACGATATTAAAGCTTTTATTGATGAGACATTACTAAAAATGCTGAGTAAAAACTGTACCAGAACAGTATTTTCACAGAGATATAAGAACATTATTGATCGGTATAATTCGGGTGGTTCTGAAAATGAAGATTATTATGAACAGCTTCTTGAACTCATAGAGCAGCTAAAACAAGAGGAATCAAGAGCAGAGGCTGAAGGGTTAACTGAAGAAGAACTTGAAATGTACGATCTTCTAATTGCAGGAAAGAAGTTAACCAAAGCTGAAGAGCAGAAGGTTAAACTTGCTGCTAAGAATCTGTTTAAGAAGCTAACAGAAAACCGTAAGAGCTTGCTGGTTGTCGATTGGTATAAGGATGAAATGCCTAGGGAGAAGGTCGAGGATGCAATAAGGACATCCCTTGATGAAGATCTTCCGGAAAGCTATGATAAAGAGTCGTTCCAGTCTAAAATTACTCTTCTGTTGAACCACTTTATAGATATGGCAATTCAGGGGTATGGATGGATCGCAGCGTAAAATATTTAACATGAATTGATATATTAAGATTGTAATTAAAGGGTATTAAAAAGACTATGTATATTGGTTGATAGAAGAGTCTGTGCTATTTTTATTAAAGCCCTTTGATTTTTTACTCCTTATATGATATACTATGAGAACAGATGTTTTGATAGTTATTGGAGGAAATCTCATGAGTATATACGATTCACTTAATCCGGAGCAGCTTAAAGCCGTACAGCACGGTGAGGGGCCGCTCCTTATTCTTGCCGGAGCAGGCTCTGGTAAAACAAGGGTACTTACACACCGTATCGCTTATCTTATTGAAGAATGCGGAGTTAATCCTTTTAATATCCTTGCAATCACTTTTACAAATAAAGCCGCAGGCGAGATGCGTGAGCGTGTAGACAATCTCATTGGTTTTGGGGGAGAAAGCGTATGGGTGGCTACTTTCCACTCTACGTGTGTCCGTATCTTAAGAAGATATATAGACAGGATCGGATATGACAAGGGTTTTACGATTTACGATTCAGACGATCAAAAGACCCTTATTCGTGAGGTTTGCAAATATCTTAATATCGATACCAAGACATATAAAGAAAAAACATTTATGAATGTTATCTCGTCCTGCAAAGATGAGTGTATTACTCCTGAAGGCTATGAGGCTTCAAACCCTGCAAATCCAAACACCATCAGAAATGCCAGAGTTTACAGAGAATATCAGCGAAGACTTAAAGCCGCCAATGCTCTTGATTTTGACGATCTTATAATGAAGACCATTGAACTATTTGATGCTGACAAAGAGGTACTTGAAAGCTACAGACATCGCTTTAAATATATTATGGTAGACGAGTATCAGGATACCAATACCGCGCAGTTTAAGCTTGTATCAAAGCTTGCAACCTATACTACTGAAGACGGAGAAGTGCAGCATAACCTTTGCGTAGTAGGTGATGACGATCAGTCCATTTATAAGTTCCGCGGTGCCAACATCAAGAATATCCTTAACTTTGAAGACACTTACCCTGATACAAAGGTGATAAAACTTGAGGAAAACTACCGCTCAAACGGCAATATCCTTGATGCGGCAAATGAGATAGTTAAAAACAACCTCGAAAGAAAGAGCAAAGCCCTTTGGACAAAGAAAGACAAGGGCGAGCCTATCCATTATACTACTTATTACAATGAATACGAAGAAGCAGAAGGCATCGCAGGTGAGATAGAGCGTCTTAGCGCCGATCGCCCTTACAGAGACTTTGCAGTTCTTTACCGTACCAATGCCCAGTCCCGTGTGCTTGAGGAAAAACTCATTATGAATTCTATTCCTTACAAGGTCTACGGCGGCGTTAACTTCTACCAGAGGCGAGAGATCAAAGACGTACTTGCCTACCTTAAAGTACTTCTTAATCCAAGTGATGATATAGCTATAAAGCGTATTATAAACGTACCAAAGCGCGGCATCGGCCTTACTACTATAGACAAGGTTGAAGCCTATGCGGCAGAGCGCGGTATCTCATTTTTTGATGCGCTTTTACAGGTACCTTTTATACCTGAGCTTAAAAGGGCAGGCGATAAGCTTACTTCTTTTGCAAACTTTATTAGATCTGAATCTGCGCATTTACTTAGTGCTTCTATTTCAGACGTAACTAAAGAGATCCTTGAAGAAACCGGATATCTTGAGATGCTTAAAGAAGATGAAGATGACGAAACTCTTTCAAGAGTAGATAACGTAGATGAACTCTTAAATAAGATCATCGCCTATGAAGAAGATGAAGGGCCTGAACCTCGTACGCTTGCAGGTTTCCTTGAAGAAGTTTCTCTTGTTGCAGATATAGACTCTCTTGATAATAACGAGGAAGGGGATGCGCATAACCACGTTACACTTATGACTTTACACTCCGCTAAGGGACTTGAATTTCCTGTGGTATTTATACCGGGTATGGAAGACGGACTTTTCCCGGGGAATATGAGTATAACATCAGATGACCCTTCAGATATAGAAGAAGAACGACGCCTTTGCTATGTGGGCGTAACAAGGGCTATGGAAAAGCTTTACCTTTCAAACGCAAGGACTCGTATGAGCCGCGGAGAGCAGATGTATAACAAGCCTTCCCGCTTTATTAACGAGATACCTCGTTACCTTCTTCAGACAACTGCAAGCGAAAAGCCTGATGTGTACGAGCAGAGCAAACGTATAAGAAGCGGTTATGGTGATTCTTACGGTAAAAACTTTGATACTGAAAGCAGCCTGTTTTCGTCATCGTCAAGTCGCATCTCATCAGCAAAACAATCAAAAGGAAAGAGTGATCTTTTCTCAAATCCTTATATTATGAAAGGTATGGGCGGGCTTAAAGACGGTAGTAATCCCGATTACGGTGTAGGCGATAAAGTAAGCCATATCAAGTTTGGTGTTGGTGTTGTAAAAGAGATGAACCCTAAAGATGGTGATACTGAAGTGGTTATCGAATTTGAAGGCGAAAATGTTGGAATAAGAAAACTTCGTGCCTCATTTGCAAAATTAAAAAAGTTGTAAAAAGACTTTTAATAGGCTATAATTATAGTTAATCTAAAAAACTTTAAGCGGAGGTATTTGTTATGGAAAGAAAGATCGAAGAACTCATTAACAAAGAGCTTCTTAAAAACTTTAATTTAAGCGCTCTTGCAGACAATTTTAGAAAAAAAGAAGAGCCAAAGAAAACCAATCCTTTCGTTATCGCTCTTGCAGTAGTTGGAGCTATCGCAAGCGTTGCTGCCATCGCATTTGCCGTATATTATTTCTTCTTCCCTGTTTATGAAGATGATTTTGATGATGACGATTACGATGATTATGATGACGATGAAGAATAATCTTTAAGAGTAGCAAAGCGCAGGCCGTATGGTCTGCGCTTTTTTGTTTAAGCTCTTACATCAAATGTGTATCTTTGCACCTTTACAGGAGGCGCTTCTCTGTCTATAAAAGAATTTACAAAGTCAAAAGCTTCAAGCTTTTCATCTTCTTTTAAAACCCCGGCATTTAACCTGTAGCCATGAAAATCTATGGCTCTGTCAAGTTCATCAAGGTGAGAGGAGATAAGGGCGGCGCTTTTTTTGTCATCTATCTTAAACTTAGCAGTTACATCGTCTCCCTTAAGAGTAATGTAAACATCGGTACGCCCAAGGTTTGTCATATCAAGGTGAAGCATGCATGAAAGAGTTCCGTCTCCGCCGTTTTTTAGCCGTTTCTTATCTGTAAATACATACAGCTCGCCGCTCTTGTTGCCGTTTGTCATAGAAACAGGAAGCTGGATATAGCTGTATACGGTATTTAAGTCATTCATAAAGTTAATATTTTGCTTTACATTGTTTACCACATTTGAAAAATCGGTGGAGCCGCCGCCAAGCTTTGCGGCAGATTCCTGAAGCTTATCAAGACCTTTATATATGCGCTCATAAAGGTTTTTAACCGTCTTTTCATTTATTGGCTTATTAAGGTCTAAGGTCCAGTTTTTACTGATAAGATTATCTATAAGTTTTTTAAAAACAGGATGAGTAAACATCTCTTTTAGCTCGCTACCGGATAAGCCTTCCTGAACCTGCAAAGTAGCACTGGCAAGATCTGAAATGGTAGGAACGTCATTTCCGGAAAAAAGAGTATATTCACCTTTATGCATAAGAAACTGTAAAAAATCTTCAGCTTCTTCCTCTGAGATGGTATAACCGGCTATAACAGGCTTTTCTGTCATCTGGCTTTCGTTCATTGCTTTAAGGAGCTTTGCGGGGTCAATAAGCTCTGTTTCGGTATCAAAAAGAAAGGTTTCTTCGTTTAAAACAGATGGAGTTTCTGAAAGCACGGCTTGCTCTGCACCTGCTTTTCCTGCGGTTTCTTGCGATATTTGAGAGGTAATTTTCTGATCTTTTGCAGCATCTTCTGAAAGAGTGAGGGTAACACCTTCGCCTGTATACGCTGAGCCGGCATCTGTCACTGATGGCAGAGCTTCTTCAAGGCTTTCCGCATTAAACTGAGTAAAGATTTCTTTTATAAAGCCTGTGAGAACTTTTGTATCCTGAACCTGCTTAAAGGTCTCTTCAGTAATCAGGTTATCTACAAGAGAGAGCAGTTCTTCCGTAACAGAGCCCATATATTCGGTAAGCTGTCCGTTAAGATTCATATAGTTTTCAAACTGCGCAATATTGTCCGCATTAACAGGAATACCGTTTCGCATCATTGTAATGATGGCGGCAGGGTCAGAGCCCGGATATTTATGCACATTTTTAAGCATGGAAGCAAGTGCTTCCTTACCTACAGGCATATTGTATTTAAGCATGGTCTCTATCATGCGGACATTTTCTTTTGTGCTTGCAAGATCTGCATTTTCAAGAGCTTTTATTACAGCATTTGTAAGACGGGGATCGCTTCCGCCTGCCATAGATTTCTCACCTTCGGGGCGGATCGTTATAACTCCGTTATCATTTGAAGTTACCACAAATTTAGCATTATCACCTATTGAAAGCTCAGTGTTGTTGCTGTATCTTGCAATAAGCTCTTTGCCTGATTCTGTTTTAAGTGTAATGGAATTTGGAGTGATGTTTGTGACCTGCCCATGAAAACGGGACCCTTCCGAAAGAGAGCCGGAAGAGCTGCCGCTTCCCGTACGGGTTTCTGTATTAAAAGAAGAACGGGAATAAATACTATTTCCCGTTCTGTTATTCAAACTGTAATCGTTTGCCATGATACTTTTATCCTTTTCATGTTATTTAAGGAAGGAGAAGTCATATTCGTCTTCTTCGTCCTCATTATAACCTTCAAATGCATTAACGATCTCTTCGCCTTCATGCGCAGCAGCAGTGGCTTCTTCCTCAGCACTATCTGCAGCCTGCGAACTTTTCACATCTTCTGAAGTGTCTGCCACAAGCTTTGCAGCCATGTCTTCAACCTGATCTGTCATACCTTCGATAGCCTGGGCGGCATCAGCACGCTCGGCAAGAGCCTGCGCATATTTGCGCGCAATATCGTCATGGCTCTTTTGAGTAAGTCTGTCACTTTCCTCGCTGGAGTCGATGGTGATAGTGTCACCGTTCTCGATGGTATAATATTTAATAACATTTCCGGAAACCATGCGGATCGTCTCTGGCGTACAAAGAGTAATGTCTTTAACGTACGGGAGATGAGTATACATGTCTTCGGATGAGAGCGGCTGGCCGTCAAATGGCGGCAAGGTTCTCTTTTCTTGTTTCATAAGCAGCACCACGCTAAAAGAATTCTGACAAAAACTATTGTTAACTGCATTTTTATTAATTATAGCTCAGAAATGTATGGTTTTCAAGTGATTTTATGAGCTATGTAACCATGTAACATTTCATCTTACATATATGTTTATCGGCATTTTAAAAAATATTTTTTAAAAGTTACATTGAAGTGACATGACGTGACAATACCCCGTGTTATCATGTGCTCATCAAAGAAAGGACGGGTATTGTTATGAAAAATAATTTAAAGAAGATCTTTATGGCAGGGGTTTTAGTTTTTATTATCTGTGCAATCTTTACATGTTTTGCGGCAAGAGTAAATGCAAGAAGAACAAAAGATGAAGATAAGTATGCGAGATTTGTATCTGTTAATTACGGCGACACATTAACATCTATTGCGGAAAACAACTACAGCAGCGAGTATGAAAGTATTGAAAAGCTTGTAGATGAGATAAAAAAGATCAACCATATTTACGGTGATACTATTTATGCCGGTGAGAAACTTATTGTACCTTATTATGTTCATTAGTAAAAATTAGTATACTTTTTTGCGCAAAACCGCTATAATTAAGTGATAAAATCGGTTTTACTTAAGGAGGTTTTGCATCGTGGGCGGTTTTTTTAACATGAACAGTCCTTTTTACAGATTCATGTCTAAGCTTTTTGACCTTATGGTATTAAGTCTTATATGGTCAGCTTGTCTTGTTCCTGTACTTGTAATCATTTATTTTACTGAAAGTATCATTGGCCTTGGGGCTATAGGATATGCGCTTTTTCTTGTCCTTATGGTAGTTGGTGCCGCATTTGTTGGCCCTGCTTCAACGGCACTTTATTATACCGTTGTTAAGGTTATAAGACGTGATCGCGGTTATGTTACCAAAGAATTTATCAAGAGCTTTAAGCTTAACTTCAGACAGGCTCTTATCGTAGGCGTGATCATTACCGTCTTTTCTTCTTTGTTATATCTTAATCTTGGATATTCAAAGGCACTTGAGTCGGAATTTGGCAATATGCTCTGGTATGTGTATATTGCTATGATCATTTTCCTTTCCATGATCTCTATGTACGTATTTCCGGTACTTTCAAGGTACTCGGTTACTATAGCGAACTTATTTAAAATGTCTTTTTTCTTTTCAATCAGACATTTTCTTACCACAGTGGTAAGCCTTATCTGTTTCCTCGGTGCAGCTTTTGGCTGCTTTATTACAGGCGGCGTGGCACTTATCATTTTGCCATCCGCAAGCTGCCTTCTTTCATCTCTTTTAATGGAAAAGGTACTTAAAAGATACCTTCCGGAAGAAGAGGTAGAGGTTAATGAAGACGGAGAGCAGATAAAGAAAGACGAATGGTTCAGAGAGTAATTATAAAGGGAGACAAATATGTCAGAAGAGGTTTTTAAATTATCTGAAAATTTTGCGAAGAACGTTTTTAATGATGCCGTTATGGCAGAAAAGCTTCCGAGCAAGACTTACAAAGCGCTTAAAGAGACTATTGAAACAGGCAGAGAACTTGATAGAGAGGTGGCAAACAGCGTTGCACACGCCATGAAAGAGTGGGCTATAGAGCGAGGCGCTACCCATTTTACCCACTGGTTCCAGCCTATGACTGATATTACGGCTGAAAAGCATGATTCTTTCATTACTCCGGTTGACGGCGGAAGAGTTATTATGTCTTTTTCAGGTAAAGAGCTTATAAAAGGAGAGCCTGATGCTTCTTCTTTCCCAAGCGGCGGTCTTCGTGCCACATTTGAGGCAAGAGGCTATACTTCCTGGGATTGTACATCACCTGCATTTCTTAAAGAAGATGCCGGCGGTGTAACACTTTGCATTCCTACTGCCTTCTGTTCTTATACAGGTGAGGCACTTGATAAAAAGACTCCGCTTCTTCGCTCGATGGAAGCTATCGACAGAGAAGCAGTCAGATTTATGAAGCTCTTTGGCTATGAAGATGTTAAGAAGGTTACCTGCTCTGTTGGTGCTGAGCAGGAGTATTTCCTTATAGATCAGGAAAAGTTTAAAAAGAGACCTGACCTTAAATATACAGGTCATACTTTGTTTGGTAATATGCCTCCTAAGGGGCAGGAGATGGATGATCACTATTTTGGCGCCATTAAAGAGCGTGTTGCCGCTTTTATGAAAGAGGTTAACGAAGAGTGCTGGAAACTTGGTATCCTTGCCAAGACACAGCATAACGAGGCAGCTCCCGCACAGCATGAGCTTGCTCCTATCTATGCTACTGCCAATATCGCCACTGACCACAACCAGCTTATCATGGAGATCATGAAGAAAGTGGCAAAGCGCCATGGCCTTGAGTGCCTTCTTCATGAAAAGCCATACAGAGGCGTAAACGGTTCCGGTAAGCATAACAACTGGTCCCTTGTTACAGATACAGGTATCAATATGCTTGACCCGGGCAAGGTTCCTCACGAAAATACTCAGTTCCTTCTTCTTCTTGCCGCTATAATCAAGGCAGTTGATGAAAATGCAGAGCTTATAAGGATCGCTTCTTCAAACCCGGGTAATGATTACAGACTCGGAGCCGATGAGGCGCCACCTGCCATTGTTTCCGTATTCCTTGGCGATCAGCTTGAAGATGTGGTTATGCAGTATATTAATTCAGGTGATGCAGACCATTCCCTTCAGGGCGGCAAAATGAGCATCGGTGTTCATACTATGGCTAAATTTTCAAAAGATGCCACAGACCGTAACAGAACATCACCTTTTGCATTTACAGGTAATAAATTTGAGCTTCGTATGGTCGCTTCTTCGCTTTCTGTTGCAGGAGCAAACACCGTACTTAATACCATCGTTGCAGATGCTCTTTCAGGTATTTGTGATGAGCTTGAAAGATCAAAAGATCTTGACGCAGATATTCATAAGATGATCGCTAAGATCTTAAAAGAACACAGCAGAGTTATCTTTAACGGCAACGGATACTCTGAGGAGTGGAAAAAGGAAGCTGAAAAACGCGGCCTTCCAAATAAAAAATGCATGGTTGATGCGGTTGAATCACTTGTTTATCCTCATACTGTTGAGATCTTTGAAAAGTTTAATGTCCTTTCCAAGGTTGAGCTTGAGGCAAGAGCTGAGATCAACTATGAAACCTATGCAAAGAGCGTAAACATCGAAGCCCGCACAATGATCGATATGACTACAAAACAGTATATTCCTGCTGTTATCGGTTATACAAAAGATCTTGCTGATTCGATAAATTCAGTAAAAACTGCGATACCGGGTGTTGATGTAAGCGTGCAGACAAGTATTCTTTCTGAGGTTTCCGAATACCTTAAAGAGACCAAGAATGCTCTTGACGTTCTTGCGAAGGTTACTATCGATGCAAACCTTATTGAAGATGCAAAAACCCGTGCCATGAGCTTTAAGGATAATGTAGTTCCTGCCATGGCAGCTCTAAGGCGCCCTGTAGATTCCCTTGAGATGCTGGTTGATAAAGCTAAATGGCCTGTTCCAAGCTACGGGGATATGATGTTTGATGATGTTTAAGATCTATATGGGGTATAGATACGCATAGGGGCATGCGGAGGTATTTATGGTTACTATAAAAGACGTGGCTAGGGAAGCCGGCGTTGCTATATCTACGGTATCTAATGTATTAAATAATGTTAATGTAGTAAGCGAAGAGAAGAGAAAAAAGGTCCTTGAAGTTGCAAAGCGCCTTGGATACGTACCAAATATGAACGCAAGGATGTTAAAAAGCAGCAAAAAGAATACCATAGGTTTTTTCTGCCCTTCGCTTCAGGGGTATTTTTATAATATTCTCCTTAGCAGATGTCAGATCGAATGTCAGAAATCAGGCTATCTGTTTAATGTGTATATCTGTAATGAGATAGCGGAAAATGAAGTGGTTGATATTATCGGTTCTTCAGGGGTTGCAGGTGCTGTTGTTATCAATATGTTAAACGATAAAGCATCCGTAGACAGGCTGAAAAGTTTTAATATGCCTATAGTTTTCCTTGACAGAGAGATATGCGGAGAATATGTATCAAGCATTACCATAGATAATTATAACGGCGTAAAAAGTGCTGTGGATTATCTTATAGAGCAGGGAAAAAAGAAGATCGGATATATTTTTGGCGAGAATTGTTATGACTCTTACTTAAGGTATAAAGCATATCTTGATTCCCTTGAAGAACATGGGCTTGCAAAATACGATGATTTTTATCTTCAATGTTTTGATAAGGAAAATGTGGCATATGATGAGGTTTCAAGGCTTTTAAAACAGGGTGTAAACCTTCCTGATGCAATTTTTTCCGACAACGACGATCAGGGTTTTGGTCTTATAAAAGCTCTTAAAGACAATGGCATTAAAGTTCCGAGAGATATAGCTGTAGTTGGTTTTGACGACGTGCCTATGGCAGCGTACTATAATCCGCCTCTTACTACGGTGCACAGCCCTATCAGCGAGATGGGCTATGAGGCGGCAAGAGAGATAGTAAGACTAATAAACAGCGACAACAAAGAAGGATCGCATAAGATGCTGCCCACAAGCTTTGTAATACGTGAATCTGTGTGAAAAATACCTAAGCTTTTTAGCTTAGGTATTTTTCGCAGGCTTTTATGTGTGCCACAATGGCCTCTTTTCCCGGACCGCCTTTGGTGTTTCTCTTGTTTACGCATTCTGTAAGAGAAACAGCCTTATATATGTCTTCTTCAAAAACAGGAGATATGCTTTTGTATTCTGAAAGAGTAAGCTCATCAAGAGATTTCCCTTCCTCAGAAGCATATATAACAAGCCTTCCGATTATTCCGTGGGCTTCTCTAAAAGGTACGCCTTTATTTACAAGGTAATCTGCTGCGTCGGTGGCGTTTGTAAAGCCGCCGCCTGCGCTTTTACTCATAATTTCTTTATTAAATGTTGTGCTCTTTAACATGGCGGTAAAAAGGGCAAGACAGTCTTTTACGGTATCTATTGCATCAAAGGTGCCTTCCTTATCTTCCTGCATATCTTTGTTGTATGCAAGCGGGAGACTCTTAAGAGACGTAAGCATAGCCATAAGACTTCCGTAAACTCTGCCTGTTTTACCCCTTATAAGCTCAGCAATATCAGGATTTTTCTTTTGCGGCATGATAGAACTGCCTGTAGAAAAAGCATCATCAAGCTCGATAAATCTGTATTCGTTGGTATTCCAGATGATAAACTCCTCTGAAAACCTTGAAAGATGCATCATAATGGTGGAAAGAGCAGAAAGAAGCTCTATAATATAGTCTCTGTCTGAAACGGAATCCATGGAATTTTCCGTAGCTTTGTCAAAACCAAGGAGACCTGCGGTATATTCTCTGTCAAGAGGGTATGTGGTACCTGCAAGAGCTCCGGCGCCAAGAGGACATTCATTCATACGCTTTCTGATATCATTAAGCCTTCCCGTATCTCTTTTAAACATCTCAAAATATGCGCCCATATGGTGTGCAAGAGTAAGTGGCTGAGCTTTTTGAAGATGAGTAAAGCCGGGCATAATGGTATCTGTATTTGCTTTCATGGTATCAAGCAAGACAACAAGAAGTTCTCTTATAAGCTCTTTAATGCTGTCAATCTCATTTCTTACGTAAAGACGCATGTCAAGAGCTACCTGATCGTTGCGGGAGCGGCCTGTATGAAGCTTTTTGCCGGCATCACCTATACGCTCTGTAAGGGTAGCTTCAACAAAACTGTGTATATCTTCGTATTCAAAGTTAAAGTCAAGCTTGCCCTCGTTTAGATCTTTTAATATGCCTCTTAATCCATCTGTTATATCTTTGCAGTCTTTTTCGCTTAAAATGCCTTGTTTTCCAAGCATAGTGGCATGAGCTATACTGCCTTCTATATCTTCTTTATAAAATCTTTTGTCAAATGGCAGAGAATTATTAAACCTTTCTACCGCCTTATCTGTTTCTTTCTGAAAACGCCCTCCCCAGAGCTTCATTTATAACCCTTCTTTCATAAAAATTTTTCATTATTATAACGGATTAACGCGTAAAAGTAAATAGTATGAGCTATGCAAGGTTTAAGATCAATCATAAGTAATAGTTATATAAATCATGAATTATATTTTATTGTTATTAATCAAAAAATCTGATATAGTATTTTAGAAAAAATAGAAACCAATGGAGGATTAAGTTATGCCAAAGAGAGCAGATATCCACAAAATTCTTATTATCGGTTCGGGCCCTATCGTTATCGGTCAGGCCTGTGAATTCGATTATTCCGGTACCCAGGCTTGCAAGGCTCTTAAGAGTCTTGGTTACGAGATCGTTCTTGTTAATTCCAATCCTGCTACCATCATGACAGACCCTGAAACAGCTGACGTTACATATATTGAGCCTCTTAACGTTAAGAGACTTGAGAAGATAATCGCAAAAGAAAGACCGGACGCGTTACTCCCTAATCTGGGCGGGCAGTCAGGTCTTAATCTTTGCTCTGAGGCCTACAAAGCAGGTATTCTTGATAAATACAACGTACAGGTAATAGGTGTACAAGTTGATGCCATCGAGCGAGGAGAAGACCGTATTGAGTTTAAGAAGACCATGAATAAGCTTGGTATCGAGATGGCAAGAAGCAACGTTGCTTACAGCGTTGAAGAAGCACTTGATATTGCAGATGACCTTGGTTACCCGGTGGTTCTTCGTCCTGCCTATACTATGGGCGGAGCCGGCGGCGGCCTTGTATATAATAAAGAAGAGCTTAAGACAGTCTGTGAGCGTGGTCTTCAGGCAAGCCTTGTGGGTCAGGTCCTTGTAGAGGAAAGCATCCTTGGCTGGGAAGAGCTTGAACTTGAGATTGTCAGAGATGCGGCAGGCAATATGATCACAGTCTGCTTTATTGAAAATATCGATCCTATCGGTGTACATACAGGCGATTCTTTCTGCAGCGCTCCTATGCTTACCATTTCTGAGGAAGTTCAGGAAGAACTTAAAAAGCAGGCATTTAAGATCGTAAATGAGGTTGGCGTTATCGGCGGAACCAATGTACAGTTTGCTCACGATCCCGTCAGCGGACGTATTATAGTAATCGAGATAAATCCTCGTACTTCTAGATCTTCAGCCCTTGCTTCAAAGGCTACAGGTTTTCCTATTGCGCTTATTTCCGCTATGCTTGCCTGCGGACTTAACCTTTCTGATATTCCTTGCGGCAAGTACGGCACTCTTGACAAATACGTACCTGACGGAGACTATGTTGTTATTAAATTTGCAAGATGGGCTTTTGAAAAATTCAAAGGCGTAGAAGATAAGCTCGGTACTCAGATGCGTGCAGTAGGTGAGGTCATGAGTATCGGTAAGACCTACAAAGAAGCCTTCCAGAAGGCAATCAGAAGCCTTGAGACAGGCAGATACGGTCTTGGCCGTGTTAAGAATTTTAACTCTCTTAGCAAAGAAGAGCTTTTAAACAGACTTCGTACTCCTTCAAGCGAAAGATATTTCCTTATGTATGAGGCCTTAAGAAAAGGCGCTACAGATGACGAAATCTTTGAGATCACAAAGGTTAAACATTATTTTATAGATCAGATGCGCGAGCTTGTAGAAGAGGAAGAAGAACTTCTTAAGTTTAAAGGTAGTCTTCCATCAGACGAGCTTCTTATAAAAGCAAAGAAAGACGGATTTTCAGATAAATATATATCAGACCTTCTTGAGATCCCTGAACATAGAGTAAGAAACGCAAGAACCTTTCTTGGAGTTGTAGAACACTGGGAAGGCGTGCATGTATCAGGAACTAAGGATTCAGCTTATTACTTCTCTACATATAACGGAGAAGATAAAGACGTTGTATCAGACAACAAGAAGATAATGATCCTTGGCGGCGGCCCAAACCGTATCGGTCAGGGTATAGAGTTTGACTATTGCTGCGTACATGCTGCAAAAGCCCTTAAAAAGCTTGGCTTTGAGACCATTATCGTAAACTGTAATCCTGAGACAGTTTCTACAGACTACGATACATCAGATAAGCTTTACTTTGAGCCACTTACTCTTGAAGATGTACTTGCTATATACGAAAAAGAAAAGCCACTTGGTGTTATCGCACAGTTTGGCGGTCAGACACCGCTTAATCTTGCAGCTAAGCTTAAAAAATACGGTGTAAATATCCTTGGTACAACGCCTGAGGTAATAGATCTTGCGGAAGACCGCGACCAGTTCAGAGCTATGATGGATAAGCTTGGAATTCCTATGCCTGAGTCCGGTATGGCTGTAAATGCGGATGAAGCAAAAGAGATCGCCGGAAAGATCGGATATCCTGTTATGGTCCGTCCTTCTTACGTACTTGGCGGAAGAGGCATGGAAGTTGTATATGACGATGAGGCAATGGTGGAGTATATGAATGCGGCTGTTGGTGTTACACCTGACAGACCTATCCTTATCGACCGTTTCTTACACCATGCTACAGAATGCGAGGCAGATGCCATAAGTGATGGTACGAACGCATTTGTTCCTACTGTTATGGAGCATATCGAGCTTGCGGGAGTTCACTCCGGAGATTCAGCCTGCATTATACCTTCAGCGCATATCTCTAAGGAAAACCTTGAGACCATCAAAGAGTACACACGTAAGATTGCAGAAGAGATGCATGTAGTAGGTCTTATGAACATGCAGTATGCAATAGAAAAAGGAAAGGTATACGTTCTTGAAGCAAACCCTCGTGCAAGCCGTACCGTTCCTCTTGTATCAAAGGTATGTAATATTAGGATGGTACCAATAGCTACAGATATCATCACAGCAGAGCTTACAGGAAGAAAGTCACCTGTACCTGAACTTCACGAGAACTATATCCCTTACTACGGTGTTAAGGAAGCAGCGTTCCCATTTAACATGTTCCCTGAGGTTGACCCGATCCTTGGACCTGAAATGCGCTCAACCGGCGAGGTTCTTGGCCTTGCATCTTCAACAGGCGAAGCTTTTATCAAAGCTCAGGAAGGCGCAGGTTCAGTGCTTCCGCTTTCAGGAAATGTACTTATTTCCGTAAATTCTAAAGACAAGATCGAAGCATGTCAGGCTGCAAGCATTTTTGAAGAATGCGGTTTTAAGATCTTTGCAACCGAAGGAACATACAAAGCTCTTGATGCAGTAGGTGTTAAGGCTACAAAGGTTAACAAGATCTACGAAGGAAGACCTAATATTTCAGATATGATCCTTAACGGAGAGTTTTCAATAATAATTAATTCTCCTGCGGGAAAAGACAGTGTAAATGATGACAGCTATTTAAGAAAAGCAGCCATCAAAGCAAGAATTCCTTATATGACCACTATGGCTGCAGGGCTTGCTGTGGCAGAGGGTATAGAGTATTTAAAGAATCACCCTGAAGCTCCGGTAAAGAGTCTGCAGGAATATCATGGTGAGATAAGGTAAAAGACTGCCCCTTTGTGCGAAATATTATATTTCACACTTAGGGGCATCTTTGTTCTGGATTTGCAAGAAAGCTTCACGATAAATTTATGCTTTCTTGCAAAGATCAGAACCTCCTTGTGCTATTCTGACATCAAAGCAGACATTTCATCGATGATCTCGCCAAATACATTAAGTGCTGATTCGATAGGAGCTTTTGTGCTCATATCTACGCCGGCAAGCTTAAGAAGGCTGACAGGATCTGATGTGCAGCCGCTGTGAAGGAATTTCATGTAATCATCTACAGCGCTCTGTCCCTCTTTAAGAATACGTCTTGCTATTGCAACTGCTGCTGAATATCCGGTAGCATACTGGAATACATAGAAGTTGTAATAGAAGTGAGGGATACGAGCCCATTCCATGCTGATAAGTTCGTCTGAAACCATATCAGGTCCGAAGTATTTCTTGTTAAGCTCGTAATAAGTCTTGCGAAGAGTCTCTGCATTAAGAGATTCACCTTTTTCTGCAAGCTCTGCGGTAAGCATCTCAAATTCTGCAAACATGGTCTGTCTGTAAACGGTTCCCTTAAATGAATCAAGGTAATGATTAAGAAGATATGCTCGCTGATTCTTGTCTGTAGTAACCTTAAGGAGGTATTCCATAAGGAGAACCTCATTAACGGTAGATGCAACCTCTGCAACGAAGATCTTGTAGTGTGAGTTGAAGAAATTCTGAGCCTCATCCGTAAAATAGGAGTGAAGTGAATGTCCCATCTCATGCGCAAGAGTGAACTGGTTGTCAAGAGTGTTGTTGTAGTTAAGAAGTACGTAAGGGTGAACACCGTATACGCCTGCTGAGTATGCACCTGAGCGCTTTCCTTCATTTTCGTATACGTCGATCCATCTGTTTTCAAAGCCTTCTTTAAGAAGGGAGATGTATCTTTCACCAAGAGGAGCAAGAGCCTTAAGAACAGTCTCTTTAGCCTGCTCAAATGGTATATCGACAGATACGTCTTTTACGATCGGTGTGTAAACATCGTACATATGAAGCTCATCTACGCCAAGGATCTTCTTACTAAGAGCAACGTATTTGTACATCTTGTCCATGTTCTCATTTACAGCTTCGATAAGGTTTTTATATACCTTTGTGTCTACATTTGTAACATTAAGTGCTGCTTCAAGGATCGAGTTATAATGACGAGCCTTTGCATTAAAGATAAGCTGCTTTACCTGGCCCTGATACATAGCGGCAATACTGTTCTGGAACTGCTCGTATGTGGAATAAAGAGCCTCAAAAGCGTCTTTGCGGACACGCCTGTTGCTGCTTTCCATAAGAGGGATAAAGCGGCCGTGGCTTATACGTACCTTTTCGCCGTTTTCATCTTCAATCTCAGGGAAAACAAGGTCTGCATTGTTAAAAAGAGAGAAGATGTTCTGAGGATTTGAACGAACCTCACCTGCAAGAGCCATGAGGTTTTCGAGCTCCTCTGAAAGCATATGAGGCTTTAAGCGACGGCTGTTATTGATATAGATCTCAAACTCTTTAAGCTCAGGCTCTTCCTCATAATATTTTTTAAGTGTTTCATCGTCTCCGGCGATAAGTTCAGGGTCAAAGAATGCTGTCTTGCTGCCAATCTCAACTTCGATAGCCTCGAGTTTGCCAAGTCTTGCAAGGTTTTCTGTGTTCTTTGTATCCTGATCTGAGAGTCTTTGTGCATATTCAAAAGCTTTGTATAAAGTCATGTTCATTGCTTCCCATGTCTTCATGCACTCAAGAAATGTTTTAGCATTTTCAAACATTCTCCCCTTAAATCCGGCTGCTTTGTCAGCGAGTACTTTTAAGTTTTCAACATCTTTGTCAAAATCTGCTGTGGTAGCGTAGATGTCTGACAGATCCCATGTGTCTTCAACTTTTTGCTCGCTTCTTTTAAGAAGTTCTTTTGCCATTTGTTGTTACCTCCCGAATAATATTTTGCAACGTGGTTAATTATACTATATTTTTCGTTTAATTTCACTATAAAGTGTGTTAAAATACGAAAGGAAAACAGATAAATGAAAGTGAAGTGGAATTATGGAAAAAGAAGCATTTCTTGACCTCCTTAAAAACATCCTTGAACAGGCTGTTATAAATGATAATGTGATCTCGGTATCTGAGATCAAAGAAAACCTTGAAGATATGGAACTTGACGAAAAGCAGCTTGCTTCAGTAAAGGAATACCTTGCGGTAAACGGCGTTAAGGTAGTTGGAGATGAAAAAAAGAAAGATACTAAAGAAAGTATAAAAGATGTGTCAGACAAGCAGGTAAAAGAAGAGAAGATCGCTGACACGCCTTTTCTTAAGATGTATCTTAAAGAGATAAAAGAATTTAAAAAGATGAGTAAAGATGAGGAGATTGCTGTTCTTTCAGAACTGCTTAGCGCGGCGGAAAGTGATTTTAACGCTGCAAAGGAAGCCTACATAAAGAGAAAACTTGATTATGTGGTAAAAAGAGCAAGAAAACTTTCTTATGGCGGCGAGCTTCTTGAAGAACTGGTAGAAGAGGGAAATATCGGTCTTCTTATGGCTTTTGAGGAGCTTAAAGAAACAGCGGAGCTTATGAAAGAGCACATTGAAAATTCCATAGAAGAGGCTATGAAATCCTACGTTGATGCTATTTATCTTTCTGACTCTGAAGAAAAAGCCATGGTGGCAAAAGTAAACTTTGTGTCTGAGGCTGCTAAGGAACTTAAAAAAGAAAACGGTGCAGAACCTACCCCTAAAGAAGTGGCTGCTTATACCAATCTTGACGAGGAAGAAGTAATGTCAATCATCAGTCTTTCAGCAGATAATCTCAAAGCTGATTAATCTTATTAGAAAATGTAATTTTTACATTTATAAATACATGTTATAATTAACATATCAAATGAAGAGGTGTATTAATATGTCAACAGATATTTACAACAGTCCTTTATCAGAAAGATATGCCAGCAAAGAGATGCAGTATATCTTTTCTCCTGATATGAAATTCCGCACATGGAGAAGACTTTGGATAGCTCTTGCTGAAAGCGAGATGGAGCTTGGCCTTCCAATTACCAAAGAGCAGATAGAAGAGCTTAAGGCTCATAAAGACGATATCAACTACGATGTGGCAAAAGAAAGAGAAGCTATCGTAAGACATGATGTTATGAGCCATGTATATGCTTACGGCGAGCAGTGCCCTAACGCAAAGGGTATTATCCATCTTGGAGCTACAAGTTGCTATGTTGGCGATAACACAGACATTATCGTTATGGCAGAAGGTCTTAAGCTTCTTAAGAAAAAACTTGTTAATGTTATGAATGAGCTCAGCGGTTTTGCTATGAAGTATAGATCCCAGCCGACCCTTGCTTTTACTCATTTCCAGCCGGCTCAGCCTACTACTATCGGAAAGCGTGCATCCCTCTGGCTTCTTGAACTTAAGACAGATTACGATGATCTTTGCTATGTGCTTGAAGGTCTTCAGCTTCTTGGTTCTAAAGGTACCACAGGTACCCAGGCAAGCTTTATGGAGCTTTTTGAGGGTGATGAAAACAAGATCAAAGAGCTTGATAAGAAGATAGCAGAGAAGATGGGCTTTAGTTCCTGCCTTCCTGTATCCGGCCAGACATATACCAGAAAGATAGATACAAGAGTATTAAACGTGCTTGCAGGTATTGCGGCATCAGCGCACAAATTCTCAAATGATATTAGACTTTTGCAGCATCTTAAAGAAATTGAAGAGCCGTTTGAAAAAGGTCAGATCGGTTCATCTGCAATGGCATATAAGAGAAATCCTATGAGAAGCGAAAGAATCGCATCTCTTGCCAGATATGTGATGATAGACGCACTTAATCCTGCCATAACAAGCGCTACACAGTGGTTTGAAAGAACCCTCGATGATTCAGCCAACAAGCGTCTTTCTGTTCCGGAAGGTTTTCTTGCGGTAGACGGAATACTTGATCTTTATATGAATGTGGTAGACGGTCTTGTGGTATATCCTAAGGTTATTGAAAAGAGACTTATGGCTGAGCTTCCATTTATGGCAACAGAAAATATTATGATGGATGCTGTAAAGAAAGGCGGAGACAGACAGGAACTTCACGAAAAGATCAGAGTCCTTTCAATGGAAGCCGGACGAAACGTTAAGGAACTTGGTCTCGATAACAACCTTCTTGAGCTTATTGCAGCAGATAAGAGCTTTGATCTTACACTTGATGAGCTTAAAGCTTCAATGGATCCAAGCAGATACGTGGGAAGAGCTCCAAGCCAGGTAGAAGAGTTTATTACAGATGTAATAAATCCTATCCTTGAAGAAAATAAAGATCTTCTTGGACTTAAGAGTGTGATTAATGTTTAAAAAACTACTGCCCCTTAAATAAGGGGCAGATTTTTTATGCTTTATTTGTTCTGTTGACTATCGGGTTATCCGATATGTGGATGGAATTTCTGCAGGATTTCTTAAGCTGATACAGACAAAGGTCTGCGTAGTACATAAAATCCCAAAGCTTTAGCTTTTTGGTAGGCTTACCAACAAAAATTCCCTGTGAGATGGTAATACGGTCAGCAGCAAAAGAGTCGCAGTGAGGCATATTTGCGGCAAGAATTGTATCGCGAAGCTTGCTGGCAGCTGCGAGTACTTCTTCTTTTTTCATATCATAGTAAACAATAACAAATTCGTCTCCGCCGTAGCGCGATACAAAAATCTTATCGTTTGCCATCTTTTTAAGGATGTTACCGATGTTTTTAAGTATCTCGTCGCCTTTTTGATGCCCGTATGTATCGTTATAATTCTTAAAGTAGTCGATATCAAAGATCTCAAAAGCAAAGCGCTTATTCATGTGATATGCCTGCTCATATATGATATTAGAGTAATCTGTGAGCCTGTATCTGTTTGGAATACCGGTAAGAGCATCTGTCTCAGATTTAACGCGAAGCTTTTCGCGCTTGTCTTCAAGACGCTTTTGAGATTTAACCTGTTTGTCGTATTTGATCCTTATAGACAGGACGTCGTTGATGGTCTGTTTTTCATCTGATGAGATATCAACGTACTTCTCGTAATATGTTTCGAGAGCCTTTCTGTAACCATCGTTGTCTATGCCCATGGCTTCATAGTATTTGATCTTAAGGTCGGCAATCTTTGCATCAATAAAATGATTATTAAACGAACTTACCTTATCTTCAATAATAAACAAAAGATCTTTAAGATCTTCATATTTTTCAATATCTATAAGAAGATCTGCAAATCTTATATAATCATCATAATAGGAGATAAATTCTTCCTGATCTTTTGCAAGCCTGATCATCTTTTTTGTGGCTTCATCACACTTTTTCATGTCTTTTATAAGATGAAAATAAGAAGCATAAAAAAGGTAGATGGAGCAAAGGTTCTTTACATAAAAATCTTCCGGCAGTTTTTCTGAAATAATGTTATATATCTTTGTCGCTTCTTCCACATTATCCATTATGTTGTAGCAAATGCCAAGAACGCTGCATTCCACAAGATAGTACACAAGATTGTCAAGGTCGCTGTTATTGATGTTAAAGCTTTTAAGGGCATCTTTAAAATAATATGAAGCGCCCTCATAATCTTCAAATTCATAATAAAGGTTTCCGATATTATATGAGATGATGCCTTCGTAATAAATGTCACCATGTTCTCTTGCAAGGCTAAGGCCGCCAAAATAACACTGCACGGAACTTGGAATGTTAAATTTGGAAAAGTAAATGATCCCAAGCATATTGTAGGTACGGATTAAAAGATCGTTAAATCCGTTATCTTTCATTATTGGGATAAATCTGTTAAACATCTCCACAGCTTTATCGGCTTTGGCAAGAAGATAATAAGAGGAAGCAAGGTGATATCCTGAATAGCAGATAAGCAAAGGGTCGTTTAAATGTTTTCCCTCTTCCTGCAGTTTTTCTGCTGCCCACTTAAGCTCATTGGCATCTATATTACGGTAATTCTTAAGTGTATTTATATATTCGGTTATGGACTCTGAATAGCCTGAAAAATCCATATTTACCTCCGGTTTAGCTACATGATGGTAACTTTATTGTCTTTATTTCCTGCTTTGCTCTTTGGCGTAAGATATCTGTGTACAAGCTGCAGGCCGCCTTTTTTAAATTCCTTTACATCATACAGAGCCATATCTGCTGCGTAAAGGTAATCCCATGATTTGTTGGCTTTGTGCGGAACAGAATTTCTTGCGCCGATGGAAACGCTAAGACGGTCGCTTATGGCGCTGCCTGTATGCTCAATGTTAAGCTCTTCAACACTTTTTCTTATACTGTTACATACATCAATGACCGCATCATCAGTCATGTCTTTTATAAGAATGATAAATTCGTCGCCTCCGTATCGTGAAGGGATTATGTTATCATTTGATACGGATTTTAATACGTCTGCAACCGCTTTTATTGCAAGATCGCCTTCCTGATGACCATAGGTATCGTTGTATTGTTTGAAAAAATCGATATCTATTATCACAACAGCAAGGTGTTCGTTCTTTGCGGCTGCATCCGAAAACATCTCTTCAAGTACGTCTTTTATATAGCCGTAGTTATAAAGACCTGTCAGCTGATCGTGCTCTGCATTCAGCTTGAGCTTTTCAATGCTTTCCTCAGTCTTTCGGTATTTTTCCGTAAGAGCCTCGATCTTTATCTGAGAATCCACTATGCTCTTGTTAAATTTTTTAATAAAAGCATTTCGTCTCTCAATCGCCTCGTGATAACTTCTTAGTGCTTTGTAATAATGCTTTTCGTTGTTTATAGCCTTATAGTATTTTATCTTGTAATCAGCTATCCAGCCCCGAAGGAAAGGAGAGCAGCCTTCGTAGAAAGCCATACGTGATTCGATTATATGAGCTATCTTGATTATGTATTCGTAATGTTTTTTCTCGTAAAGGTCGTTGCATATATCAAGTATATATACGAAGAAATCATGGAGAGTGGTAACATTTTCAAGCTGTTTAAGGAAAGCATCCATAAGCTCCATGGCGGCAACTTCGTTGCCAAGGTTCATATAGTACCTGAATTTGGCACCGATCTCTGCTATGAGGTGGTAATCGTCTTCGGCTTTAGAGGAAAACTCATCAATCTTATTAAGTGCAATCTTTGCTTCATCATATTTGTTGCATTTAACATAACAAAAGAGTTCGCCTGAATACATAAGCAGAAGATTACTGTTAAAATATGGGTTTGGATCATGATTTTCACTGCAAAGCTTAATAGCTTTTTTATAATAATTTAAAGCATGCCTATAGTCGCCGATACATTTGTACATATCGCCAAGGTTGCAGTAGGTAATGCCTTCTCTGTATTTTAATTTATGTGTCTTGCATACGTCGATGGCTAAAAGGTAATTTTCAAGTGCGTTTGAAAAGTTATTTCTGGAAACAGAGATAACGCCGATGTTGTTATATGAGCGGATAAGGCTTTCATAATCAGCGCCCGCAATAAGATGGGGCACAGTATGTACGTGTGTCCTTATCATGTCGTCATCAAGATTGTTGTTAAAATAAGCAAGCTCAAGACCAAAATAACCGTTGCCTATAATGTAGTCATCATTTAACTCCCTGCCAACGGAAAGGATCTTGTTACATGTTTCTATTATATCTTCTAAAGGCGCGCGCCCGTTAAGCTTTTCGTTTACAAGAGTAAAAAGATCGTTGATCTCTTTGCTATATCCGGCTCTCAAAACCCTAAGCCCCCTTTTTTAAATCATTTCAAGATAATTTTACTATTTTATGTATCTTATGGCAACAATATTTGCATAATATTTTGCCGAAAAATAAGGCTTGAAAAAAGGTTAAAAGTGTTATATCATAATTAGAAATAATTTAACGCTCTAAAGCGACAAAGATTAGCAGTGTTAAAGTAAATTATAATAAGAGGTTATGAAGGGAGAGTAATTTTATGGAGTATAAAGTTACTTTGATCCCCGGAGACGGGATCGGCCCGGAGATCATCGGTGAGGCTAAGAAAGTTCTTGAAACTGTTGGGGAGCAGTATGGACATGTATTTAATTTTACCGAAGTTCTTATGGGCGGAGCATCTATAGATGCTTACGGAGAGCCGCTTACGGCAGAAACTCTTGAAACGGCAAAAAATAGCGACGCAGTGCTTCTTGGCGCTGTGGGCGGAGATGTGGGAAAGACAAGCTGGTACTCACTTCCGCCTGAAAAAAGACCGGAAGCAGGTCTTCTTGGTATAAGAAAGGGCCTTGAGCTTTTTGCAAATGTGCGTCCGGCTCTTCTTTTTGATGAGCTTAAAGGGGCTTGCCCTCTCAAAGACGAGATAAGCAAGGGTGGCTTTGATTTTGTTGTTATGCGCGAGCTTACGGGCGGTCTTTATTTTGGAGACAGGTATACAAAAGAGGTAAACGGCCTTATGACGGCTGTTGATACCCTTACATACAATGAGGATGAGATCAGAAGAATAGCAAAATGGGGTTTTGAATTTGCCATGAAACGCCGCAAAAAGGTAACGAGCGTTGACAAGGCAAATGTTCTTGATTCTTCCAGGCTTTGGAGAAAAGTGGTGGCAGAGGTTGCAAAAGATTACCCTGAGGTCACACTTGAAAATATGCTGGTAGATAACTGCGCGATGCAGCTTGTAAAAGATCCTTCCCAGTTTGACGTTATTCTTACTGAGAACATGTTTGGAGATATCTTATCAGATGAAGCAAGTATGGTAACAGGTTCTATAGGTATGCTTCCTTCCGCATCCCTTGGAAAGACAAAGCTTGGTCTTTATGAGCCAAGTCACGGCTCAGCACCTGATATAGCAGGACAGGATAAGGCAAACCCTATTGCTACAATCCTTTCCGCAGGTATGATGTTAAGATATTCCTTTGACCTTACAAAAGAAGCAGACGTTATTGACGCCGCAGTTAAGAAAGTTCTTGAAAGCGGCTATCGTACGGGTGATATTTACAGCGAAGGTAAGACACTTGTCGGTACAAAGAAGATGGGTGAGCTTATCTGCGATGCTATCAAAGGATTAAAATAATTACTTGGAGGAATTTGATTTGAAAAGTGATTCAGTAAAAAAAGGTATGCAGCAGGCACCCCACAGGTCCTTATTCCATGCTCTTGGTTTTACAAAAGAAGAGATGGATAAGCCGCTTGTCGGTATTGTCAGCTCGTATAATGAGATAGTTCCCGGCCACATGAATCTTGATAAGATCGTTGAGGCCGTAAAACAGGGCGTTGCCATGGCTGGCGGTGTTCCTGTTGTATTTCCTGCTATTGCCGTATGCGACGGTATCGCCATGGGACATATCGGTATGAAGTATTCTCTTGTTACAAGAGACCTTATAGCAGACTCTACAGAGTGTATGGCAATTGCCCATGCTTTTGACGCTCTTGTTATGGTACCAAACTGCGATAAAAACGTACCCGGCCTTTTAATGGCTGCAGCAAGAGTTAACGTACCTACAGTATTTGTAAGTGGAGGCCCTATGCTTGCAGGCCATGTACATGGCAAGAAGAGAAGTCTTTCAAGTATGTTTGAAGCAGTAGGAGCATACAGCGCAGGAAATATGACCGAGGAAGAAGTTACCAATTTTGAAAACAGCGTTTGTCCTACCTGCGGGTCATGCTCAGGTATGTATACCGCAAATTCCATGAACTGCCTTACTGAGGCTCTTGGTATGGGTCTTAGGGGTAACGGTACCATTCCTGCTGTTTATTCAGACAGAATTGCTCTTGCAAAACATGCCGGTATGGCTGTTATGGAACTTTTAAAGAAAGATATAAAACCTCGTGACATTATGACAAAAGAAGCATTTATGAATGCTCTTACTGTAGATATGGCTCTTGGATGCTCTACAAACTCAATGCTTCACCTTCCGGCTATTGCTGCTGAGGCTGGAGTTGAGATAACCCCGGGCCTTGCAAATGAGGTAAGTGCAAAAACTCCAAACCTTTGTCATCTTGCTCCTGCAGGTCCTACATATATGGAAGACCTTAATGAAGCCGGCGGCGTTTATGCCGTAATGAACGAGCTTACCAAAAAGAACCTTCTTAATCTTGACGTAATGACAGTTACAGGAAAGACTATGGGAGAGAACATAAAAGGAGCTGTAAATAAAGACCCTGAGGTAATAAGACCTGTGGAAAACCCATACAGCGAAACAGGCGGACTTGCGGCACTTAAGGGTAATATCGCTCCTGATTACGGTATTGTTAAGCGCAGCGCCGTGGTTCCTGAAATGCTTAAACACAGCGGTCCTGCCAGAGTATTTGACTGCGAGGAAGACGCTATTGCGGCGATTAAGGGCGGCAAGATAGTAGAAGGCGACGTTGTTGTCATCAGATACGAAGGCCCTAAGGGAGGCCCGGGTATGCGCGAAATGCTTAACCCGACTTCTGCAATAGCAGGCATGGGACTTGGCTCTACTGTAGCCCTTATTACAGATGGAAGATTTTCAGGCGCTTCAAGAGGCGCTTCTATCGGACATATTTCTCCTGAGGCTGCCGTAGGCGGTCCAATTGCACTTATAAAAGAAGGAGATATCATCGACATTGATATCAATGCATGCTCGCTTAACGTTAGAGTATCAGACGAAGAACTTGCGGCAAGAAAGGCTGAATGGAAGCCAAGAGAGCCTAAAGTTACAAGCGGATATCTTGCAAGATATGCAAAGATGGTAACAAGCGGTAACAGAGGGGCCGTTCTTGAGCTTAAATGATGATTTCGGAGGGAAGTTTATGGAACTTAACGGTTCGGAGATAGTAGTTGAGTGCCTTAAAGAACAAGGGGTAGATACTGTATTTGGTTATCCCGGAGGCGCAATACTTAATATATATGATGCTCTTTATAAGCATCAGGATGAGATAAAACATATCCTTACTTCTCATGAGCAGGGAGCTTCTCATGCTGCAGACGGATATGCAAGAGCTACGGGTAAAGTTGGCGTTTGTCTTGCTACAAGCGGCCCGGGAGCCACAAACCTTGTTACGGGTATAGCTACGGCTTATATGGATTCTGTTCCTGTGGTCGTAATAACATGTAACGTAACAAACAGCCTTCTTGGAAGGGACTCCTTTCAGGAGATTGATATCACAGGTATTACCATGCCTATCACAAAGCATAACTTCATAGTTAAAGATGTAAATCTTCTTGCAGACACAATAAGAAGAGCCTTTGATATAGCAATGAAGGGAAGACCCGGTCCTGTACTTATAGATATAACAAAGGACGTTACGGCAGATACCTGTGAGTATACACCAAAGAAGCCTAAAACCCCTGTGAGAGCAGGAAAAGTTGACGAGGAGCAGGTAAAGAGCGCTCTTAAGCTTATTAAAAAGAGCGAAAAGCCTGTGATCTTTGTGGGCGGCGGCGCCGTAATTAGCGGAGCGGATAAGGAACTTGCAAAATTTGCAGAGCTTCTTGATGCGCCGGTTTGCGACTCACTTATGGGTAAAGGTGCATTTGACGGCTGCAATAAAAGATATACAGGCATGCTTGGCATGCACGGAACCAAGACTTCAAACTACGCTGTATCAGAATGTGATCTTCTTGTAGTTGTTGGAGCAAGATTTTCTGACCGTGTTACAGGTAATGCCAAAAAGTTTGCAAAAGACGCAAAGATAATCCAGATCGATATCGACCCTGCTGAGATCAATAAGAATATCCTTATAGATGTCTGCATTGACGGCGATGCTAAGGCTATCCTTGCCGAATTAAACAAAAAACTTGAACAAAAAGATCATAGCGCCTGGATGGAGCATATCCTTGAATATAAAGAGAAATATCCTCTTTATGTGGATACAATGACCCTTAACGGTCCGCTTATCTTAAATGTGCTTGATAAACTTACAAAGGGTAATGCCATAATCACAACAGAGGTTGGCCAGCACCAGATGTGGGCTGCACAGCATTACCACTACAGATCGCCGCGTACTTTTCTTTCAAGCGGCGGCCTTGGAACCATGGGTTACGGACTTGGAGCATGTATAGGAGCCAAGTGCGGAAAACCTGATAAAGTAGTAGTTAATATCGCAGGAGACGGTTGCTTCCGTATGAATATGAACGAGCTTGCGACCGCTTCAAGATATAATATCCCTATCATTGAGATCGTCTTTAATAACCATGTACTTGGTATGGTACGTCAGTGGCAGGATCTGTTTTATGGAAAGAGATTCTCTCAGACCACACTTAATGATAAGGTTGATTTTATTAAAGTAGCGCAGGGACTGGGAGTGACTGCATTTAAGCTTGAAAAAGCACAAGACGTGGAAAAAGTCCTTAAAGAAGCGCTTGCAGTAAAGGGGCCGGTATTTATCGAGGCTGTTATCGATTCTGATGACAAAGTATGGCCTATGGTAGCACCGGGAGCTGCGATAAGTGAGGTCTTTGACAAGACAGACCTTAAGTAAAACCCTTTTTGTATCGAAACGACTGCCTGTGACCGGCGGGCCCGGCCACCAAATTAAGGTGTTGTTTATAGAAAGGAGCTCTAAAATGGGTAGAGTGTATAATTTTTCAGCAGGACCGGCTGTATTGCCGGAAGAAGTATTAAGGGAGTGTGCAGCAGAAATGCTGGACTATAACGGAACAGGAATGTCCGTTATGGAAATGAGCCACAGAAGTAAGGCTTTTGAGGAGATCATCAACACTGCAGAGGCAGATATCCGTGAACTTATGGGTATTCCTGCAAATTACAAAGTCCTGTTCCTTCAGGGCGGCGCAAGTCAGCAGTTTGCCATGATCCCAATGAACTTTATGAAAAACAAAGTGGCTGACTACATCATTACAGGACAGTGGGCAAAGAAAGCTTATCAGGAAGCACAGATCTTTGGACAGGCAAATGCCATTGCTTCCTCAGCAGATCAGACTTTTTCTTATATTCCTGACTGCTCTGATCTTCCTGTATCTGAAAATGCGGACTATGTCTACATTTGCGAGAACAATACCATTTACGGTACAAAGTTTAAGACTTTGCCAAACACTAAAGGCAAACCTCTTATCGCAGACGTATCCTCATGTTTTCTTTCAGAGCCTGTAGATGTAAACAAATATGCCATGATCTATGGCGGCGTACAAAAGAACGTTGGACCTGCCGGCGTTGTGATCGCCATCATCAGAGAAGACATGATAACAGAAGATGTATTGCCTGGAACACCGACAATGCTTAAATACAAAACACATGCGGACAATAATTCGCTTTACAATACTCCGCCTGCTTACGGTATTTATGTGTGCGGTAAGGTATTCAAATGGCTTAAGGCTAACGGCGGACTTGCTGCTATGAAGGAGCGCAATGAAGAGAAGGCTAAGATCCTTTACGATTATCTTGATGAAAGCAAGCTCTTTAAGGGAACTGTAAGAGCATGCGACCGTTCGCTTATGAATGTTCCTTTTGTAACAGGTAACGAAGAACTTGATGCAAAGTTTGTAAAAGAAGCTAAGGCTGCAGGTTTTGAAAACCTTAAGGGACACAGAACAGTAGGCGGCATGAGAGCAAGTATCTATAACGCTATGCCAAAGAAGGGTGTAGAAGAACTTGTTAAATTCATGAAAGATTTTGAAAGCAAGAATATGTAAGGAGGAATGGCGATATGGTTAAGTATAATTGTTTAAATAAGATCGCCGCTGTCGGCACAAACCTCTTTACAGAAGACTTTGAAAAAACAGAAGATTTTAACGAAGCAGACGTGGTACTTGTAAGAAGTGCCGCTATGCATGATATGGACCTGCCGGAAAACCTTAAGGCTGTCGCAAGAGCAGGTGCAGGCGTAAACAACATCCCTCTTGATAAGTGCGCAGAAAAAGGTATCGTAGTATTTAATACTCCGGGGGCCAATGCAAACGGCGTAAAAGAAGCAGTACTTGCAGGTATGCTTCTTGCGGCAAGAGATATAAAAGGCGGTATAGACTGGGTACAGAGCGCTAAGGAAAATGAAGACATTGCAAAGCTTGTAGAAAAAGA
>Ga0129306_1001272_pt1 | contig 29904 bp, 27 predicted proteins | sample P827metagenome_FD_94438 | JGI IMG/M metagenome (GOLD analysis project Ga0129306, IMG submission 94438) | Capybara group fecal microbial communities from Wisconsin, USA - P827 metagenome | ecosystem: Host-associated > Mammals > Digestive system > Large intestine > Fecal | place: USA: Wisconsin...
CCAAGCGGGAGTCCCGTCTCGTGACGGCGCAGGTTCTTCGACCGTTAGCGGAGCGTAGCGACAGCTAAAAGGGAGAAGTTCGCCGTCAAGGGACGGACGCGCAGGCTGCGCCTGCCGCGAACCATGAGGAGAAACGCTTTCAGCCCTTGCGCAAGAGCGCCGCGAGAGACAGTATCAAGGTCGATACTTCTCCACCCACTTTTGGCGGTGAGCGCTTTTTTTTCGTACTTTTGTCCCCGATGACGGAACATTTGGACAAAGACGAGAAAAAGATCTCCGGGATGTTCGATTCGATCGCTTCGAAATATGACCGGATGAACCATGGCATGTCGCTGGGAATCGACCGTTTATGGCGCCGGCGCTTTGTCCGGACGCTGGCGCAGTCGCTGCCCGTGGAGTCACCTTCCGTCCTCGACCTGGCGTGCGGCACCGGTGATCTGACCAAGGCCATGGCCAAGGAAAATTGGCGGGTGACCGGTCTGGACATTTCGGCTGAAATGATGGCGGTAGGGGAGCGCAAGTGCGCCAAGACCCGTCCGCGGCCGGCCTTCGTGCTGGGCTCGGCCGAGGCGATCCCTTTTGCCGACAACACCTTCGATGCCGTCACGATCGCTTTCGGGCTGCGCAATTTCGATCACCGGGCAAGCTGTCTGCGGGAGATCCGCCGGGTGCTCAAACCGGGCGGGCAGCTGGCCGTGCTGGAGTTCGCCGTGCCGAAGCGCCGGCTCTGGCGGGCGGTCTACCTGTTGTATTTCAAGCATGTCCTGCGGCTGGTCGGCCGGCTGGCCGGCAGTGGTGCCGCCTATGGCTATCTGGTGGATTCAGTCCTGGCGTTCCCGCGCTACGAGGCGCTGACCGCCGAATTGGAAGCTGCCGGCTTCCCGAAAACCAGTTATGAACCCTATTCCGGCGGCATTGCCGTCGGCTATTTTGCAGAATAACGTCCATGGATCCGATCCTCATTGGCTCCGTCGTCCTGACAGATTTTTCGAATACAGTGACGAACCTGCTCATCGCCGGCATCTCATTTGCGGGCTGGGCCGCCTTGCGGAGGTGCTTCTCCCGCCGCGAGCGCTATGAACGGCTGTATCTCTGGTTTTTCTTCCTGATGGGATGGTCCACGCTCTTCGGCGCGCTGTTCAACCACTGTTTCGCCTATTATCTGTCATCCCCGTTCTATCTGCTGCCCAACTATCTGTTCAACCTGGCCTCGCTGACCTGCTTTGGCTGGGCGGTCACGGAACGCTACTACCACCTGCGGCCGGGCCGGGGAAAATCCCTGCTGTTGGCCGCCCTTGGCGTGGTATCACTGGTGATGCTGGTCTTTCTGCTGTGGAAGATCGAGTTCCTTTATATGGTCATCCACATCGGCCTGGTGCTGATCCTGTTCTCACTGCCGCTGCAACTGCGGCTGCTGCCCCGGAAGGAAGCCCGCCTCATCATCCTGGCCACGGTCGTCCTCCTCGGCGTGCCGCCCATCCTCATTACCGACTGGGGCCTCGCATCCTGGCTGAACGCCTACGATCTGGCCCACCTCCTCATCGCCGCCGCGATGGTGATTCTCTACTACGCCGGCCGTGCGTGGGCGTCAAAACCCACTCAGTAAGGTATTCGCTATTCCCACTCGATCGTTCCCGGCGGCTTGGACGTGATGTCGTAGACGACGCGGTTGACGCCGCGTACCTTGCGGATGATCTCGTTGGAAACGTCGCGGAGAAAGTCGTACGGGAAGGGGAACCAGTCGGCTGTCATGGCGTCGGTGGAGACGACGGCGCGCAGGGCGACAGGGTTCTCATAGGTGCGTTCGTCGCCCATGACACCCACACTTTTCACCGGCAGCAGGATGACGCCGGCCTGCCAGATGGCATCGTAAAGGTTCGTGGCCATGATGCGGGGATCCGAAGCGCAGGGGAAGCCCATGCCCGTGCAGTCGTAGTTGCGGAGACCGCGGATGAAGATGTCGTCGGCTTCGCGCAGGACGGCCAGCTTCTCTTCGGTGATGTCGCCGATGATGCGGATGGCCAGGGACGGGCCGGGGAACGGGTGGCGTCCCACCAGCTCTTCTTTGATGCCCAGTGCTCGGCCCACGCGGCGCACCTCATCCTTGAAGAGCATGCGCAGCGGCTCTACAATCTTGAGGTTCATCTCCTTGGGAAGGCCGCCCACGTTGTGGTGGCTCTTGATCTTGGAGGCGATGCCTTCGATGCCCGCACTCTCGATCACGTCCGGATAGATGGTCCCCTGGGCCAGCCAGCGGGCGTTTTCGATTTGTTTGGCGTATTTGTCAAAAGTCTCGACGAACAGGCGGCCGATGATCTTGCGTTTGGTCTCCGGGTCGGAGACGCCGGCCAGCGCCGCCAGGAAATCCTTGGAAGCATCCGCGCCGATCACATTGAGGCCCATGTCCTTGTAGGAGGCCAGCACGTCTTCGAATTCGTTTTTCCGCAGCAGGCCGTTGTTCACGAAGATGCAGGTGAGCTGGCTGCCGATGGCCTTGTTGAGCAGCACACCGGCCACGGTGGAATCCACGCCGCCGCTCAGGCCCAGGATCACCCGCTCGTCCCCGATCTGTTTCCGGAGCGCCTCGACCGTCGTCTCGATGAAAGAGTCCGGGGTCCAGTCGCCGGCGCAGCCGCAGATGTCGAGCGCGAAGTTGGCCAGCATGCGGGAGCCCTCGACCGTATGGAACACCTCCGGGTGGAACTGCACCGCGAAGGTAGGCTCGCCCGCGAAATCAAAGGCGGCGTTCACGACATCGGCCGTGGAGGCGATGACCCGGGCGCCGGCCGGCAGCGCGGAAATGCTGTCGCCGTGCGACATCCACACCTGCGTTTCGGTGGATACCCCTTTCAGCAGCGGGGACTCCGCCACCACTTTCAGCATGGCGCGGCCATACTCGCGGGTGTTGGACGCTTCCACCCTGCCGCCGCCGGTGTGGGCCAGGTACTGGGCGCCGTAGCAGATGCCCAGCAGCGGGAACTTGCCGCGGAAGCGCGACAGGTCCGCCTGTGGGGCGTTGGCGTCGCGCACGGAGCACGGGCTGCCCGAGAGGATCACGCCTTTGACGCTGTCGTCCAGGACGGGTATCTTGTTGAAGGGATAGATTTCGCAATAGACATTGAGTTCACGGAGGCGGCGACCGATGAGTTGTGTCACCTGCGATCCGAAATCGAGGATGATAATCTTTTCAACCATGCCACAAAAATACGAAACAGTTTCTGAAAATTGCGAGATTATTTCTACTTTTGCGACTTCTAGCGTAGAATATTCACGTAGTATGCAAGATATCAGAAACGTAGCGATCATCGCCCACGTAGACCACGGCAAGACCACCCTCGTGGACCGGATGATCTATCAGGCCAGGCTGACCCGCAAAGCCGAAGACCTGGGCGAACTCATTCTCGACAACAACGACCTCGAACGCGAGCGCGGCATCACCATCCTGGCCAAGAACGTGTCGGTTCCCTACAAGGATGTCAAGATCAACATCATCGACACCCCCGGCCATGCCGACTTCGGCGGCGAGGTGGAACGCGTGCTCAACATGGCCGACGGCGTGCTGCTGCTGGTCGATGCCTTCGAAGGCACCATGCCGCAGACCCGCTTCGTGCTCCAGAAGGCCCTTGAAATGGGCAAAAAGCCCATTGTCGTCATCAACAAGGTGGACAAGCAGAACTGCCGCCCCGACGAGGTCAACGAAGAGGTGTTCGACCTGATGTTCTCGCTCAATGCCACGGAGGAGCAACTCGACTTCAAGACCATCTACGGCAGTGCCAAGCAGGGCTGGATGTCGCGTGACTGGCGCCAGCCTGCCGCCGACATCACCGCGCTGCTCGACACCATCATCGAAGAGATTCCCGCTCCGAAGATCGTGGAAGGCACCCCGCAGATGCTCATCTCCTCGCTGGAGTACTCCCCGTATGTGGGCCGCATCGCCGTGGGTCGCGTGACCCGGGGCACCCTGCGTTCCGGCATGCCGGTATCGCTCTGCAAGCGCTATGATATCGTGGAGAAACAGAAGATCAAGGACCTGATGGTCTTCGAAGGACTGGAGAAGCGCAAGGTCGAGAGCGTCCAGTGCGGTGACCTCTGCGCCGTGGTGGGCATCGAAGGCTTCGAGATCGGCGACACCATCGCCGACTTCGAGAACCCGGAAGCCCTGCCGCCCATCGCCGTGGATGAACCCACGATGAGCATGGTCTTCACCATCAACGACTCGCCGTTCTTTGGCCGCGAAGGCAAATTCGTGACCTCCCGCCATATCAAGGAGCGCCTGGAGCGCGAACTCGAGAAGAACCTGGCCCTGCGCGTCAAGCCGGGCGTCAACGCCGACTCGTTCGTGGTCTACGGCCGCGGCGTGCTGCATCTCTCGATCCTCATCGAGACCATGCGCCGCGAAGGATTTGAACTGCAGGTAGGCCAGCCCCGCGTGCTCGACAAGACCATCGGCGGCAAGCGCTGTGAGCCGATCGAGTCGCTGACCATCGACGTGCCCGAAGAATTCGTGGGCCGTGCCATCGAGATGACCACCCGCCGGAAGGGCGCCCTGCTCCGGATGGAGACCCGCGGCGACCGTGTGCACCTCGACTTTGAGATTCCGGCCCGCGGCCTGATGGGCCTCCGCAGCAACCTGCTGACCGCCACCCAGGGTGAAGCCGTGGTGGCACACCGTTTCAAGGATTACGAGCCCTACAAGGGCGACATCGAAAAGCGCACCAACGGTTCGCTGGTGGCCCACGAGACCGGCGTCTCCGTGGCGTATGCCATGGACAAGCTGCAGGATCGCGGCCGCTTCTTCATCGATCCGGGGGAAGAGGTCTACGCCGGCCAGGTGGTGGGTGAGCACATCCGCGACTTCGACCTGGTCATCAACATCTGCAAGACCAAGAAACTGACCAATGTGCGTGCCGCCGGCACCGATGAAAAAGTGATGCTGCCGCCGCCCGTCCGTTTCAGTCTCGAAGAGGCGCTGGAGTACATCCAGGAGGATGAATTGGTGGAAGTGACCCCCAAGTCGATGCGCATGCGCAAGATCATTCTCGATGAAACGGCGCGAAAAAGAGCAGAAAGAAATTAATATTCAAATTATTTTGCTATATTTGCAGCCCCAATTTTTCCGATATGGACAAAATGTATCAGGACATTGTAATCCCTATCAAGGGTTTGCCCCTGGGCGAGAGTTCATTCCGGTTTGAAATCGGGGAACCGTTCTTTCAAGCGTTCGAAAACAGCCTGATCAAGGATGCGGACTGCAGCGTCAGGGTGCGGGTCGTGCGTCACCAGACCTTGCTCGACATTGTGTGTGAGATTGTCGGCTTTGTCGTGGTAGAATGCGACCGCTGCCTGGAAGACCTTACCTTGAAGGTGGACATCGATCCGCGCCTGACCGTCGGTTTCGGCACGGTCGATGTCGACGAAGCCTCGGTGGAGGACGATGTGCTGGTGATTGACCACACGGAGAGTGAGCTGAACCTCAATCAGTTCGTGTACGATTACATCTGCCTGGGCCTCCCGCTGGTGAAGGTGCATCCCGAAGGGAAATGCAATCCCGAGATGCTCCGCTACCTCACCGACAACGAAGGAAACGAAACGGCTGCCGAAGGCGAAACCGCCCGTCCGTTCGAAGGCTTGAAAGAGTTATTGAAAAACAAAAACAATTAATAGAATAGAAAATGGCACATCCGAAACACAAGATCTCGAAGCAGCGTCGAGATAAAAGAAGAACCCACGACAAGGCTGTCGCTCCTCAGCTGACGACTTGCTCGAACTGCGGTGCTACGGTCATGTATCACCACGTCTGCCCTGAGTGCGGTTACTATCGTGGCCGTCAGATCATCAACAAAACCGTTGCGTAAGGTCTGACAGGAAAGTTGTAAAAGGCCGGGCGCTGGCCCGGCCTTTTTACATGGATCCGGCCCTGTAGTTCAACGGATAGAATGGAGGTTTCCTAAACCTTAGATGGCGGTTCGATTCCGCCCGGGGCTACGAAATGTTATGTCCGGTTCGGGTGGTACTTCAGGATCGTGTCCTGCCACTTGCGGGTGTCGATGTGCGTGTAGATTTCGGTGGTGAGGATGCTCTCGTGACCGAGCATCTGCTGGACTACGCGCAGGTCGGCCCCGTTTTCCACCAGATGCGTCGCGAAACTGTGCCGGAAGGTGTGCGGCGAGATCTCCTTGCGGATGCCGGCGATGCGCGCCTGCTCCTTGACGATGTTGAAGACCGCCACGCGCGACATCTTTCCGCCACGCTGGTTGAGGAACAGGATGTCCTCGGCCGCCTTCTGAACCGGCCCCGCATCGCGGACCTGGCGGTAGAGACGGATGGCGCGGATGGCCGGCTCACCGATGGGCACCAGGCGCTGCTTGCTGCCTTTGCCGAAGACGCGGATGAACTGCTCGTCGGGAAAAATGTCGGAAATCTTGAGACTGACCAGCTCGCTGACGCGTAAACCGCAGGAATACAGCACTTCCAGGATACAGCGGTTGCGGTGTCCCTCGGGCCGGGACAGATCTACGGAGTCGAGGATGGCCAGCACTTCCTCCACCGAAAGGACGGTGGGCAGGTAGGGGTTGATCTTGGGAGCGGAGAGCATGTCGCAGGGATTGCCGGCGGGCAGTGCTCCCTCCGCGTCCAGGAAGCGGTACAACGCCTTGACCGAGCTGATGGCCCGGGCCTGCGAACGTTTCGTGACACCGCCCTCCACCAGCGCTTCCAGAAAAGCGGACAGATCGTCGATCGACGCGTCGGCGGGCGCGACGCCCCGCTTGCGCAGGAGGCTGAAGTATTTCTGTACGTCGGCACAGTAGCCGGCAACGGTGTTGGCCGACAGCGAACGCTCAAGCTTCAGGTAGGCGCGGAAGTCGAGCAGCGCGGTCTCGTAGTAGTCAGCGTGATTGCGCATAGTGCCGGCAGTAGGGGGACAGGCCGCAGGACGCACATTTCGGTGCGCGGGCCGTGCATTCGTAACGTCCGTGGAGGATGAGCCAGTGGTGGGCGCGGGCCCGCAGTTCCTCTGGGATGCCGGCTTCCAGGTCGCGCTCCACGGCGTAGGGCGTCTTTCCGTCCGACAGGCCGAGCCGGTGCGCTACGCGGAACACGTGGGTGTCGACGGCGATGACAGGCTCGTCGTAGAGCACGGACGTCACCACATTGGCGGTCTTGCGTCCGACGCCCGGCAGGGTCATCAGCGACGCGATGTCGCGGGGAATCTCACCGCCGAAGCGTTCCATGACCTGCTGCGCCATGGCCACCAGATGCGCGGCCTTGCTGTTGGGATAGGAGATCGAGCGGATGAGCGGATAGACTTCTTCCGGCGTGGCGGTGGCCAGCGCGGCCACGTCGGGATACTTTTCATACAGGGCGGGCGTGGTCAGGTTGACGCGCTTGTCGGTGCACTGGGCCGAGAGGATGACGGCTACGATGAGCTGGTAAGGAGAGTCGAAATGCAACTCGCTTGCCGCCATCGGCCTGTTCTCGGCGAACCAGGCCAGGATGGGCCCGAAGGCCGGCTCAGGCTTCCGCTGCGACTTCACGGCAGATTCCGTTTTCAAGGGTGAGTACCCGGGCGGGGAACATGCGCAGCAGCGGCTGGTTGTGCGTAACCATCAAGATGGCAGTGCCGTAGCGGTTGATTTCGAAGAGCAGTTTCATGATGCCGCAGGCGGTATCTTCGTCGAGGTTGCCGGTGGGCTCGTCGGCCAGGATGAGGGTGGGTTCGTTGAGCAGGGCGCGGGCGATCGCGGCACGCTGCTGCTCGCCGCCGGAGAGTTGGTGGGGGAGCTTGTAGGCTTTGTGCCGCATGCCCACGGCAGCGAGCACGCGGTCGATGCGCTCGGCGATGTCGCCTTTGTCCTTCCAGCCCGTCGCCTCCAGGGCGAAGCGCAGATTGTCTTCCACGGTGCGGTCCATCAGCAGCTGGAAATCCTGGAATACGATGCCCAGGCTGCGGCGGAGGTATGGTATTTGCTTATGCTTAAGGTTCGTCAGGTCGAATTCTCCGACCCGCGCCTCTCCGCCCAGGGGGGGATTTTCCCCGGTGAGGGTGCGGATGATGGAGGTTTTTCCGCTGCCGACCTTGCCGGTCAGGTAAACGAATTCGCCGGGGAAGATGGTCAGGTCGAGCTTGTCGACCACCACCACTTCTCCGTTGGAAATGTCGGCGCCGCGGAAATAGACGACGGGTATGGCATCAGCGTTCATAGGAATGGCTTTGATGCACAAATTTAACTTTTTTTGCGTATTTTCGCATCACAGAATCGATGAAAAGCGTGAGCGTATACTTGAGAACCGGTGCAGCGGCCCTGCTGCTGCTCCTGGCGGCGCTGCCCTCATGGGGCCAGGTCAAGGACCGGCAGCATTCAGACCGCCTCGAATCGGCCCGACAACTCTATTACAGCGGCGCCTACTATGCGGCGGAAAAAGCCTTTACCGAACTGGGGAAGGAGTCGCTCCGCACGCTCGACCGGTCGGAGATCGAAGCGTTCAAGGTGATGTGCGCCATCGCCCTCGACAAGGTCAACGCCGAAGGCCTGGTCAATACTTTCTGCGCCAAATATCCCAATGCCCCGCAGCAGTCCATGGTGCGGGAGGCCCTGGCGTCGCGCTATTTCGATACGGGCAAGTACGTAGAGGCGCTCGCCGTCTACAACACCATCAACCCCAACCACCTCTACCGCAACCGCCGTACCGACTTTACCTTCAAGAAAGCCTACAGCAACATGCGCACCGGCGGATATGAACGTGCGGAGGAAGGCTTCGCCCAGGTGCTCGCCGGCCCGTATTCCCAGTATACCGTCCCCAGCACCTATTACAAAGGCTATGTCCACTATATCCTCCAGCAGTTCGACAAGGCCGTGCCGCTCTTCGAAAAGGTGGGGAAGGACAATCAGTTCTCGCTCATGGCCGACTATTTCGCCGTGGAGAGCAAACTGATGCTCAAGGACTACGATTATGTGATCAAGCGCGGCGAACCGCTCTACGGCCGGCTCGACAAGGAGATGCAGAGCTCGCTGGCCCGCATTCTTTCCGAGGCCTGGTACGAGAAAGGCAACCAGGAGGAAGCCCGCCGCTATCTCGACATCTACACCCAGAGCGGCGCCGAGCTGAGCCGGAAGGACCATTACTTTTCGGGCATCGTTTCCTACAGCCTGAAGTCCTGGCCCGCCGCCATTGAATCCTTCTCCCATGTGCTGGGACAGGAGGATGAACTGGGGCAGAATGCCTGGTATTACACCGCCAACAGCTATCTCCAGGTCAAGAACAAGATTGCCGCCCTCGACGCGTTCAAGGCCGCGTCGGAGTGCGATTTCGACAAGGTGATCCAGGAAGACGCGTTCTTCAATTTCGCGAAGCTCTCTTTCGACGTCAACGCCGACATCTCGCCGTTCCGCACCTACATGGAGCGCTGGCCCGCCAGCGGCAAGGACGATATCATCCACAACTACATGGCCACGGCCTTCCTGCTGTCGAAAGACTACCGCTCCGCCGTGGAGGCCCTCACCGCCATCCGGGTGCACACGCCCGAGTCCTCGGCCAACCTGCAGAAAGCCTCGTTCCTGCGCGCCATGCAGCTGATCGAAGGCAAGAGCTACCGGGCTGCCGAACCGTTGCTCGAGGAAGCGGCTTCTTCGGGCGACAACGCGGAGCTGGCCAACCTGGCCCGCTTCTGGCTGGCTGAGTGCTGCTTCCGCGACGAGCGCTGGTCCGAAGCCATCGCCATCGGCACCAGCTTGCTCGCCGACCCGTCCTTCCGCAGCGGCTCCGAATACCCGCAGGCTCTCTATAACCTGGCTTACAGCTATTTGAAAAGCGGCAACTACGTATACGCCGAAAACAACTTCCGCAATTTCCTCAATGTGTCGGGCGAGTACCAGCAGTATGAGCGCGATGCCCAGACCCGGCTCGCCGACGCCTGCTTCATGCAGGGCAAGTATGCCGATGCGGCCGAGACGTATGAAAAAGTCTACGCGGCGGATCCCGCTTCCGAGGACCTGTATCCCGCCCTGCAGTCGGCCATCGCCTATGGCCTGATGGGCAACGAGTCCAAAAAGATTGAACTGCTCAGGCAGGTGACCCGGCTCAACCGCACTGCGCCCCTGTATCCCCAGTCGCTCTTCGAACTGGGCCGCACCTACGTGCAGGCAGGCAAGAACGACAGCGCCTCCGAGTGCTTCTTCACCCTGCTCGGCATGAAGGGGAATGACTACTATACGAAGTCTTTGCTGGAACTGGCCATGATCAACGCCAACAGCCGCAAGTACGACAAGGCGGTGGAATACTACAAGACGGTGGTGGACTACGCCCCCGATTCGCCGGAGGCGGAAGACGCCATTGCCGGGCTGGAGAGCCTCTACCGGCAGCGCAACCGGCCCGAACTCTTCCTGAGCTACCTCGAGGAGATCGGCCGCAGCGACATCAAGAGCGACGAGGAGAAAGAGCAGATGCTTTTCAACGCGGCACAGCAGCTCTATGCCACCGGCAACTGGACGGCTGCCATCAATCCGCTCCAGCGTTTCATCGCGCAGTATCCGGCGAGCGCCAGGACGCCCCGCGCGACCCTCTGCCTGGCGGATTGCCTCCGCCAGACCGGACGCCTCGAATCGGCTGCCGACACCTACCAGAAAGTGACGCTCATGCGCGATCCCGCCTGCCAGGAAGAAGCCCTGAAAGCCTATGCGACCCTCAATTACGAACTGCAGCACTTCGACAAGGCGGAACAGGCCTATCGCCAGCTGATCGAGCGTACGCGTGACGCCGCCACCCGTCAGGATTCGTTCCTGGGCCTGATGCGCGCGGCTTACGGTGCGAAAGATTACCCGGAAGTGATCCGTGCCGCACAGATGCTGGGCACGCGCGAAGCGCATTTCCTGATGGCCAAAGCCCTTCGGACTCAGGGCGAGCGCGAGCGGGCCAGCGTGCTCTTCGAAGAGCTGGCGGCCAGCCCCAACGACGCCTATGGTGCGGAGAGTGCTTACACGCTGATCCAGGACGCCTTCGACCGGGGCGACTTCAACGAAGTGCAGGAGGCGGTCTATGCCTTCTCCGATTCGGGCTCCGGCCAGGTCTACTGGATGGCACGCTGCTTCATCGTCCTGGGCGACGCGTTTGCCGCCCGCGGCGACAAGATGCAGGCGGAAGCTACCTACGAAAGCATTCTGGAAGGCTACCATCCGGCCGGCGAGGGCGACGATATCCTCGACCAGGTGCGCAGCCGTATCAACCAACTTAAATCTGAGTAGTGATGAAAAGGATCCTGACGATAGCCTGTCTGTTTATGGCCCTGTCCCCGCTCCGGGCACAAGTCGCCACCGTGGAGGTGAGCCGCCCCTACGACGTCAATCTCGACGGTATCCAGAAGCCCGCTATTCCCATTTTCATCGACGATTCGCTGCACCGTTTCGACGTCCGTTTCGATTATTCGATCTTCAACCGGCCCTACAGCGACCTCTACGATTTCACCCCTTACGAGACCATCCAGCTGGCCACGGTCGGCGCCAACCGCACGCCTTTCGTCTACGGACGCTTCGGCACGCAGTACGCGCCGGACAACCGGGGACTGCTGCCCTCTGCGGAACTCTATCTGCAGACCAAGCCCCGGAACGGCTTCTGCTCCGGCCTGTATGGCCGCCACAACTCGTTCTTCGGTTATCTGAACGAGGGTACGTTGAAGACCGGCCGCATGCAGAATACGGCGGGTGGTGACCTTACCTACGACTGGTCGACCGGGGAACTGATGTTCGACGTCAAATACGATTTCGACCAGTATCAGTATGCCCGGCCCGGGTATACGCTCTCGCCGTACGGCGATCCGGCCTCGCTTCACCGGAACCAGAGCCTCACGGCGGCGTTCAACCTGAATTCCGCGCAGAAAGAAGCCAATACGGTCTATTACGACGTGACCCTGTCGTACCGCAACACGCAGAAGACCTTTTCCATGGAAACCCAGACCGGTACCAGTCCGCTGGACGGCGTCTCCAAGCTGCAGGAAGGCTTCCTCCGGGTGGGCGGCTATGTGGGCGCCACCTTCGACGTTCATCGCATCTACATCGACATGAACATCGAATATGCCTCTTACAGCGGCGTACACGATTTCAATGTCGGCCTGGTGGAGTTTTCGCCCATCTACCAGCTTCGCCGCAAATGGCTGGATGCGAAACTGGGCGTGAAGTTTGGCAGCCGCTACGGCATTCGGGGTGAGACGGAAGAGCCCGGTCTCGACCTGTCGGCGCGCAGCAATATTTTCCCCGACCTCGATGTCCGCTTCACGCTGATCGACAAGGCGCTCTGGGCGCATGCGGTGGTGACGGGCGGCAACGACCTGAATACCTGCTCCCGGATGATCGACGACTGCCCGATCGTGGAGCCGGCCTGCCGGATGGACTTCGGCTCCCGCCCCCTTGACGCCACGCTCTCGATCGAAAGCGTGATCTCCGGCCGACTGGGCATCAATCTGGAAAGCAACTACAAGATTTTCCGCAACAAGATGATCTTCGTTCCGCTCTTTGACGGGACGGGCCTCACCCAGATGACCGCCGCGTACCGCAATGTGAACCAGTTCTCCCTGCAGGCTGAAGTGATCTGGCGTTCCCAGGACGTGACCGTGGGCGGAAGAATGCGCTACGCCAGCTACAAGGACAGTTACGCGAAAACCACAGTGACCGAGATGCCGGCCTGGACGGGCGATGCCTTCATCCGCTACAATTTCCGCGAGCGGCTCATCGCCCAGTTGTCCTGCGCCTACCGCAGCGGCACCAGCGGATCGATGGTGGCGGTGCCGCAACTGGATATCCTGCCTCCGACGTATGAAGTGCCGTCGATCGTGGATCTGGACCTGCATGTCAACTACCTGATCAACAAGCATTTTTCGGTTTTTGCCAAGGTGGGCAACATCCTCAACCACCGCAATCAGTACATACCGCTCTATCTCGAGCCGGGGCGTAATTTCGGTGGCGGTATCTCCTTGAATTTCTAGGGGAAAAACCTTGTTTTTCCCGCCAGTTTTAGCTATCTTTGTTCGTTTATAAGAAGATAGCTTTTCATGGAACAGAACGAAACCTATTCAGCCGACAGTATCCAGGTGCTGGAGGGACTCGAAGCGGTGCGCAAGCGCCCTTCTATGTATATTGGAGATATTGGCCCACGCGGTTTGCATCACCTTGTCTATGAGGTGGTTGACAACTCCATCGACGAGGCGCTGGCAGGTTACTGCAACGATATTGTCGTGGTGATCAACGAGGACAATTCAATCACCGTATCCGATAACGGCCGTGGCATCCCCACCGGCATGCACGAGAAAGAGAAACGCAGCGCCCTCGAAGTGGTGCTGACGGTCCTCCATGCCGGCGGCAAGTTCAGCAAGGACAGCTACAAAGTGTCCGGCGGTCTGCACGGTGTGGGCGTCTCCTGCGTGAACGCCCTCTCGACGCATCTCAAGGCCGAGGTCCACCGCGAAGGCAAGGTCTTCGTGCAGGAATTCTCGAAAGGCAAGCCCCTTTATGACGTGAAGGTCGTGGGTGAGGCTTCCGACACGGGTACCATCATCACCTTCAAACCCGACGCCGAGATCTTTACCGTCACCACGGTGTACGACTATGATACGCTGGCCGGCCGCCTGCGCGAGCTGGCTTTCCTGAACAAGGGTGTCCGCCTCACGCTGCGTGACATGCGCCTGCGCGAGAACGAGAAAGAATACGACGAGAACGGCAACGAGATTCCGGCCCGGCCGAAGGAAGAGGTGTTCTATTCGGAGCACGGCCTCATCGAGTTCGTGCAGTATCTCGACGGCGTCCGCGTGAAACTCACCGAAAAACCGATCTACCTGGAGACCGACAAGGTCATCCCCATCGAGATTGCGATGCAGTACAACGACGGTTTCAGCGAGAACGTCCATTCCTATGTCAACAACATCAACACGATAGAAGGCGGTACGCACCTGAGCGGTTTCCGCCGCGGTCTGACCACCACGCTCAAGAGCTATGCCGACAAGAACGGCCTGCTCTCCAAACTTAAGTTCGACCTCGACCCCTCGGACTTCCGCGAAGGCCTGACGGCGGTCATCTCGGTGAAGGTGGCCGAGCCGCAGTTCGAAGGCCAGACCAAGACCAAGTTGGGCAACAGCGAGGTGATGGCGGCGGTTTCGCAGGCCGTGAGTGCTGCGCTCGAGCAGTATCTGGAAGAGAACCCGAAGGACGCCCGCGCCATCGTCGACAAAGTGGTGCTGGCCGCCACCGCCCGCCACGCCGCCCGCAAGGCGCGTGAGCTGGTGCAGCGCAAGACCGTGATGTCGGGCGCAGGCCTGCCGGGCAAGCTGGCGGACTGCTCCGACCGGGATCCGGCCAAGTGCGAGCTCTTCCTCGTGGAGGGCGACTCCGCAGGCGGAACGGCCAAGCAGGGCCGCAACCGTCAGTTCCAGGCCATCCTTCCGTTGCGCGGTAAGATCCTGAACGTGGAGAAAGCCATGGAACACAGGGCCTTCGAGAGCGAATCGATCCGCAACATCTACACCGCCCTGGGCGTGTCGGTCGGCACGGAAGAAGACCCTAAGGCGCTCAATATGACCAAGCTGCGTTACCATAAGGTGATCATCATGACCGATGCCGACGTGGATGGCAGCCATATCGCGACCCTCATCCTGACGTTCTTCTTCCGCTATATGCCCGACCTGATCCGCAGCGGCTACGTGTATATCGCCACCCCGCCGCTCTACCGGGTGAAGAAGGGCAACGTGGAGGAGTATTGCTGGACCGACGAAGAACGTTCCGCCGCCATCGAGCGTATCGGCAAGGGCAAGGATACGGGCCTGCTGGTGTCGCGCTACAAAGGTCTCGGTGAGATGGATGCCGAGCAGCTCTGGGCCACGACCATGGATCCGGACAAGCGCATCCTGCGCCAGGTCCACATCGAGAACGCGGCCGAGGCCGACCGCATCTTCTCGATGCTCATGGGCGACGATGTCCCGCCGCGCCGCGAGTTCATCGAGCAGAACGCCAAATACGCCAACATTGATGCTTAATTTCTAAAACCTGAACACAATACAATGGATATTTTCGAGAGAATCGCGAAGGATTCGGGCGGCCCGCTGGGACAGTACCGTGACAAAGCCTTCGGCTATTTTATGTTCCCCAAACTGGAAGGTGAGCTGGGACCGCACATGCGTTTCCAGGGTGAGGAAGTGCTCTGCTGGAGCCTGAACAACTACCTGGGCCTGGCCAACCACCCCGCCATCCGCAAGGTTGACGGCGAAGCCGCCGCCCGCTGGGGCCTGGCCTATCCGATGGGATCGCGCATGCTCACCGGCCACACCGCCCTGCACGAGCAGCTGGAGCGCGAACTGGCTGATTTCGAGAAGAAAGAAGACGCGTTTCTCTTCAACTTCGGCTACCAGGGCATCGTCTCGACCATCGATTCGCTCATGTCACGCCACGATGTGATCGTCTATGATAACGAGTGCCACGCCTGCCTGCTCGACGGTATCCGCCTGCATGTCGGCAGCAAATACAAATACCGCCACAATGACATCGCGCACTGCGAGAAGATTCTCGCCCGCGCCTGCAAGGAGGCCGAAGCGGCCGGTGGCGGCGTGCTGCTGATCACCGAAGGCGTCTACGGCATGACGGGCGCACTGGGCATTCTCGACCAGATCGCCGCCCTCAAGAAGAAATACCCGTTCCGCATCCTGATTGACGATGCGCATGGTTTCGGTGTCATGGGCCCGCACGGCCGCGGCACCTCCGAGCATTTCGGCGTGATGGACGAGATCGACATCTATATTGGCGCCTATGCCAAGAGCATGGCCATCATCGGCGGCTTCGTGGCCGGTCCGCACGCCATCATCAATTACCTGCGCTACAACCTCCGTTCACAGATCTACGCCAAGGCGCTCCCGATGCCCATCGTGGAAGGCTGCCTCAAGCGCCTGGAGATCATCCGCGGCCCCGAGGGCGACGAGCTCCGCAAGAAGCTCTGGACCATCACCCGCGCGCTGCAGGAAGGTCTGCGCAAGCGCGGCTTCGACATCGGCGTGGCCGAGGCCTGCGTGACGCCGGTCTTCATGAAGGGCAACGTGGCCCAGGCGACCAACATCCTGATCGACCTGCGCAAGAACTACCACATCTTCTGCTCGGTGATCACCTATCCGGTCGTTCCCGAAGGTGTTTTGATGTATCGTATCATCCCAACCGCCGCCCACTCGCTCGAAGACGTCGAGTACACCCTCAACGCCTTCGCCGAAGTCCGCGAGAAACTGGAAAAAGGCGTCTATGACTCCGACGAGATCCAGAACGTCAGCATCCGCTGATGCGGATATTTAATACCCGAGGTTCTCGCCGTTGAGGATGCGGGAGAAGTACCACAGGTGGAGGCGGAGGGCGTAGTCCCAGTATTTCCAGCTGTGGACGCCCGGAGAAAAGACTTCGATGTACGGCACGCCCAGTTCCTTGCAGCGCTCGCAGAAGGCCAGGTTGCAGGGATAGAGGCTGTCGCCGTAACCGCAGCTGATGATCATCAGTTTGTCCGTGCCTTTCGCACGCTCGATGCGTTTGATGGCCGATTCAGCGTCGTGCCGCGGGTTTTCCGGGCCATAGGGACCCAGCAGCCGGTCGAGGCCGAGCCGTCCTTTCTCGGCGTTGAGGTCGAGTACGCCGCTCATTGAGCCGGCGCCCCGGAAGCGGTTGATGTTGTCGAGAAAGAGGTTGATAGCGCCGTGGCCGCCCATGGACAAGCCGGTAATGAAGGTCTTTTCAGGGGAAAGGTAATACTTCTCCATGAGCTGCGGATACAATTCCTTGTCGAAGAATGTACGCCATTGCATGGCGTCCGGCTCCTTCCCGTTCACATACCAGCTGTCGTAGAAACCATCCGGACAGATGATCAGGAAACCCGTCTCGTCGGCCACGGCCTGCAGGTCGCTCTTGTCCGCCCAGTTGCGGTAGCAGCCCGACCAGCCGTGCAGCAGGAAGAGTGCCGGCACCGGCTCCGGGTCACCGCAGCATTCCGCACAGTATTCTTCCGCATAGTTGCCGGCTACCTGCGACGGGATGAACACCAGCACGGAATCGTCGGCGTTCAGATGCGGGGAGGAGATGACGACAAGTTGTTGTCCCTGAACCGTCAGGGCACCCAGGAGCACGAGGAGGGCCACCATGATTTTTTTCATATCCGATGATTTTTTATTAAATTTACAAATTCGCTTCTCCACAAAGTTATGAAAAATTTTCGGACCTATAGCTGTTTTATTGTCCTGGCTGCCCTGATGATCCTGCTCTACCCGAAGGAGGGGAAATTCCAGTATGAATACCAGAAAGGCCGCCCCTGGGTCTATGAGACGCTGATCGCGCCCATCGACTTCCCGATTCTCAAGACGGAGGCCGAGATGCTCAGGGAGAAGGAGGAACGGGCCTCCGAGACGGTCGCCTTCTACAGCTATGATCCGGCCGTGGCGCCCTCCCGGCTCGAACAGTTTGCCCACAAGGCCGTGGAGGTCAAGCTGGACAACCGCCTGACCCGTGAAATGTACGACCACCTGGACGAGGCGTATGAACGCGGCATCGTCGCCGACCTCAATACCCGCGATTATTCCGACAAAGTGATCTCCGTCAAGCGTGACAAGCGCTTCATCGAGACCCCGGCCACGGAAGTATTCGACATCGACCGCATCTACAGCATCCTGAAGTCCGACCTGGTCTACGGCTATCCCGGCATGGACATCGATTCCATCGCCACCTTGCTCAGTCTCCGGGATTTCATCGTGCCCAACCTGTTTTTTGACGAGAATACGACCCAAATGGTCCACCGCGAGGCGGTCAATTATATCTCGCCCACCAAAGGCGTGATTTACGCCGGCCAGCTCATCGTGTCGGAAGGCGAGATCGTCACGGGCGACATCTGCCAGATCCTGGACTCCTTCAAGGCCGAATACGAACTGAGCTATGGCTATACGGGTTCACCCAACGCACTGCTGATCAGCCACCTGATGACTGTATTCGCCATCCTGGCCCTCTTTTTCTTCGTGCTTTGGTTCGTGGACCGCAGCTGTTTTGAAAACCTGCGCAAGCTGGTGTTCCTGATGCTGCTGCTCCTGCTTTCGTTCATGGCCGTGGCCATCCTTTTCCGGGTGGACCAGCGCCTGCTCTATCTGTTCCCGTTCGCCATCGGCGCCCTCTATGTAAGCGCGTTTTTCCGCGACGACCTGGTCTGCGCCCTGCACCTGGTGTATCTTTCGCCGCTGCTGATCATCCCGGAGAACGGGGTGGAACTGTACTTCATCTTTGCCCTGGGCGGTCTGGTGGGCCTGCTGGCCCATAGCCGTTTCAACCGTGGCTGGCTGCAGTTCGTGAACGCCCTGTTCATCTTCCTGACCATGGCCCTGGTGAGTTTCTCCTTCAAGCTGGGCATCGGCGACCTGTCCTATGCGTTCAAGTCCACGAACTTCCTGTATCTGGGCATCAGCGCGATCCTGAGCATCGTGCTGTATCCTTTCGTCTTCCTGTTCGAGAAGATCTTCGGCTTCGTGTCGTATTCGCGCCTGTGGGACCTGACCGACACCAACAACCCGCTGCTGAAGCGCCTGCAGCAGAAAGCTCCGGGCACTTTCCAGCATGCCCTGCAGGTGGCCAACATGGCGGAACTGGCCGCCCGGGAGATCGGCGCGAACGCCATGCTCGTGCGGGTGGGCGCCCTGTACCACGATATCGGCAAGACCGAAAACCCGATGTGCTTCATCGAGAACCAGGCAGAGGGCGTGAATTATCACGCCGGGCTCACGCCGGAAGAAAGCGCCCGGGCCATCATCAAGCATGTCGAAGACGGTATGAACCTGGCCCGCAAGGCCAATCTGCCCGACAGCGTGTGTGACTTTATCGCCAGCCACCATGGCCGTTCGAAGACGCTCTATTTCTACAATGTGTATTGCAATGCCGGCGGGGATCCGGCCAATACCGAGCCATTTACCTACAACGGCAAGTTGCCTGAGACCAAGGAACAGGTGGTGGTGATGATGGCCGATGCCGTGGAAGCGGCGTCCCGCAGCCTGAAAGACTATTCAGAGCAGAGTATTTCGAACCTGGTCGAACGGATACTCGCCAGCCGTCTCGACGATTCCCAGCTGGCCAGGGCCGATATCTCCCTCAAGGAGATCGGCGAGGTCAAGGCTTCGTTCAAGCGTTACCTGCAGCAGATTTACCACGCCCGGATCGCCTATCCGAAACGGCAAAAACCAACAGCATAAGGCCGATCACGAGAAAGGCGTAGCCGGCGATGCGTCCGATGCGGTCTCCGTACCTGACAAAAGGCGTCTGTACGTCGTTGCCCTGGATGGTGGCGCGCAGCGTCGTCTCGACCCACCAAGGCGTCCTGGAGAGCACGTCGCCCCGCTGGTTGATGATGCCGGAAGTGCCGGTGTTGGCTGCCTGGACCACGTCGCGGCGGTTCTCGATGGCCCGCAGGCGTGCGAAATTGAAGTGCTGCCGGTAGCCCGGCGTGTCGCCCCACCAGCCGTCGTTCGTGAGGACGGTCAGGAAACGGGCGCCTTTTTTTGTGGCCATGCGCGACCAGTCGCCGTAAGCGGACTCGTAACAGATCATGGCGCCCAGCGAACGGCCGTCGCCGGTAGGAATGGCTTCCATCTCGTCCTGGGTACCGTAGCTGCTGCTTGATCCGCCGAATTTTTCGATGAAACGGCCGAGGAAGGGGAGGGCGTTTTCATAGGGAATGATCTCCACGCCCGGCACGAGCTTCGACTTGACGTACTGTCCGTAGACCCGCTCGCCGTCGAGCACCATCGCGGTGTTGTAGACGTCCACCCACTGGCCGTCGCCGCGCGGGCGGGCGCTGCGGGTGGGCTTGTCCGGCGAGGTGAGGAGGCGGTAGGTGAGGGCGCCCAGCAGCAGCTTCGTTCCGGGGTGTTCGCCCAGGAACAACTGGTAGCGGGCGATGGACGGGTTTGTCTGGGGATTGTCGGCTTCCACGTTGTAGGTGAAGGTTTCCGGCGTAATGATGAAACGGGTGTCAGAGGTGACTTCCTGCTCCATGAGTTCGACGAGGCGTGCATCCAGGGCACTTTGCGGCTGGACACCGTATTTGCTGAAAGGGTCGATGTTGGGCTGGATGACCACCACTTCCATCGGGTCTTGCGACTCCCGGTAGCTGGCGTACCGGATCTCGGAGCAGATGATGGGCACGAGGATCAGCAGGACGGCACCCAGTGCGCAGCTGCGTTGTTGCCTGTGTCCGCCCGCACTCAGGGTCAGGAAGACGGCGGCGTTGCAGAGCAGGATCCAGGCCGAGCCGCCCAGGGTACCGAAGATCTCATACCATTGCACGAGGCGCGGCGAGTAGAGGAAGGCGTTACCCAGGCAGAGCCAGGGCCAGGACAGTTCTACCTCGAAATAGATGTGCTCCCAGGCCAGCCAGGTGAGGCTGAAGAAGAGCAGCGCACCGGCTTCGGCCACCAGCGGGCGTTGTTCGTGCCGCCGGATCACGCGGCCGCCCCAGCGACCGATGGCAAAGACCCCGGCCATCTGCAGGGCGTTGAGCAGCAGCGCTGCCACGGCACCCACGGGGGAGACGAACCAGATCCAGAACGTGGTGAAAATGTTGAACAGCGCGAAGGCTGCATAGTAGTACCAGAAGGGATGCCGGACGTTCAGGGTGCGCAGGGCGCGGTCCAGCATGTAGAGCGGGACAAAGCCCACCAGCGCCAGGAATCCCAGGTGCGGAACCAGGAAGGGCAGGCTCATCAGCACGGCAAAGCCTGCGACAAGCATCCACAGTCCGCCTTTGGCTTGATGTTGCTTCGGTTTCATCACTTTTGCGTTTGAAGGAGACGGTCGACTTCGACCGGCCAACTGTCGGCGTCGGTCGCCAGGATGGCCTGGATGCCCAAAGATCGGGCCACTTCGATGTTGCGCGGACCGTCGTCGACAAACAGCAACTCGTCGGGCCGGATCAGCTCGTAGTCGAGCACGAAGCGGAAAAACGCCGGATCGGGCTTCATCATCTTGCAGGCGTAACTCAGGTAGCAGTCGTCGAAATAGTCGCTGAGCGCGCGGCCTTTGCCGTCAAAATCAGGGGACATGCCCCACGACATGACATAGGGGTTGGTATTGGAGAGCAGCACCAGCCGGTAGCCGGCGCCGCGAAGGCGGTCGATGGTGTCAAGGCTGGTCTGCGGAATACACTCGATGAAACCCATGCAGGCGTACAGGCATTCTTCGCGCGTCATTTCGCGGCCGGTCAGCCGGCTGAATTCCCGCCGGAACTCCTCGGCATTGATGCGCCCGCCTTCCAGGTCGCCGAAAAAACCCTGCTGCTGGAAGGGGTTGAGGTAGCGTTCCACCTCGGGGAGTCCGAGTTCTTCAAAGCGCCGGATGGCCCTTTGGAAATTCAGCTTGATGACAACGCCGCCCAAATCAAGTGCAATAGTCTTTATCATGGAGGTGTATAAATGGGGCCACACAAAAAAGCATTGGCCCTTGGGCCACACAAAAAAACACCTGTTTATCAGGTGTTTTTTTTGATGTGGCCCTTAGCAGATTTGAACTGCTGACCTCCTGCCTGTCAAGCAGGCGCTCTAAACCAGCTGAGCTAAAGGACCGTCGATTGGGACTGCAAATATAGTAAACTTTTTGAATATACACTGAAAGTTCGCTTTTTTCGTTTAATATTTTTCGGGCGAAGTCATCAAAACGTCAAAATCACGGTAGGCCGCGTCGACGACCAGCAACTTGCAGGGGATGGTGGTGTAGCTGCGTGATTCACTGCCCCGGTCCACATGGAAAATGAGTTGGAGCTGCGTGTCGGAGGTTTTCAGCAGGTCGTCGATGATGATTTCGGTACTCTTGTCGGTAGGCGGCAGGACGATGGGGATGACCATCGACTTGTCGAAATCGATGCGCGTAGAGGTGCCGCCCGCACCCATCACGGTTGCGTAGCCGAAAAAGTTCAGCAGTTCGTTTTCGGAGGTGATGCGGTGCGGCAGGATGTCGATCACAGCATCGTTGCGGAAGAAGTAGCCGTTGGCCAGGGTATAGCGGATCTCCTGGGAGTGGTCGACCGGTTTGCCGGCATTGGTCCAGGCCAGGAAGCCATCCTTCAGGTCATAGGTGTCGAATCCGGCCTCTTCCAGCGCAATGGCGGCTGATTCGCTGCGCCGGCCGCTGCGGCAGTAAACCAGCAGGGGACGCGACTTGTCGAGCTGCGCCTCGGCCTGCTGCATGAAATCTTCTTCCCGCCAGTCGATGCTCATCGCGCCGGGGATGTGGCCCTCCGCGAATTCAGCGGGTGTACGGACGTCCAGCAACTGGACATCGGGAGTTTCAGCCAGGACTTTTTGGAACTGATCGACCGGCAGTTTCGGATATTTGGCGCAGGACGCCAGCGCCAGCAGCGCAAAGAGAAACAGGACTCTTTTCATAGTACCTATCATTCGTTTTTTTGAAATCATACAAAGTTACAAATAAATGCCTATGTTTGTAGATGAATAATCATATGAATTTGAAACGTTTTTTATTTATCGCGGCAATTGTGGCCTCTTGCATGTTGCTGTCGGGTTTTGGTGTCAAAGTGACCAAGACCATGCTGAAAATCGTCATGACCGTGGCCAGCAGGGAGATCAAAACGGTCTGTTATGCCGACTCGTGCGAGAAACGGATCGCGGTTCCTTATGTGGAAAAGGGAACCCCTGCACAGGTGATGGATATCTATTACGCTGCCGGAGCGATTCGGAAAGATGCCGTTCTCATTGACATCCACGGAGGATTCTATGTGGGAGGCCGGCGACAGAACAAGCGGCCTTTCGCGTCTGTTTTCCTGAAGGAAGGCTATGACGTTGTCCTGGTGGAGTACCGGCTGAACGACGGGACGCTGGATGTCGGCGATGAACTGGCCGACTGTGCCGCGGCCCTGGATTATCTGACCCTGCATGCCGGGGAACTGGGACTGAACAAGGACAGGATGTTCCTGACCGGAGATTCTGCCGGAGGACACCTCGCGCTCTATATGGCGGAGGGATCGGAAGACCGGACGCTGCCGGTGCATCCGGAACTGTTTGTCACAAAGGGCGTTCTGCTCAACTGCCCGGCGTACGATTTCGCTTCGTTTGCCAATCTTGATGGTTTTACGGATGAGACCCTGGCGTGGTTCATCGGCCCCCGGTATATAGATAAGCAGTGGATGGAGTCCATGTCTCCCCGCACTTTTCTGGACAGATACAGCGGGCCGCTTTTCGTCTCGACCTGTACGAAGGATTTCATCCGTTCGGAATCGCTGATGATCAGGTCTGAATGCGAAGCGAAGGGACGTGCCCTGGATTTTGTGGATATCCAGTCGAAAAAGGTCGGACACATCCACAATACGAAGTATCCGGACCGCCCCGAATCGCAGACCGTCAACGCCCGGATGCTTGCTTTCATGGAGCAATGCCTGAAATAAAGCGACCCGCTTCACGGATATCGGCTGGACGCCCTATTATTCCATCGTCAATGGCCTGATAACCGAGATTGGCTCTTCCTTGTCTCATGGCGCAGTCGTGGCGCGGGAGTATGGCCTTCCGGCCATTGTCAATGTCAAAGGCGCCACGAAGCATTTGAAGAACGGTGACCGCATCCATATGAATGCGACGAAAGGCACGATAACGATACGGTGAATCCTGCGGATATCTCCGTGAAATGGCGGATCTTACAAAATAATGTGTATCTTCGCTTCGCAAAGTGAGGACATTTCTTATAAATTAATGAATATGAAATCAGTAGCTATTCTTTTTCTGGCGGTAGCCGCAGCAGGGATGCTGGCGTGCGCCGGAAACACGGTAACGTATGAAGTAACGGGAAATAACGCGCCGGAAGACGGCGTCACCGTATACCTGGTGGACCGTTTGACGGCTTCCCCCATCGACAGCGCAGTGGTGGCCGACGGCTGCATCAAGATGAAAGGCAAAGCCGAAAAAGACGCTTTCCTGTCAGTCAATGTTTCGGGTTCTGACTGGAACTACCTCTTGTTCAATGACGGTGTTCCCGTCCAGGTCAATTTTGCCGACTCGATGCTCACCGGTTCCGCCCTCAACAACAAACTGACGGAGTGCGACCTTCGGAGCTCCGATGCCTATGCCGTTTTCAACCGTTTCATCACAGACTTTCTGGCGCTTCCCAAGGCGGAACAGGAAGCCAGGGAAGCTGAATTTACGGAGCAATATGTCCAACAGCTCCATGATTTCGGCGAAGTGCGACTGAATATCATCGAGGAGAATATGGACAACCTCATTCCCGTCGCTTTCCTGGACGGCATTGCCGAGCTGTTCGGCTATGAGAAGGTCAACGAACTGATGGCCACGGACGCCCCGTTCACCAGACATCCGTTCGTCGTGGATCTCAAGCGGGGCCTGGATGAAGCCATGGCCGCCGAGAAAGAAGCGGATGATGGCAAGCAGGCTTTCGTCGGAAAGCCGTTCATTGACTTCGAAGAGGCTGACCCCGATGGGAAAATGCACAAACTGAGCGAGTACGTAGGGCAGGGCAAATGGGTCCTGGTCGATTTCTGGGCTTCCTGGTGCGGCCCTTGCAAAGCCGAAATGCCCAACGTGGTGGCAGCCTACAAGCAGTATCACGACAAGGGCTTCGAGGTTGTGGGCATTTCCTTCGACCGCGAGAAGGAGCCTTGGGTGAAGGCCATCGTCGAGTGGGGGATGCCCTGGATCCACCTCTCCGACCTGAAGTACTGGAACAATGCCGCCAGCGATCTGTATGGCGTCAATGCCATTCCGGACAACCTGCTGATCGATCCGAAAGGCAACATCGTCGCCCGTGGTCTCCGCGGCCCGGCCCTGAAGGACAGACTGGCCGAGATCTTCCAGTAGAGACGCTCTTCTCCTCGAAGAGGGGTTATGGCTTGGGCTTCCTGACGCGGTTCGGGATATTCTCGGGCAGCACGATGGACAGCTCCATAAAGCCGGCATACACATCATCGTCATACCACGGTGTCTGGAAGATGAGCTTTTTGCGTCCTTCTTTCTCCACCGTGTAGACGTTGGTGCGCGGATTTTTCAGCATGTCGTCCAGCATCGTCCGGGCCGGCTCCGGATGGCAGTCCAGCACATTCTTCCCGATGAGGTCTTCCTGGCCCGGCTTCAGGAAGGTCTGCCGGGACTTCCGGTTCATATCCAGGATGGTGCCGTCTTTGGCGCAGATGGTGACCGCAATGTCGGTCCCCTCGAAGTAGTCTCGTTTCATACAGATACCGAATTAGCAAAGCGAATAGAGTTTGAAAGAGAAATAGCCTTTGCCTTCCAGATAGGAGATGGCGTCCTTGAGGATGGCTTGTTTACGGGACTCGTCGAGTTCCGTGTGGAAAAGAATCTCGACGAAGAGTTCCAGGCCTTTCTCGGAAATATGATGTTGCTCTACCAGATAGAGAACGGGGTTGTCATGAGCCAGGACTTCGTTGAGCGTCCAGGGGCATTCGACGCTGTCGAACTCCGTCTGAACGTCATTCAAGGAATATGGAGGGACATCATCTTTCAGCAGTCCCAGCCTGCGGGCGACATGTTGAAGCAACTCGCCGATACGGTCAATTTCTCTGAGAATATAATCTTCCATCTATGCGAATTATTCATTGACAAGGTGCAGCACAAAGTATTCGGACCTTGTGGCCACTCGGATTTTAGCGCCCCAGATACCCAGTCCGGAGCTCACATAATACTGCGTATTTCCGCGACGGTGATGTCCCCAGGCCTTTTCATACAGGGCGTCCGTCACCCAGGACAGCGGCCATACCTGTCCGCGGTGCGTGTGCCCGCTGAACTGGAAATCGATGCCTGCCTGCTCCGCCTCTTCCAGATGGTATGGCTGGTGGTCCAGCACGAGGGTGAAGCCATCCAGGTCTTTCGCCAAGTCTGCCAAACCGACCCGTTCGCGGCTTGTCCGGTCGTTCCGGCCGATGATATCCACGCCTTTGAAATGGACCACAGAGTCCTTTAAGAGCAGGATTCCGGCGTCCCGGAAGAACTGCTCGGCACGGTCCAGGTCGCCATAGAATTCATGATTCCCCAGAACTGTCATCATCGGGGCTTCAACGTGATGGAATTCCTCGGCAAAGTTTCCCTCTGTCACGGGTCTCAAGCTCAGGTCAATCACGTCGCCGCAGAAAAGGACCAGATCCGGTTTTTCAGCGTTCATCATCTCTATCCACCGGGCTAATTCCGCTTTGCGGTTGTGATAGCCAATATGCAGGTCACTTGCCAACACGATGGTCAGGGGCTTTTCCAGCAGCTTAGTGGTGGTAATGGTCTGTTCCTCGCGATACTTATGGTGATAGTGGATGCCGCCCATCGTCAGGATGACGGCTACGATTCCAACCACCGTGCCCAACCCGGCTATGCTATCCTTCAAGAAGGTCTTGGGAAGCACATGGCAGCGGGCGGCTAAATCGGCAACAAGAAAGATCAGCAGCAGATACAGAAATGCAATCAGCCAGGTATTGCCGGTCTCATACAGCACAGAGGCCGCATGCATGGGGATCCTGTCGTTGATGGCATGTCCTACGAAGAACGAAGCCATCCATAGCACGAACACGCCCACAACGGCCCATTTCCACCCCTGCGGCGTGATACGCCACAAGTGCCAGCCCACGTAGCCTGTCAGCACCAGCACGAGTGCGAAAACGATGATCAATGCTCCTGCCTTCATGGGTACTATTTATAGCGAAGCAAATTTAAGCATTCTTTCCGGTTTTTCATCGGCATTCCATTTTAGCGTGCTGCTCCAATGCAGCCACGATCGCCATTTCTGAGGATTGCGTGTTTAAGAAAAGGTTTGTAGCTTTGCATCAGATTCTTACGAGATGAATAATACCCTATTGGCCCTTTTGATCCCTTTCCTGGGTACGACGCTCGGTGCGGGCTTTGTCTTTTTTATGAAGAAGGCGATGCCGGAACTGGTGCAGAAGATGCTGCTGGGCTTTGCGTCCGGCGTGATGGTGGCCGCTTCCGTGTGGTCCTTGCTGATTCCCGGAATGGAAATGGGCGGCGTCTGGCCGGCGACCATCGGCCTGCTGGGCGGCTTTGCCTTCCTGTTGCTGATCGACCAGATCACTCCGCACCTGCATCCCGTCGGCGGGCCTGAAGGCCCGAAAAGCAAACTGTCCAGGACCACAATGCTGGCCCTGGCGGTTACCATCCACAACTTTCCGGAAGGGATGGCGGTGGGGGTTGCCATCGCCGGAGCGCTGAATGGCGGCGCGGGCATGACCACGGCGGGCGCCCTGGCCCTTTCGTTGGGTATCGCCATCCAGAATGTGCCGGAAGGCGCCATCATCTCGATGCCGTTGCGGGCTGCTGGCAACAGCCGCTGGAAAGCTTTCGGGGTAGGGGCGCTCAGCGGCATCGTCGAGCCCATCGGCGGCGCACTGGTCATCCTGCTGGCTTCGGCTGTTACGCCTATGATGCCGTACCTGCTGGCCTTTGCCGCCGGCGCGATGCTCTATGTCGTGGTGGAAGAGCTGGTCCCGGAAGCATCCCAGGGCGCGCACTCCAATATCGGCACCGTAGGCTTTGCCATCGGCTTCGCCCTGATGATGGTGCTGGACGTCGTGATGGGATAGCAGGACGTGCCGCCGCTGCGTCAGTTGACTTTTTGCAGGAATTCCGGCTCATTGACCCGCGCGGCGTGTACGGCGTCAGCGATGGCCGCTTCGACCAGGCTGGCGGAAAGCGCGCCGACGGCATCCAGATTGGCCGCAACCTTGTCTTCGTCAGGGCCGACGGAAATGGCATAGACCGTATCGCCGTCCGCAGTGGTGAACACCGGAACGATGCTACGTGCCAGGCCGGCGGAAGCCATCCGGGCCAGGTGTTTCAGCTGGGCCGGTGTGAAGTCGCCGTTGGTGAAGACGGCGACCAGGGTGGTGTTGGTGGTACTGATGAAAAGATTGTCTCCTGCGGCATGAAGCAGAGATGCGTAGGCGTCTGCGAAAGTGGAACGGTCCGGCGTAAGCATTCCCGCAATCTTCTGTCCGCCGGCATAAATGTCCCCCAAACTGTTCAGCACGACGGCCACGCCAATCTGGAGTTTCCCCATCTGGACGGCCGCATAGCCGATGCCTGCTTTCTGTGATTGTTTCATGCCGGCTGCCTTGCCCACCGTAGCACCGGTACCTGCGCCGACATTGCCGCTGCGCGGATCGTTCGTGGAAAACGACGCCTCACAGGCCGCATAGCCCATCCGTTCATCCGGGCGCACAGTTGCGCTGCCGTAGCCCAGGTCGTAGATGCAGCTATGGCAGACGATGGGCACAAGGGCGATGCCGGTATCGAACCCGACCCCATGCTCTTCCAGGCAGCGGGCGACGCCGCCCGAGGCGGCCAGGCCGTAGGCGGATCCCCCGGAGAAGACCAGTGCATTGAGCGGGTGGTTCCGTTCGGGGGCGAGGGTTTCTGTCTCCCGCGAGGCGGGACCACCGCCAAAAACCTCGACGGCGGCACGTCCGGGAGATGTCAGGCGGAATACGGTGACGCCCGTCCCCGCTTCGTCATGCTGGGAATTGCCGACACTGATGCCCTGCAGGGAGGCAAAGGGGATTGGCTGCAAAGCGGGAATCTGACCGCTCGCCGGGAGGCAGGATACGAGGGAGGCCCCCCAAAGGGTGGCTTTGATATGTTTCATTTTCATGCCGTTTTACGGAATGCAATTACGATCTTTCTTCAAAGGTAAGCATTTTTTTCTCGAAATGCCTTTGCGATATTGGTGCGTCACCTCCATTCACCTCTACCGGGCTGTTTTTATAGTCGAAAAAGTCCACATACCTCCACCTGCATGCAGGTAAAAATGGGGCACGATTGGGGCACGATTTCAACGAAAAGCAGGAACGAGCATCTCAGATAATACACTTTTTTAGTGTATTTTTACAAAAAATGTATTATCTTTGCACAAAAGTTGGGAAACAATGCAGTTGGTTTTCAAACAAGATTATTTATCCGCGTTGTATTACGACCAGACTACTGACAAGAAGCACCGCTTTCAGCCAGATGTGGTCAAGAAATACATCAAGGTGGTGAATATCCTGAAGAATGCCAAGGTGGTGGAAGACTTGTTTCCTTTCAACTCCTTGAACTATGAAAAGCTGTCCGGCGACAAGGAAGGAATCGAATCGGTTCGGGTAAACGACAAGTACCGGCTTGAATTCCAGACGGAGAAAGTGGAGGGCGCGGTTGTCGTGACGATCTGCAACATTTTGGAATTGTCAAATCATTATCAGTAGCGCTATGGCAAACAAAGGATTCACCCCGACTCATCCCGGGGAAGTGATCAAGGATGAGCTGATTGCCAGGGGAATTACCCAGAAGGAATTTGCCGAGCGGATTGGTGTGCCCTATACGATGCTCAACGACATCTTGAATGAGCGGCGACCTTTATCTGCTTCGGTTGCTCTTTACATAGAATCTGCTCTTGGAATCTCCGCAGATCTGCTGATGGGCCTCCAGTCGGACTACACGATGCAGTCCGCGCGGAACAACGTAGAGATTAAACGAAAACTGCGGAAGGTCCGGCCATATCAGCCTATGACTTTGACTCCGGCTACTGCTTAGAATAGACGATAGCCACATTCTTTTAAGAAAGATTGATTACACCGGATACCGCGAGGAAATGACTGCGGTATCAGGTTTTTGTATCGAGGAGGAAGCTATAGCCGTGGTTGTCCGCAACGCCAAAATAAAAACGCAGCGACTTGCGCTGCGTCGGCCGGAGGCCGCAGGGGTTCGGGGGCAGGCGCCCCCGGTAGACACAATTGCGGAAAGTCCGCAACGCCAAAATAAAAACGCAGCGACTTGCGCTGCGTCGGCCGGAGGCCGCAGGGGTTCGGGGGCAGGCGCCCCCGGTAGACACGATTGCGGAATGTCCGCAACGCCAAAATAAAAAC
>Ga0129306_1001273_pt1 | contig 29903 bp, 28 predicted proteins | sample P827metagenome_FD_94438 | JGI IMG/M metagenome (GOLD analysis project Ga0129306, IMG submission 94438) | Capybara group fecal microbial communities from Wisconsin, USA - P827 metagenome | ecosystem: Host-associated > Mammals > Digestive system > Large intestine > Fecal | place: USA: Wisconsin...
CATAGCGAATAGTGTTGGCACCTGCCTTTCGGTTTTGTCTGGACAACTCAACCGTACCACAGGCCAGCCCTATTCGCTACTTTTATTTCCTTTTGTAACACATCATTGTACAACCTACATTTTCACGAGGAATCTCAGGGAATCTGAGCGGGGGAAAACGGTCTCCAAAGCGGCCGGATATGCGGAAACGCCTGGGAGCCGCAGCGCGGCCGCCAGGCGTTTTTTAAGATCAATCGGGAGCCTCCATACCGAACAGCCGGGCGGGCAGTACGTCGGACAGGGCCACCAGCAGGGGGGACAGGCCGCCGTCCTGCTGGAGGATGGGGGAGCGCACCGACACCCGGGGGTCCAGAGGCCCGGTGGGCAGGGAGAGGATCATCGAGGGGCCGGACTGCCCCAGATCCACCAGGAGGGAGCCCCGGTGGAGGGCGGCAATATGGCGGGCGATGGACAGGCCCAGGCCGGCGCCGGAGTCCGGCATGGGGAGGAGCTGGTCGGTGTCCTGCTGGAGCATGGCGGCCAGCTGGCGCTGAGAGGGTGGAGTTCCGCCGCCGGACAGAGTGAGGAGGGCCCCGCCGTTCTGCGTGCGGAGCCGGAGGCGGACGGTTTGCTGTCCCGCGGCCCGGGCGGTGTTGGAGATCAGCTCCAGCAGCAGCCGCCGGAGCAGCTGGGGGTCGCCGGGGATTAGCAGGGAGGACAGATCGGACTGGTAGTCTAGCGTGACGCCGGCGTCGTGAAGGAGCTGAGCGGCCTCGGCGCAGAGCTGGCGGCAGAGACCGGCCAGATCCATGGCGACCGGGTAAAAGGGAACGCCGCCGCCGCTTCCCGCCAGGCGGATGAAATCCAGGTTGTCCACCAGGCGGAACATCCGGTGAAAGCTTTTCCGCAGGGCGGGGCGGTCCGGGCCGGAGAGTTCCTCCGACTCCACCAGAAACTCGCCCAGGAAGGTCCGCAGCTGGCGCAGGACCCCGTCCAGCTGCCCGTCGGTCAGGGCGGTGGAGGGGGCGGGCCGGAAGGTGAGCCACAGGCCCTCCTCCGTGGCAGACAGCCGGAAGTCATAGCTGCTCAGCCCGGCGGTAAAGGAGCCGGACCGGGAAGACGTTTCGGAGAGGGGCGGGAACCAAGGGGGGACCGGAGCGCCCAGCTCCAGCTGGGGCAGATAGTGTCTGGCCATGGGGTTGACGGCGGCGATCTGTCCCTGCCGGATCAGTACGGCCGCCTCCGGAAAGCGGGCCAGAAGATCGTTCAGATCGGACATGGCGGTTCCTCCAGAGGGACCGTGCCGGTTTGGGGCGGGCGGTCCCTTTCGTCAATTTTTCAAAATTATCATGTGCCGGATGCGGGGCGGCCATGTGATGAAAATAGTATAACAAAGATTCCCAGCCCCAACAAGGGGGAAGTAGAAAAAGTGGGGAAAGGAGGGAGAAAGAAAGTTAAAGCGGCGGTTAAGCAAAAAAAAGGCCGAAGAAAGGAGATAAGAAAGAGCTTCCTTACGGTATGGCTAATTTTAGTGGTAAAATTTTCTGAATTCTGGAGAAAAATACACTACCAAAAAGGAGTGAAAAAGGGTATAATACAGTATGACCCTCAGTGGGAGAACATTTTAAAAAAGATTGATAAAGAAGGAGCAATTCAACATGAGCATCAAAGTTGGCATCAATGGCTTTGGCCGCATTGGCCGTATGGTGTTCCGGGCCAGCCTGAACCACCCCGAAATCGAGATCGTGGGCATCAACGATCTGTGCCCCGCCGACTACCTGGCTTACATGCTGAAGTATGATACCATGCATGGCCAGTTCGCCGGTACTGTGGAGAGCACCGAGAACGCCATCGTCGTGAACGGCAAGGAGATCCCCATCTCCGCCGAGCGCAACCCCGCCGATCTGCCCTGGGCCAAGCTGGGCGCTGAGTACGTGGTGGAGTCCACCGGCCTGTTCCTGACCAAGGAGAAGGCTCAGGGCCACCTGGACGCCGGCGCCAAGAAGGTCATTATGTCCGCCCCCTCCAAGGACGACACCCCCATGTTCGTGTGCGGCGTCAACTTTGACAAGTACACCACCGACATGAACTTCGTCTCCAACGCCTCCTGCACCACCAACTGCCTGGCCCCCATCGCTAAGGTCCTGAACGACAACTGGGGCATCACCGAGGGCCTGATGACCACCGTCCACTCCGTCACCGCCACCCAGAAGACCGTTGACGGTCCTTCCCTGAAGGATTGGCGCGGCGGCCGCGCTGCCACCGGCAACATCATCCCCTCCTCCACCGGCGCCGCCAAGGCCGTGGGCAAGGTTATTCCCGAGCTGAACGGCAAGCTGACCGGTATGTCCATGCGCGTTCCCACTCTGGACGTGTCCGTGGTCGACCTGACTGTCAACCTGGCCAAGCCCGCTAAGTACGAGGAGATCTGCGCCGCCATGAAGGCCGCCTCCGAGGGCGAGCTGAAGGGCGTTCTGGGCTACACTGACGAGGCCGTCGTGTCCTCCGACTTCCTGGGCGATACCCGCACCTCCATCTTCGATGCCGGCGCCGGCATCGCTCTGACCGACACCTTCGTGAAGGTCGTGTCCTGGTACGACAACGAGATCGGCTACTCCAACAAGGTTCTGGAGCTGATCAAGCACATGTACTCCGTGGACCACAAGTAATCCAAGCTTTCGCCCAAAGGGCGCCGCTTGCATAAGCGGTGCCCTTTTTGTAATTTGTCATGGGAAAGCCCCCGGCCGTGCCGGGGGCTTTTCGATTGCAAAAAGACCGCGCCTCCGGCCGGAGCCGGAGGCGCGGGAAAGGGAGGGAAAATCAGGGATCGGATCAGGCCAGGTTCAGGGCTTCCTTCACCTTGGCGATGATGTGAGCGCCGATGTCGCGGGAAGCGTCCACAGTCTGAGCGCCGATGTGGGGGGAGACGACGAAGTTGTCGCAGTCGAACAGGGGGGAGTAGAAGCGGGAATCCTCGGTCAGGCCGTCGCCGGCGACCTCGTTCTCCAGAACGTCGGTGGCGTAGCCGCCCAGCTTGCCGGCCTTCAGAGCCTCGTACATATCCTTCTCGTTGACGATACCGCCGCGGGCCATGTTCAGAACGACGGCGTCGCTCTTCATCTTGGAGATGGACTCGGCGTTGAACAGATTGCGGGTCTCGTCGTTCAGAGGCATGTGGATGGTGACGAAGTCGGCGACCTCGCACACCTCGGCGATGCTCATGGAAGTGGCCTCGTTCTTGGTAAAGATCTCAGCGGGCAGATAGGGATCGTAAGCGACGATCTTCATGCCGAAGACACGGGCGATCTCGCCCACGCGCTGGCCGATGCGGCCAAAGCCCAGAACGCCCAGAGTCTTGCCCCGCAGCTCGCGGCCAACAAAGGCGTACTTGTCCCACTTCTGGTTGACAGTGACGTCGCGGTGGGCGGGAATGGTGTGGCGGGACAGCTCCAGCATCTTGCAGATGGTCAGCTCGGCCACGGCGTTGCCGTTCAGGCCGGGAGCGTTGAACACCTTGATGCCCTTCTCCTCAGCGTACTTGGTGTCGATATGGTTCAGACCCACGGAGCACACGCCGATGACCTTCAGGTTCTTGGCGGCATCCAGAACGTCCTTGTCGATCATGGGATCGACGCGCATGATCAGAACGTCCACATCGGCGATCATAGCCTTCAGTTCGTCCTTAGCGGGGGGCAGCTTGGGGCTGACGGTAACTTCCATGTACTTGCCGAGCTCCTCGGCAATGGCGCTGTGGACGACGTCGATGATGAGACACTTCATGGAACAAACATCCTTTCTCATTTTAATGTTCTCCGGGAAAACTCGGGGATCAATACTTACTTATTCACATTATGACACAACTTTCTCTCGCCGAACATCACATTTTTTATGAGGGTTGTCACAACTGTTTAACTGTGGTACAATAGGAACGGCTCACAAAAAATGGAGAATTTTGGGACATGTGGGGGGATATGCTTGAACTTTCTGCATTTGAAATATTTCCTGATGGTGGCTGAGGAACTGAATATCACCCGGGCGGCGGAGCGGCTGTATATCTCCCAGCAATCCCTGTCCAACCATATCAGCAACATGGAGCGGGAGCTGAATGTGAAGCTGTTCACCCGCTCTCCAAAGCTGTCTCTGACCTATGCCGGGGACCAGCTGGTGCAGACGGCCACCCAGATCCTGGATCTGCACACCCAGTTCCTGACCAAGGTGGGCGACATCAACCGGCACTATCTGGGGGTGCTGCGGGTGGGGATCTCTCACACCTGCGGTCTGGCTCTGCTGCCCGACATTCTGCCCCGGTTCCGGGAGGAGTTCCCCATGGTGGAGTTCTCACTGTCGGAAGGTAATTCCAACCAGCTGGAGGACGAGCTGTCCCACGGCCGGGTGGATCTGATCATCTGCTTCCAGCCTATTATGCTGGAGGGGGTGGAGTCGCTGCCGCTGACAGAGCAGAAGTTGGTGATGGTGGTGCCCAAAGGCTTTACCGACCAGCTGTTCGGAGACCGGGCGGAGGAGGTCCGGGCCCAGTTCCTCCAAGGGGCCGACATTGCCGTCTTCCAGCAGATGCCCTTCGTGCTGATCAAGCGGGGCAACCGGACCCGGAACATCGTGGACCAGTATTTCAGCCGCTATTACTTCAAGCCCAAGCTGATCCTGGAGACGGAAAACACCGTCACCACCCTGGCCATGGCCCAGGCGGGCATCGGGATCACCATCTGTCCGGAGCTGTTCCTCCGGGCCATCCCCACCGCCGCGGCCGCCTCCAAGGGCGTGGACCTGTTCCCGCTGACCGATCCCTCCACCTTCAGCAAGCTGGTGGCGGGCTACCGGGGGGACCGCTATCTCTCCCACTTCGGGGAGCGGTTCATTGCCATGGCCCAGGAGGCTTTGACGACTTAAACGCCGCCGCGGTAAAGAATGTTATAAAAATGCCCGCCTCTGAAAGAGGCGGGCATTTTTCGTTGCAAAGGAAGGTGGGAGCCGGAGCTCAGCCGTCCAGACGGTCGGCCACCTCGGCCAGGGGATTGTGCTCCACCTGCTCGATCCTGCCGGCGTCGAAGGCGGCGGCAAGGCTGGGGTCGATGGGCAGCCGGGCCAGGACGGGGATCTCCAGCTCCATGGCCACCTGGTCCAGATGGCTCTCACCGAAGATGGCGTGCTGCTTGCCGCAGTCGGGGCACTGGAAGTAGCTGTAGTTCTCCACCAGACCCAGAACGGGGATGTCCATCATCTTGGCCATGTTCACCGCCTTGGTAACGATCATGGACACCAGATCCTGGGGGGAGGTGACTACGATGATGCCGTCCACGGGCAGGGACTGGAACACGGTCAGAGGCACGTCGCCGGTTCCCGGAGGCATGTCCACGAACATATAGTCCACGTCGCCCCACACCACATCCTGCCAGAACTGGGTGACCACGCCGGCGATGACGGGGCCGCGCCAGATGACGGGGTCGGTCTCATTGGCGGACAGCAGGTTCAGGGACATGAGCTTGATGCCGCCGGCGGTAACGGCGGGGTCGATGCCGGCGTCGGTGCCGGTGGCCTTCTGGTGGATGCCGAAGGCGGTGGGGATGGAGGGGCCGGTGATGTCGGCGTCCAAAACGGCCACCTTCCGGCCCTTTTTTGCCATGGCAGCGGCCAGAGAGGCGGTGACGGTGCTCTTGCCGACGCCGCCCTTGCCGCTGACCACGGCAATGACGTGTTTGACGCTGGACAGGGCGTTGCCGGGAACGCGCATGTCCCGGGAGCCGCAGTCGGCGCTGCAGCTGGAACAATTATGGGTACATTCAGACATAGAATAGGCACTCCTTATCATTGATCGGGAAAATACCCGGAAGATACTCTTCAAACCAATAGTCTACCCGCTTTTTTTCCGTCCGTCAAGGGCTGGAGCAAGAAGACTCCTCTGAAACGGGGAATGGAGGTCATTCACCGCGGTCAAACACAGTCTGTCTGTCCGCTTCGGTGATGGGACGGATGACCCGGCAGGGGTTGCCAACCGCCACTACATTGCTGGGGATGTCCCGGTTCACCACGCTGCCGCTGCCAATCACCACGTTGCTGCCGATGGTGACGCCGGGCAGAACACTCACGCCGCCGCCGAACCACACGTTGTCGCCCACGGTAATGGGATAGGCATACTCCAGACCCTCGTTGCGCCGTGCGGTGTCGATGGGGTGTCCGGCGGTATAAAAGCCGCAGTTGGGGGCGATGAACACGTTATCGCCGAAGGTGACCGCGGCGCAGTCCAGAATCACGCAGTTGTGGTTGGTATAAAAGTTTTCCCCGATCCGGATGTTATATCCGTAGTCGCACCAGAAAGGCGCAGTGATAAAGAAGGAGGAGCCGACCTTGCCGAACAGCTTCCGGATGATGGCGGCGCCCTCTTCTTTTTGGGAGGGACGCAGCTGGTTATAGGCGTGACACAGATCCTTGCAGGCGTCCCGTTCCCGGATCAGATCCAAGTCATGGTTGGCGTTGTAAAGCATCCGGCCAAGCATTTTTTCTTTTTCCGTCATAAAACCACTTCCATTTCCGAAATCATCAGGTGTCAGCGGACCAGAGTGTTCTCGGTCGGCAGTTCCTCCCGGGTCTCCTGGGCGGAGAAGTAGTAGGACAGAATGTCCGCCGCCATGGCGCCAAGCTCAGAGCCGCTGCCGCCGTGCTCCACCACCATGGCTATGGCGATCTCCGGATCGTCGTAGGGGGCGAAACAGACAAAGACGGCGTTGGACTCGGTCTGGGCGCTGATCTGGGCGGAGCCCGTCTTGGCGCCCACCTGGAAGGGCAGGTCCTGGAAATAACGCTTGACGGAGCCGTCGGTGGTCAGAGCCAGCATGCCCGCCTTCACCGCCTCCAGGTTTTTGTCCTGGATGTCGATGGTGCTGAGGACCTGGGGCTGGTAGCGGTACAGGATCTGGGAGAAGTCGCTGGACTTGACCTCCTTCAGCAGATGGGTGGCGTTCCGGGTGCCCCCGTTGACCAGGGTGGCAATATAGTTGGCCAGCTGGATGGGGGTGAACTGGCTGCTCTCTTGGCCGATGGCCACCGACAGGGTGCTGCCCTCGTACCAGGTGCCGCCCACGCTCTGGGTGTACTCCGGGCCGGCCATGACGCCCGCCCGCTCTTCCAGCTCCAGACCGGTCTTCTGCCCCAGACCGAAGCGGCCGGCGTAGTCAGCGATGCGGGAGATGCCCAGCTGGCGGCCTACCTCATAAAAGAAGTAGTTGCAGGATACCTCGATGGCCTTGCTCACGTTGGTCAGCCCGTGGGTGGTGTGGTACTGGCGGTAGATCCAGCACTGGGGAGCCACGCCGGGATAGTAGGTGTAGCGTCCCTCGTCCCGGATCTGGGTGGTGGGAGTGATGATCCCCTCCTCCAGACCGGCGATGGCAGTGACCATTTTAAAAGTGGAGCCCGGGGCATAGGCGCCCTGAAGGGCCCGGTTCAGGAAGGGACGCAGGGGGTTTTCAGAATTGGCCTGGATGTCAGCGCCGTAGGTGGCCAGATTAAAGGTGGGGTAGGAGGCGCAGGCCAGCACGTCGGCGCTGTTCACGTCCAGCACCACGCAGGCGGCGCCCTCCACCTCCTTGCTGGCCAGATTGGGCAGGGAGGTGGCCAGAGTGTCCTCCACTTTCTTTTGCAGGTCAATGTCGAGAGTCAGCACCACGTTGTCCCCCGGCTCCGGCTCGGTGAGCCAGGTCTCGGACACCACCTTGCCGTTGGTGTTCCGCTCCAGCGCCCGGACGCCCGGGGTGCCCCGGAGGTAGGACTCGAAGGCCTTCTCCACACCCTCCTTGCCCACGGTGTCGTCCATCTGGTAGTCGGGCACGCCGTCGCCATCCTCATCCAGGGAGGTATAGTATTCCACCTCCGCGTCGCTCATCTTGGCCACCCGGCCCAGAATGTGGGCGGCGTAAGTGGTGTGGTACTGGCGGACGGTGGTGGCCTCGATCTCCACACCACGAAGGGACAGCTCCTTGACGCGGGAGATAAAGTCGATGTCCACGTCCTGGGCGAAAATATAGGAGGTCCAGGTGACGCCCTTGGAGCGGAGATACAGCTCATACAGGATGCCGGCCACCGCCCGGGCGTCGGCGGGGTCCATGTCCCCGATGTTCAGCTCGGGGACTTCCTGGCCGGCGGCCTTGGCCGCCTTCTCGTCCACGGCGCCCTCGCCCTTCAGAGAGAAGGAGCGGCACATCAGCCCCAGCAGCTCCCGGGCGGTGGGCAGGGAGTAGGGCTGCTCCTCCTGGGGAGCGGGGTCCTCCGTCTGGGAGGAGCCGGTAAAGAACGCCTTCAGCTTGTCAAAGAAGCCCGGCTCCTGGGGCTGGGCCGCCTCCTGGGGGGAGTCCGCGGCGGTGGGATCTTTGATCCATTTCATACTTACCGCCAGCTTGCCCAGCCGGGTCAGGGAGAGCGTCTGGGAGCCGTCCTCGTTTTCCGTGACTGTGTAGTAGGGAGCGTCGCTGGTAAAGGTGAAAGGCTCCTGTGTGGAAATGGGCAGAGAATCGGCCCACTCCACCCCGGCCTCCCGGGCCGCCCGGACCAGGGAGAGGAGGGTATCATTGCGGCTTTGAGCGTCCCCCATGAGGCTGGTGTTCAGCTTGACCTGATACACCGCCTTGTCGGAGACCAGCCCCCGGCCGTTCCGGTCCAGGATCTGGCCCCGGCCCGCTTCCACCGTCTCGGTCTCCGCAATCTTGTGTATGGATTGCTCATAGTATTCCTCACCGCTGTTGATCTGAAGATCGTACAGGGTGGAGCCCAGAGAGGTCAGGACGATGGCCAGCAGGACCACCACCGCCCACACCCGGCGGTGAAATTGTTTGGTGTCCAAGGGAGAACACCCCCTTTTTGAGTTAGAAATCAGAAGTAATGAACAGAGACATAAGGCCTTGTTGACGGGACGTGCCGGCGGTCAGGCCAGCTTGGTGCCACCCACCCGGCGGTAGATAGACCGGAAGAGCAGATAGACCAGGGGCGTCCAGGCCAGGGACAGCAGACACTCGGGAAGTGCCACCTGGAGCAGGGCGGGCAGTTCGGCGGCATTGGTGATCAGTCCCCGGGCCACCCGCAGGCCGTCCAGCAGGGCCAGCACCCCGGCGGAGCACAGCAGACAGCCGGGCAGGGACTGGGACAGGGCGTACTGGGACAATCCGCCGGTGGCCATGCCGGCCAGCGCCATGAAGAGCACAAGGGCGCCGAGGCCCCCGGGGTAGGCCAGTTCCCACAGCAGTCCCACCGCCAGTCCGAAGCCGGTGCCGGCGTAGGCTCCCTCCAGCACGGCCACCGCCGCCAGCGCGGGAGGCAGCAGCATGGGGGACACCCCCAGCAGGGGATAGCGGGGGAGAATATAGGCGTCCAGCACCCAGACTGCAAGCAAGCCCAGGGCGTAGACAGACCATTTGTGGATCAGGTCGCGGCGGGTCATGGCGATCCCCCTTTTTGGATTCGAAATTAGAAGTCAAGCGCGGAGACCCTGTGGGAATAGCCCGCGCAGGGCCACGGAGGGCCCACGGACAGGCAGAACGGTAGGGCGGGGGCTTGCCCCCGCCGCTTTGGGTCTGATGGGTGCGAAGGAAAGAACCTCACTCCACGATGTCAAAGTCCTTGATGACAAAGACCTCGATGAGGGAGTCGAACTGGACGGCGGGGACGACCACGGCGTACCGGGTCATGCCGGAGGGGTCGGTAAAGACGCCTTCCACCTGACCCACCACCAGCCCGGAGGGATACACGTCTCCCTTGCCCGAGGTGAGCACCTCGTCCCCGGACACCAGCTGGGCCCCGTCGGGCAGGTAGCTCAGCTTCAGCCGGCCCTCGCCCATCAGCGCGAAATCTCCCTCCAGAATGCCGGCGGAGTGGGTCCGGGTGACAATGCCGCCCATTTCGATGTCGGTGTTGATGACGGTGGACACAGTGGACCAGTTCAACCCGGCCTCGGACACCACGCCCACCAGCTCACCGGTCTCGGTAATGACGCAGTCGCCCACCTCTACCCCGGCGGAGGTGCCCTTGGACAGGGTCAGGGTGGAGGCCCAGTTGGAGGTGGAGCGGGCGGTGACCCGGGCGCTCTCAAAGACAAAGTCCCGCCGCCGCGCCTGAAGGACCAGCAGCTCACGGAGCTGCTCGTTCTCCCGGCTGGCCTCCTGGCCGTCCCGGACCTCGCTTTCCAGCTCAGCCACCCGGGCGCGCAGCTGGTCCAGCTCGTCGTGGAGCTCCCCGTAATGAAAGACGTAGGTATAGACGCCTTCCGCCCAGCCGGTCACGGCGGAGATACCGCCCCGGATGGGCGCGGTCACCGCGTTGAACACGTTGGACAGGGGGTCGGAGTTCCCGCCCAGAAAGGCGGAGCCCACCCCGATGAGGATGGACAGCAGCAGTGCGATGACCACCAGCAGGATGCCGTTTTGTCGGAAAAAGTCTTTCACAGCCGTTTCTCCTTTTGGGCGCACAGGGCCAGAGCGTCCACCCCGAGCCGGGCCAGCATCCGGCCCAGCCGGCATACCGGCAGGCCCACCACATTAAAGTAGTCCCCCTCGATGCCCTCCACCAGCAGGGCGCCGTAGCCCTGGATGCCGTAGGCCCCGGCCTTGTCCATCGGTTCGCCGGTGGCCACATAGGCGGCGATCTCGCTGTCGGTCAGGGGGCGGAAGCGGACGGCGGTGGCCTCGTGCTCTGTAAGGACCTCTCCGTCCCGGCACAGGGTCACCCCGGTATAGACGGTGTGGGTCCGGCCGGCCAGGGCGGAGAGCATCTCCGCCGCCTCCTGCCGGCTGTGGGGCTTGCCCAGCACCCGGCCCTCCACCGCCACCACCGTGTCGGCGGCGATGACCAGGTCTCCGGGCTGGGCGTCAGAGGCCACCTCCAGTCCCTTTTGCAGGGACAGGGCCTCCACCAGCTGGGCGGGGGTCAGACCGGGGGCGGCCTTCTCCTCCCCGCGGGCGGGGCGAACGGTAAAATCAGGGATGCCTATCTGCTCCAGCAGCTCCCGCCGCCGGGGGGATTGGGACGCGAGAATGATAGCCATGGCAATTATCCTTCCATTTGTGCGTCGGCGGGGCCGCCGGCCAGGGAGCCGGTGACGTGGACGGCGCGGCCCCAAAACAGATCGCCGCCGTTGAACCAAAACTCGAAGCGGCCGTCCCCATAGACCTGGATGGACTCCAGCTCGATCCGCTGCATAAAGTGCTCCCGGGTGATCTCCTCGGGCTCCGCTCCGTCCTGGGCCTCGTCCCGGGCCCAGTCGTTGGCCTGGGAGAGCAGATGGTCGGCGGCAAAGGCGCGGACCTTTTCATCCCAGCCCGCCTGGTCGGCCATGAGGGCCAGGGCGGTCTGCCGGGCGGCCTTCATCTCCTCCTCGTCAGCCTGATCGTAGGTGAGCTGAATAGACTGCTCAAGCCAGTCCACATCGGTCTGGAACCAGTTTACCGACCGGTTCAGTACAAAGGTGCCCAGCCCCTCGGCCCAGACGCTGACCTCCTGTTTCTGCTCGTCCAGAATGGCCTTCAGCTCCGGGTCCATGACGGGGGCGGGCAGTCCCACCAGAAGGAAGCGGTCATCCTCCAGCCCCTGGCGTACCCGGGCCTGGATGATGGAGTCCCGGGGCGCCAGCCGCCGGAGATAGTCCAGCAGGGTGTCGTCGGCCAGCGCCACCAGACAGGTGGCCTCCCGGTGGATAGGGCCGTCCTCCTCCTTCCAGGCGGTGAGGGGCAGGGTGGCGGTCCACAGCTCCTGGTCGGGCTCCTTGTCCCCGCCGAAGCTGTTGGCCCCGGTGACAGCCAGGATGTCGAACTCCTCCGAATCGAACTGGGCGGCCAGGGCCGTCAGCTCCGGGTGCTGCCGCTTCTCGGCGGCGGGTTGAGCCGCTTCTTTCTTTTTTCCAAACAGCTTAAACATAAGCGTCACTCCTTACATGGTAGGGATCGGAGCCGGGAACTGCTGCGGTGTGTTCAGATCGTCCGGCGCTCCCGGTTATTTCCCGGTGGACCCGAATCCCCCGGCGCCCCGGGCGGTGTCGTCCAGCTCCTCCACCATCTGGATCTGGGCCTGGATAACGGGAGAGATCATCAGCTGGGCGATGCGGTCTCCGGGCTGGATGGTATAGTCTTGGTCCCCGGAGTTTTGCAGGCCTACCATGACCTCCCCCCGGTAGTCGCTGTCAATGACCCCCACGCAGTTGGCGGGGGCGACGCCGTGCTTGATGCCCAGGCCGCTGCGGGCAAAGACCAGAGCCACATACTCCGCCGAGGGCAGGGCGATGGCGATGCCCGTGGGGATGACCGCCCGCTTGCCGGCGGGGATGGTGACCGCCTGGTCCAGGCAGGCGTGCAGGTCCATGGCCGCCGCCCCGGCGCTGGCGTAGAAGGGAGCGGGGATCTCGCGGCCGATCTTGGGGGAGAGCGCTTTTATCTTGAGCTGCATGGTACTTCCTCACTTTTTTCAGATAAGAGATATGAGAGAACGGGAAGCGGGCAGAACGCCGCTTGCCGTTGTCAGTCTTCCGTGTCCACCACCCGGACATACCGCCGGAGGGGATACTCCCCGTCATGCCCCTCGCCGGGGAAGGTGTGGGACATATGGCCCGCCCGGGTGATCCGGGTGACGCCCGCCCGGGCCAGTATAGCGGACAGTGCCTCCCGGTCCCACCGGGCGCACAGCAGCCCCGCCGTCTGGAGACGGCCCTTCTGCCGCCGCAGAACGGGCAGCAGCGCCCGGCGGGGCAGGCATTTTACCAGCACGTTGCCGTGGAGGTGGGACAGCTCCAGCTCCTGGTCCCGGCGCAGCGTGATGGAACAGCCCCGTCCCGGGAAAAACCGGTCGTCAAAATCCCGGCGGTCCACCGCCTGCTCCAGCAGCGTCTCGTAGGAATAGAGGGTGGCCTCCGCCGCCTGACCGGGGGAGCGGCCTTCCCGAGCGGCCCCCTCCAGAATGGGGAGAAAGTCCCGGCAGAAGGCCTGAGCCCGGTCCCAGTCCTCGGTGTCCAGATAGATCACCTGGCAGGAGGAACACAGCAGACCGCCGGTGCGGACGATGTGGCGGGCCAGGGCGGTCAGTTCCGTCTCCCGGTCCTCGTATCCGGCCACATAGGCGAAGCTGAGCCGGTGGGCCCACTCCGTGAGCTTGCAGCCGGGAGGGGCCAGTCCGCGGCAGGCCCGGACCGCCTCATCCCCGCCCCACACCACCAGGCCGTCTGCCAGGGCGGCCAGCCGCTTCAGGGTGGCCGTATCACTGGAGGGGACGTCGAAGGCATAGAGGAAGGGGGCGAGCCGGGGCTCCTGATCTGTCAGCTGGGAGAGAATGGCCAGAGTCAGCCCCTTGTCCTCCCGGGGGAGTTTCAGCAGATTGATGTTGCCAGTGAGCAGCCCCTCCACCGCGCTGAAAGCGGGCAGGCCGGCCACATTGCCGGCGGTGACGTGGAACAGAACGCCCAGGGGCAGGTACCGGGCCCGGCCGAAGGGACGGGGCCGGGGGGACAGGGCCTCCGGGCCAAGCTCGGTCTTGAGCTTATCCTCCAGGGCCTCCCGGCAGAGGGCGGGGCGGATCTGGGCCAGAGAGTCCAGCATATTGGGGGTGGCGAACTGGGCGATGAGGTGGTCCAGCGCTCCGCTGTCCAGCCGCCGGCCCAGGGCGTCGATGGCGGAGACAACGGTTTCGGCCTCCAGAGTCAGGTTGGCGCGGGTGGCGTTGAGCTCATCCTCCAAGCTGTCCAGCAGGGCGGGCAGGTCGGCGTCAGGGAGGACCGTTCCGTGGGCGAAGATCATAGCCCCTCCCCCTTTCCCAGCAGCTGGGCCGCGCCGGCGGCGCAGGTGGTGATGTCGCTGAGCCCCACCCGGCCCAGAATGGTGAGGGTGGGAGACGGGATGCCGCAGCCGCAGGCATCCCCCTGCTCCAGATAGCCCAGGTCGTCGGTGATGACGCTGGTCACCGGGGTGGCCTTGATGAGGGGAGAGATCAGGTTGACCAGCCCCACCTTGCCCATGGGCAGGGGCTCCAGAGTCTCCACATCCCGGATGACCACCCGGGAGTAGGCGGGGATATGGAAGCGGTGCCGGGGGCAGGCGTTGAAGAAGATGGGGTGCTCCACGGCGCCGAAAAATTCGTGAATATGGTCCTCCTCCACGCCCAGTACCGTTCGGGCCAGGGCATAGAGCCGGGGCTTCTCCACCTCCTGGGCGTAGTGCTGCTTCCAGCCCCCGGCCAGCAGGATCCTGGAGCCGGGGCGCAGCTTGAGCCGGACACCCAGCTCCTCCATCCGCTTCAGGCCAAACCACAGGTAGGAGGGAAACCCGATGATCCGGGTGGGAAAGGGAGAGCTGGCATAGCCCTCCAGGTCCCGGATCACCCGGTCCAGGTCGGGGACGTAGGTCCCGTTTTCGTAGTGGAGGGCGTAGGTCCGCCGCAGGGGCGGGGAGAAAAAGGTCAGGCCAAACATGGTCCGGGTGACCCCGGTGCGGTTATGCTTGTCGGGCTTGTAGCCCAGCACCACGCAGTTGGCGGGGACGGGGGAGATGAGGCGGTGGCGCCAGCCCAGCCGGAGGATCATGGGGACCTCCGCCAGGACGCAGCCCCAGTCAAAGTTGACCTGGCTGAACTTGCCGCTGGTCCCCGAGGAGGTGACCCGCATGGCCACAGGCCAGCGCTCCGGCATGGAAAAGACGGCGTGGCGCTTGAAAAACAGGGTGGGGATGGGTGGGATCTTGGCCAGGTCCTCCACGGTTTTCAACTGGTCCGGGGAGAAGCCCAGCCGCCGGGCGATGGCCGCGTATTCGGGACAGCGGCGGATATGAAAGGCGCAGTTGTCCGCCGTGGCCCGGACAAACCGGCTGTCCGAAGCGGGCAGATCGTAGGGATCGCTGCACCAGAACAGGCGCTGTCTGCTTCCCATAGAGGGGACCTCCTTTCCCAGGGGACAGGGGGCGGATGGAACGTCAGTCGAGGGAGTGGGCCAGCCTGGCCTGGGTAAAGCCGCGGATGGTCTGGGCCAGCCCCTCGTGCTCCACGGAACGGGGATCGAAGCGGACCAGACGGAACACCAGGTCGATGATGGGCCCGGTGACCACCAGATGGATCAGGGTGCCGAAGCCGATGGGGCCGCCCAGCAGCCAGCCGGCCAGCAGTACCGCCGCCAGCATGACGGCGGTGATGCCCCCCATGGAGAAACGGGGGAACCGGCGGCACAGGGCCACGGCCAATGCGTCACGGGGACCGCAGGACAGGGCCGCTGTCATATAGACGTACTGGCCGTAGGCCATGACGAACAGACCGGCCACCAGCAGCAGGACGGGGACCACCCAGCCCTCTTGATCGGAGATGGGGTCCAGCCAGAGGCACAGGTCGGTGATCCAGCCTACCAGCAGGGAGTCCAGGATGGTACCGATGCCGATGGGTTCCCGGAGCAGTAAGTCCGCAACCACCACAGCGATGGACACCAGGATGGAGGCGTTGCCGTAGGACATGGACAGGTGTTGGGCGAGCCCCTCGTGCAGAGCCTGCCAGGGGGCGTAGCCGATGGCTGCCTTCAACTGGAGGTAGGTGCCGACGGCGAACAGGGCCAGCCCCAAGGAGGCCAGCAGCATCCGGCGGAGATGCTCCAGCAGAAAAAGACGCACAGGTGAGTTGGTATCCATGGGGTACGGCCTCCTGAATGGTATTGGCCCCGGCAAGGGGCGGAAGGGGCGTGCTTACTCCACGTCCCGGTAATAGAGCCCTCTGGTGTGGTCATTGGGCTGGTAGCTGCCCCGGCCCTGGTAGCGCTCCAGCACCCGGACGCACTCGGGCGCGCTCTCGGTGGTGAACATGAGGCGGGCGCCCCACAGGCCCAGACGGGCGTAGTCGGCGGACTTGTCCGCCAGAAACAGCTTTTTGGGGTTTAGAATCTCGTTGCGGCAGCCCCAGGCCTTGACCACGGGGAACCGCTCCCCCTTCCGGTCCACCAGCTGGTTCACATTGGAGCAGGTGTGCTGGCCGGTATGGTTGTGGATGATGCAGTTTTCGGTAATCATCAGGGGCAGCCGGCCGTAGGCGATAAACTCCAGGGGGATGGACTTGGACAGGTCCCGGATCTGGGCCAGCTTCAGCTCGAAGGAGGCGGTGGCCCCCGTAAAGCCCAGCCGCTTCAGGTCCTTGATGGTCTGGCTGTTGTATACCCCCAGACCGTAGTCTCCCCGGACCCGGAAGCCCAGCTGCATGGCCCGCCGGGCCACGCCCAGGGTGCCGGCCAGGGCCTCCTCCACCCCCAGGTCCCGGAGGGCGGTCAGATCGGCCTCCAGGGAGTGGGTCTCTCCGTCGGAGCAGATCCGGGGCAGCAGAGCGGCCACGGGGACGCCGGCCTTTTGGCAGCGCTCCACCACTTCGGGCCGGGCGGCGCCCTGGTCGGCGGGGAGATAGATGAGCGCGGGCTTCAGAGCCAGAAGCTCGGCGCTGATCTGGTCCGCGTCCCGCACCGAGAGGGTGAGGACGGGGGGCTGCTTTTGGTTTTCATAGCGCACGCCGGGGTGGAAGGGCTCCTGCCGCCGCTGGGGCGGGATCACCCGCTGCTGGGACAGCTCCTCCAGGGCCTGACGGCGCAGGCTGTTCAAAGCGGACAGGGGGAGGGACAATCCGTCCTCCACCTTGGCCATCACCTTCTCGCAGCCATAGGGGGTGCCGCCGGTGCGGGAGAGCTGGCCCTCCACCTTCTCCCGGGTGAGGGGTACGTTCCGGGCCTCCTCGGGCGTGGGGCCCTCGGCGTGGACCACCCGGCCCTCCTTGTCCTGGACGGCGATCTGGGCGAGCTGGCCCTTTTCGATAAGGGCGTAGATCCGCACCGGTTCCTTCCGGTTCTCCCCGTTTTCATAGGTTGCCCGGGCCTGGGCGTACAGCTCCCGGGGCTCCTTCTCTTCCTGGCGGGTGCCGAACATGTCCGGGCCCTTCCGGCCCAGGTAGTAGCCCTGGGTAAAGCCCTGGCGGGAGAAGGCCTGCTCCAGCTGCTGGAGCTCCTCGGCGGTGGGCTCCCGGCCCTCCCGGAGGGCCCGGGAGTAGATGCCGGTGACGATGGCCACATACTCGGGACGCTTCATCCGGCCCTCCAGCTTCAGACATGCCACCCCCATGTCCTGCAGCTCCTTCAGGTGGCCGGACAGGGACATGTCCTTCAGGGACAGGGGGTAGGAGTCGGCCTTGTTCCCCCAGCCGTATTTCAGCCGGCAGGGCTGGGCGCACAGACCCCGGTTGCCGCTGCGGCCGCCGATGACGCTGGAGAAAAAGCACTGGCCCGAGTAGCACATGCACAGGGCCCCGTGGCCGAATACCTCGATCTCGATGGGGGAGTGTTGGCAGATGTAGGCGATCTGATCCCGGCTCAGCTCCCGGGACAGCACCACCCGGCTGACGCCCAGGTCGGTGCACAGCTTCACCCCGTCCAGAGAGTGGACGGTCATCTGGGTGGAGCCGTGGATGGGCAGGTCGGGGACGGTCTGCCGCAGCATCCGCATGACCCCCAGGTCCTGGACGATGACGGCGTCCACGCCGATAGCGCTGGCGTGAGCGGCCACCTGGGCGGCCCCCTCCAGCTCCCGGTCGGTGAGCAGGGTGTTCAGGGTCAGATGGACCTTGCACCCGCGAAGATGGCAGTAAGAAACCGCCGCCGCTGCCTCCTCCTCCGAGAAGTTCTTCGCGTTGCGGCGGGCGTTAAAATTTCCGTATCCAAAATAGACCGCTCCCGCGCCGTTCTGAACGGCGGCGGTCACCGACTCCATGGAGCCGGCGGGGGCGAGAAGCTCCAGCATGGGACACCTCCTGGTGAATTGGAAATAAAGAATAAAGAAGTTAGGAGTTAGAACTTGATGTGCCGCCTTGGACGGCGTTGTTGTGTCCGGCGAAGCCGGACACAACAACGCCTAACTCCTACTTCCACACTGAAACGGTTATTTTCGGTTTTGCAGCTTGAAGATCTCCCGCTTGGCCTCGGACAGCTCCATTTTCAGCCGGTTGGCCTCCTCCAGGTTGTCCTTGATCTGGCGGCGCAGGTTTTCCGCAGCCTCCTGCTCTTTAAAGTACTGGTCGGCGATGTTCATGGCCGCCAGCACGGCGGCGTCCGCCTGGGAAAGGCGGCTGTTGGAGACCTCACGGAGCTGGGCGTCCACATGGGCCGCGCAGCGGCGGACGTAGGCCTCGTCCTCTACCGCCACCATGGTATAATCCCGACCGGAAATGGTGACCACCACTTTGTTTTTCATCGGAACTCCTCCCCCTGTTTTCTCTTTTCGGCGTCCATGGACGCAAACATCCAACTTAATCCCCATTATAACACAGACCGGTCTATTTGAAAAATAAATAATCCATGAATTTTGCCCATTCTGGCTTGTTTTTTCAGAGAAAAGGCAAAACCGCGGAACAGCAAAGCGCTGTCCCGCGGGAAGCGGTGAATCAGGACATGAACAGGGATGCGGCGCAGTATACCAGCAGCAGGGCCATGACGGTGTTCACCAATTTGGCGTGACGCTCAAACAGCCGCCGGAAAGCGGAGCCGAAGGCCGTCCAGGCCAGAGTTGCGGCAAAGCCGATGGCGGACAGCAGCAGGGCGAAAAAGATCAGCGCCCCAGGCCGCCCCTGGTAGAAGGGGAGAATGTAGGCCTCCATGGACATGATGCAGTAGAGGTAGAGCTTGGGGTTGATGAACTGCAGCGTCAGGGCGGTGAAAAAGCCGTCTTTGGCCGCGTGTCCACCCAAATCCCCGGAGCCTCGAAAGGTTTCCCAGGCCAAATAGAGCATATAGACCGCACCCGCCGCCAGCATTGGCATCTTGATCCTGGGGACCCATGCGGACAGAGCGCTGCAAAAGACGGTGCATAAAAACATCACGATGGTGAATCCGGCCAGAATGCCGAAATTGAAGGGCATGGCGCCCCGGAAGCCCCGGCGTCCCGCGTTGGTCATGGACATGATGTTGTTGGGCCCCGGCGTAAAGGCCGTGGTGAAGGCGTAGGTCAGGAAGGAAAACCAGTTGAACATGGCCGTCTCCTTGTTTGAACTCCGGTTTTGCCCGGAACATGGTAAAAATCATTATATAGCAGGGGCGAAAGGCTGTCAAACCGCCCCCGCGTTTTCAAAAAACGGGCAGCGGATTTTCCCTGTTTACGCCGGGAGAAATTTGCGGTACAATAAGAAAACTGAAAGAACCCAGATAGACAAAGGAGGTGGTGTTCCCGTGGTCCCGACGTTGATCCCCGGGGAGGTGCTGGCCATGAGCGGCCAGGCGGCGGACCGGCTGCTGAAGCTGGACAGCGGCGACGCCGCCCTGCTGTACATACATCTGCTGCGCCGGGGCAGTCCCGAGGGACTGCACTGGCCGGAGCCGCGGCTCCGGGCGGCGCTGGAGGGACTGAAAAGCCAGGGCCTGGCCCCGGCGGAGACCCCCATGCCCGACCCGGCACCCCAGGAGGCGCCGCCCCCGGACTACGCGCTGGAGGATATCACCGCCGCTCTGACGGACCGCTCTTCCACCTTCCCGGCCCTGTGCGACGAGGTGGAGCGCCGGCTGGGCAAAAAGCTGTCCGCCAACGATTTGAAGACCCTGTACACCCTTTACGACCACCTGGCTCTCCCCGCCGAGGTCATCCTCATGCTGGTGGGCTGGTGTACCGAAGAGACGGAACGGAAATACGGTCCCGGCCGAAAGCCGTTCCTGTCCCAGATCCGGAAGGAGGGCTTTGCCTGGGCCCGCCGGGGCGTCGATACCATGGAGCGGGCCGAGGCCCACATCCAGCGCCTGACCCGGCTGCGGAGCCGGGAGGGAGAGGTGCTCCGCCTGCTGGACATTCCCCTGCGTCCCCTGGTGGACCGGGAAAAGACCTATATCGCCGCCTGGGACGACATGGGCTTCGATGACGAGACCATCCGCATGGCTTACGAAAAGACTGTGCTGAAAAAGCAGTCTATGGACTGGGGCTATATGAACGGCATCCTCCGCCGCTGGCACGAAAAGGGGCTGCACACCGCCGCCGCCGTCCGGGCGGGGGACCGGGACCCCAGGCCGGTACAGGCGGGAGGCCAAACGGCCCGGCCCGTCCCCGCCCAGGAGGAGCAGCGGGCGCGGGAGGATATGGAACGGATGCGCCGCATGGTGGAGCGGATGAAACAGGAGGAGGGATAAACCGTGGCATACGATCCCAACGTGCTGCACCGGGCGGTGGAACGCCTGGAGGGAGAGCGCCGGGCCCGGTCGGACCGGGTGGAGCGGCTGCGGGCCGAGGCCTATGGGAAGGAGCCCCGGCTGGCCCGGCTGGACCGGGAGCTTCAGGGCACCATGTCCCAGCTGATGGCCGCCGCCCTGCGCCAGGGGGAGAGCCCCACCCAGGCCATCCAGACCATTCGGGCGCGCAACCTGGACTTACAGCGGGAGCGGGCGGTGCTGCTGGGGGGGATCGGCCTGCCCGAGGACGCCCTGGATGACAAACCCGCCTGTCCCATGTGCGGGGACACCGGCTGGCGGGGGGCGAAGATGTGCGCCTGTCTGCAAAAGCTGTGTACCCAGGAGCAGATCCGGGAGCTGTCCAAGCTGCTGAACCTGGGGGAGCAGTCCTTCGACACCTTCCGGCTGGACTATTACAGCCAGACTCCCTGGTCTGGACGGGGCGCGTCCCCCCGGGAGAATATGGAGCTGGTCTATGAGGTGTGCCTGAACTATGCCCAGAAGTTTGGGCGGTTCTATTTTAAAAACCTGTTTCTCTCCGGAGCGCCGGGGCTGGGCAAGACCTTCCTGTCCGCCTGCATTGCCCGCACCGTGTCGGAAAACGGATTTTCCGTGGTGTATGACACGGCGGGCAACGTATTCGCCCAGTTCGAGGCACGGAAGTTCCAGCGGGACGGCGACGACGGCCGGGAGGCCCGGGACGAGACCCGGCGGTATCTCAACTGCGATCTGCTGATCCTGGACGATCTGGGCAGCGAGCTGACCACCCAGCTCACCCAGTCCTCCCTGTACGAGCTGGTGAACACCCGCCTGGTGTCGGGACGGAACACGGTCATCTCCTCCAACCTGTCCATGGAGGAGGCGGCCCGCCGCTACTCGCCCCAGATCATGTCCCGGCTGGAGGGGGAATACCACGTCCTCCACTTCTTCGGGGACGACATTCGGCTGCTGAAAAAGAGACAGATGTAAGGATGACCGCCAAAGTGTTTGCGCTTTGGCGGTTGTCGTTTTTTAGAATGGAACAGAAGAACCTCGGTCACACTTCACGCGGCAGCGCCGCGTCCGGGCTTGACGGTCTCCCCCGCCGGCCGCGAAATTTTCAGAGAAAAGGGGCTTTCTCTGCCCCGGTAGATATGTTACAATGAAATCACAGACAGGTCCGCGCGGAAGCGGACCACAGCCAACTGCGGAGGAACTGCCCATGCCCTATGCCATTCTTGCGCTGGTCCTGGTGGCCCTGGACCAGCTGGTCAAATATTTGGTCCTGCAAAATATCCCCCTGGGGGGCCATGTGCCCTTTATCCCCTATCTCCTGGAGCTGACCTATGTGCAGAACACAGGGGCCGCCTTCTCCATCTTCTCCGAGCACACCTGGATGCTGGCCCTGGTGTCGCTGGTCATGTCCGTGGTGCTGGCCCTGGCTCTCTGGAAAAACTTTTTCCGCCATCCCCTGGGCAAGGTGACCCTGACCCTGCTGCTGGCGGGGGCCGTGGGCAACCTCATCGACCGGGTATTCCGTGGCTTTGTGGTGGATATGTTCAACGTGCTGTTTATGAACTTCGCCGTATTCAATGTGGCGGATATCTGCGTGGTGGTGGGCGGCATTGCCGCCGGCGTTTACTACCTGTTCCTGATGGACAAGCTGGAGCCCAAAGCGGAGGGAGAACCCCATGGAAACACTGACGCTGACCGCTGACCGGGCGGGAGAGCGGGCGGACGCATTTCTGGCCCGGTCAGTCCCCGGCTTGACCCGGTCCGCCGCCCAGCGGCTGCTGGAAGAGGGGGCTGTGACGCTGGAGGGGCGCCCGGTGAAGAAGAACTACAAGACCGCCCCCGGCGACCAGCTGGAGGCGGTGCTGCCCGATCCGGAGCCGGTGGCCATTCTGCCCCAGGATATTCCTCTGGACGTGGTATACGAGGACGGGGACGTCATCGTGGTCAACAAGCCGGTGGGGCTGGTGGTCCACCCTGCCCCGGGACACCCGGACGGCACTTTGGTCAACGCTCTGTTATATCACTGCGGAAATACACTGTCCGGAATCAACGGGGAACTGCGCCCCGGCATCGTCCACCGCATCGACCGGGATACCTCCGGCCTCATCATCGCCGCCAAGAACGACAGGGCCCACCTGGCTCTGGCCGCCCAGCTTCAGGACCACTCTCTGGCCCGGGTGTACGAGGCGGTGGCGGTGGGCAATCTGCGGGAGGACGCGGGCACCGTGGACGCCCCCATCGGCCGCCACCCGGTGGACCGGAAGAAAATGGCTATCGACCACCGAAACGGCCGCCCGGCGGTGACCCATTGGTCCGTCCTGGGCCGTTACCCCGGCTATACCCATGTGGAGTGCCGGCTGGAGACCGGCCGCACCCACCAGATCCGGGTCCATCTGGCCTCCATTGGCCACCCCCTGCTGGGAGACGTGGTCTACGGCAGCAAGAAGCCCTGGCCCGGCCTGGCCGGACAGTGCCTCCATGCCCGGAGGCTGCGGTTCGTCCACCCTACCACCGGAAAGCTGGTGGAATTGGAGTGCCCGCTGCCCGACTGGTTTGAAAAGGTGCTGAAACAGATCGACAAATAAAAAACGGGGCCTCCGCGCCGGCGGAGGTCCCATTTTTTGCCCAAAAGGCCGGGGCAAATATGATTTGCTTGAGGAATCTCACCCCATCTGTTAGGATGGAGGCAGAAAAGGAGGGGATTCCATGAACGACATTGCCGTCAACAGTAAGAACCTGCGGAAGGAGAAGGGCCTGTCCCAGGAGCAGTTTGCCCAGGCCCTCCATGTGACCCGGCAGACGGTCTCCGCCTGGGAGCGGGGGCTGTCCCGTCCCGGACTGGAGACGCTGGAGCAGATCGCCCGGACGCTGGAGGTGGAGCCGGAGCGGCTGTTCTATGGCGAGGAAGAGGGGAAGAAGCCCCGGTACCGCCGGGTGTCCTTTTGGCCGGTGCTGGGGGTGGTGCCCGGGTGGTATTTCGGGATCATTTTGCTCGGCATGACCCTTGGAAGGTTCCTTGGCGACGGCGACGACGGGATCCTGATCTTAGGTCAGCTCATGCTGGGGATGCTGATCGTATTCTGCACCTGCCTGATTCTGGACGAGATCCACAACCGGGACTACTATGAAAAGGCCGAGGCAGAGGAAGAAGAGAAGAAATAAACGGGGGCGCGGCTTGGCCGCGCCCATTTTCTTTACACAAAAAATGGAGCAAGCGATATTACGCTTGCTCCGATGTGGTTGCGGGGACAGGATTTGAACCTGCGACCTCCGGGTTATGAGGGCGATTCTATTGAAAATCGCTGTCTAAAGTGTCCTAAATACGTAGCTTTAGAATCATTTATTGAACTTTTTGGAGTGTTTTCCATGTGTTGCGCTAATTGCTTCGCATTTGAGACGATGACGCACGACGCTTTGTTGAAATTATGTTAGAAAAAGCGTTAGAAAAATCTGCTGCATAGACCGTATGGCAGGCAGAACAAAATATTGTGGGATACACCCGAATAGACTCGAATTAGCTGAAATGAATGCTATTTGCGGTCAAACTATGCTTTTGAAGTTCGATGTATCTGTTCCGTGGCGCTCTTATCTTAATTGAACCCGATTTATCTTAAGGGCCGAGTTTCCCTTAAGGGAAACAATAAGGGAAAACTTTTTGTTGGAAAATCTGCCTGAGTAAGGAATAACCATCTCTCACACGTCAAGCGGGAGGTGTCATATTTTTGTTGTACTTATTTTAGTTGGGTCTGAAACAGAAAAATCTAGTTCCATTGTGTGGCAAAATCAGGCGAGTCGGTTCTAAGATCAATCTGGCTGTGGTTGTGTGAGCATCATCCGCATTCTGGAGCAATTCATATATAAAATGTTCCTACTCAGAATATTTCTCAACTACGCTATTGTTGATGCCACGCATAGAAGACTTTTCTAACGTGTCTGCACTATCCGCTCTATCCCGGGATAATGCGGCAAGATACATTTCTTTTTGTCTGTTCGTGCCGTTTTTCTCCTCATTCTTTTATCAAAAGGGATGCAATAATAAGTGTTAATTTCCAAACGGCGAATCAAAATCTTCATCTGTACATTTACGGATGATGTGCTGGGCCTTTTCAAAGGGAAAGGGTACATTCTCTTCAAAAAAGTATTCTACTTCTGCTCAATCTGCCTGTGGCCCCACCGATATTCTCTTTGATAATAGTCCACCTCAAATTTGCCTCTGGTGAGGATAGTTTCCAGAGTGTCAGTTTTATCAATCTTTTGCATCATTTATCCTACCCCGCTATATTCTCTATCCAGATATCCCGTTTTTTATATTTCAAAAGATGTTATTTCTCACATTTGGTCCACCAACCTGGCTGGTTGTGTGTTTGCTTCCCGGAACCATAGCTTCCTCTGGCACCAAATTTCTCCTTTGCGGAATCGACGATGTGTCCGATTGTTGCTTCGTCACCTACAACCCACAAGCAACCACCGTTTGCGCGCTTGTCGATGGTTTTTAGACCATTCGATTCAAAGAACTCTTTCATGGTCCGCCCGGATGTAATAATCCCACCCCTATTCGGAGATGGCACAGTTTTTAAGGGAGTGGCGGGAACATTTGGTGCTGCCGGTGCAACAGCCCTCTTGAAGGACATTTCTTTCATTGTGCCGAGTTCTTTGATACCTAAGCCTCTAAGCATTGTATAAAGCGGGTCGAGAGCGGGTGTCGGTGGGACAAAAATAATAAATCCGTCTCTGCCTCTCGTGAGAAGCACTCGATAGCTATTTACACGATAAACGTTATTGTCACTATTTTTGTCCTCTTGGAACTTGAACTTATCCCATCCTGTACCGTTCCATGTCATGTCACGGTCCCAGCATATAATTGGCATATCCAGCTCAAGACCTTGGATACCAAACTCGGTTACGACTCCCTGTAGATCGCAGCAGGAGCTGCCGCTCCCTTTCGGTGTATTAAACCATTTTCCGTACCGGCCTCTATTGATTGCTCCGTAGAAAGAATTATCCACACCGTATTTGGGTAGATCGCGTCCCTTTGAAGATGCAATCAGCCCGTATCTTTTTTCCAGATTGCCATCATAACGGCTGTTGCAATAATTCTTGGCAGCCTGAATATCTCTGGTAACAAACATGGAGAAACCAGCCTTATAAATTGGAGCCACATATGTTTTTGCCTTCATGATATCGCCATCAATGAGGCAATTTGCAAAGTTGCTAACATCTCCAGCTAAATGAGTGCGAAGAGAGATCGTAAGGTCAAGGGATACAGCTTCTTTGATCCCCATAATATTCTGGCCTTTGAATACCGGCTTTAGCTTGTCCGGACACACAACTTTCCAGTTCGAACTTCCCTTGTTCAGTGCAGTATTCCACTGCTCAATGCCGGAGTTTTCACCTTTGTAGATCTCTTGACCTTCACCTACCAGGATGAGAAGGACACACCAGTCAAGGCGCTCATCACAAAGACGAACAATTACATCCGGCTCAGACTCGGTCATTGACTTTTTCTTCTCGGCCATCTGTTTGATGTCCCAAGCTCGCTGGCCTTCATCAAAAACAATAATGTTTTTCTGGAAGTCATTGGCCTTGTGGGCCAAGAATTCATTGACAACGGAATGAAGGTCCTTTACAAATACCTTGCTTCGTAGGGCATCGGTCAACACTTCGACCAACGGCCCGTTGCCGGACAGATACACCGAATTCACAAGGCCGTGGTCTTTACAAATATCATAGACAAACTGTAGGCCAAGAAATGTTTTGCCGGCGCCTGGAACACCGGTTACAAATGCGATAATATGATCGTGGTTTGTTTCTGCCTGCCTTGAAATGGTAGTCAAGCAATTGAGCGCATTAGGAATTCCTGTGCTACCAACCCTTCGAATGTTAGGGAGAGGCTCATTCTTCATGAACATTTTGGCTGCTTCGACAATGGTGGGTAGTGGCTCATAAGCAGAGTTAGACCACTTTTCTGTGTCACATAATGTTGTGGTCTCAGACACAACGCGATCCAACAAAGCCCCTAAACAGTCTCCACTGCAGATGTAAGTACTAACTTCCGGATCTTGTTCAGAAAGATTTTTTGTCTTGGTCAGAACGAGTGCGTCAATGACCTTTCGATTTCTGGACTCGAAATGGTACTCCTTGATATCTCTCGCATATGCAGTGCACTGGTCAAGGTCCGCTTGCTCTACGCTATTTTTCATCTTGAATTCAAGAATAATAACGTCTTCTGATGAAAGAAGAATGACGTCTGGGCGTCTTCCAGATTCATAGGGGAGTTGGTACTCGAATAACACCGAAAATCCCGGATGCTCGCTTTCAAAAGCAGGTAAAACGGATTGCAGCACATTGAAGCAGTCTGCCCACGCATTGATCTGCGACTGTCCTAACGGCATCACGCTGTTTTCTGCGAATCTAGCCTGCATATTTGATAACCAATCTGCTCTATTCTCAGTTATAAAATGCTTTGCTGTAGCATTATAACAATATCTTTCCATTTGCGCCCCTCACTTCTTGAACATCTCATACTCTTTAATCATATCAATTAGCTTGACATCGGCCGGCAGCCACGTCACATCATGTAACTGCTCTTTTGTGAGCCAGCGCGCTTCCTGCGCTTCCTTTAAAATGAGGTTCCCTGATACCATCTCGCACCAGAAGCAATCCATCGAAAGGTGAAATGTCGGATAATCATATTCGATTGTTCCAATCAATTCTCCTACTGCAATTTCAGTTTCGAGTTCCTCGTGGATCTCTCTTATAAGAGCTTGTTCTGGTGTTTCACCGGGTTCAATTTTTCCACCGGGGAATTCCCACTGCCCCTTAAAATCACCATAGCCTCTAGCCGTGGCAAAAATCTTATCGTTGCTGCGTATGACAGCAGCAACCACACGTACTGTCTTCATACTAGTGCCTCAAATAAACTCGATCAGTTTTTTCTCCATGCAGACCTCGTAGCCCAAGTTCTTATCGCCGACTGAGGGGAAAGAAACAATGATCACTGCACCTTTGATGCCGGTGATTATTCCCCTTCCATAGGTGGTATGTTTAATTTTCTTTCCAACGATTTCTGGTGGTATGATAACCATAGGCTTTGGTGGCGTGGCAGGGATCACAGGAGCAATCGCTGTACCAATTTTGTTTCCGGACTTTTTCTTTTCTGCCATCATCGCTATGTATTTAGCATCGACATTTTTCCCCCGCACCTTATAGTCTTCCATATCCTTGAACACAAACATCTCAGGCTTTTTGACATCATTGTCAGGAATCGGGCGGATGGGGAATATCCATACTTTTCGGCTGTTTCCATCTTCTCCAGGCTGGATATCAACGTATGGTTTGTCCACCAATTCAATTCTACCACAATAGATATATTCACCGGCGTCAATTACCTCAAACAGATGGATGTCCACGTCGTTACGTCCACAGGCTGCAAGAGTGGCATTCTGGGCCCAATTGATGTCCTGGTCACCAGATTTGCCCATCCCCGTATAATGAAGGACGCCACCGATCCATTTATCGTGATAAATCCCCTTCGTGTAATCCGAAATGAGTACCAGAGTATTCGTCGTGCGCGAACGACGCATGCCGCCCATATGTCCACACTTGAAGATGTCAACGATCTCTTTGTTTTTTAGTATTTGTCCAATTTTCAAGTTTGGATCGAACATGACAAATTCCTCCCTGCAGATTGGTGATTCGACGCCAACACATCCAGATCATTTGTGGTTGAAAACCACGGTATAGCCATCTCTTCTTTCATGGTTGCATAAAAGTTGCCATATTATTTAAATTATACTGTACTGAGGCTGAAAGGGCAATATAGCGCGCCCCAACTCTTAACGAAAGGTCGGTAAAGATGCTAAATTGTCCACTCAAAAAGCTGAAAACTGCCCCCCCAATGAAATCGTTAAAAGATATTGAGGTGTAAATCCAGATAGGCTTCGTAGCGACCATTCGAGAAAGTACCGTCAACAGGTCCCTTATTGTACCTTATACACCGACGGCACCTGGGGAATGGGCGGCGTAAGCGTTTCTGCATGATCCGCAGAATAGGGCGGACCAATCACTATCACACGAGAGCATGGCTCACGCAGGCTGTGTAACGCCAGTGGGTTGGGGCAATTATGCCCTTTTCCGGAAAAGCTCTTATCTGAGTATAAAAATCCCTCAAAGTCTTGTGGCTCTGAGGGATTTATCTGGTGGGCGATACAGGACTTGCGCCTGTGACCTCCTCCACGTCAAGCGGGAGGCGTTATTTTTTGCCTTGAAATCGCTGGATTTACATGGACAAATGATTTTTGGCATAGTTTATATGGGAATAAGATTGGGAAAGGTGTCGTACTTTTGTTGCAGAAAGTTTTACGCAAACCAGCGAAAGGAATTCAATGCGTGGACGATATTCTGTGTGCCTCCCCCAACTGAGCGGGTTCCTCCCAAAATCGACGTCCAACTTCTTTTGCTTGTTCAACTATTAATAGTCACATTCCGAAAATCACGCAAAGCTATGAATTAAGACGATTTCGATTTAAGCTACGAACGACAAAATTTCAAAGCCCTGTTTTTCCCTGTCTAAGGCAGCGCTGTGGTCCAGCATAAAATGAAAAAGGCAGGATTTGAACCTGTGGTCGCTGGTTGTAGTTAAGTTATTTCTTTTCAAAAGCTACGAAGTGTGGTAAACTAAAAATAGGGTATGGCGAAAGTGCCAATTCTCATAAGAAATGCTACTGTAGCTCAGTCGGTAGAGCAGTGATTCGTAATCAGCAGGCCATCGCTCCCAGTCCGCTCAGTAGCTCCAAGAAAATCCATCCCCTTGTGGTATGGATTTTTGCTTATCTTTTGCTTATTTGAAAGGAGCAAAAATTCATGAGCAAACGAGAGTATGCATCCCTGAAAAGTGCCCTTGCTTCCGCTCGCATGGAGGGCTTTGATGTAACAGAGCAGACAGTGAAGGACTGCGTTCGCCTCTTGGCCGGCGATGTTTCCATTGCGGATTTGGTAAGGGAAATCGTGAGTCGCCCGGCAAAGGCGGTGTAATATGGGATACAGTCTGGACCTGTTGACAAAAGCAAAAATTCCGCCGAAGCCCGCAGCGGTCCCGGCAGAACAGTAAATTTGGAGACGGAAAAAGATGGCTTTTACCATTCTCTTAAGGTTTAGGGCCATGGCAGCAAGGAGGCATTCTTCCGTGGCTGCAAGAATGCCCCTTTTTCGAATCTTTGAAATGCAGTGTTCCCGTTTCAAAACGGAAAAGCTACCCTCGGCCCAGATTTTACGAAACCGCATCATGGATAGGTATTCAGGCGTTCCCACCCTTTGATGCCCTCTGAAAAATGCCGGATAGCAGCTGCTGGCCAGCACTCTGCGCCGAATTCCAGCCTTGTCAAAACAGCTCGTCCGTTTTGGACAGTGAATACAGGTGTCGCCCTCGACTTGGTAGCAACGCAGATATTTGCCGGTCGATTTGTTGCAATTTAGCCTATGGTATGTAAGTGGGACTCCTTCCGGACAGATGAATGCGTCGAGCTGTGGATTGTAGGAGAATCCATACTTCTCGGGTGGATTGGAAAATTGGATCGCGGGGATATATCCGGTAATGCCCAGAAGCTCCAGCCCCCGGTGAACAGCGCCAGTTTCATATCCACGATCCAGAGCAAGTCGTTTCATCGGGACACCAAGATTTATTTGCCGTTCCAAATGCCGCAAGACCAGGATGCTTTCCTTCTCATTAGCAGGATATACATCA
>Ga0129306_1001274_pt1 | contig 29851 bp, 21 predicted proteins | sample P827metagenome_FD_94438 | JGI IMG/M metagenome (GOLD analysis project Ga0129306, IMG submission 94438) | Capybara group fecal microbial communities from Wisconsin, USA - P827 metagenome | ecosystem: Host-associated > Mammals > Digestive system > Large intestine > Fecal | place: USA: Wisconsin...
ACGATGAGGATCGACGCCTCGTCCTCGTAGTCGAATCGCGGACGTTCGTCGGAGTCGAGGGGGTCGGTTAGGAAGTCGCGCGGCACCTGGCTGAACGTCAGCACGCGCTCGAGCTCGGTAGTCGTCGGCTCGACGAGGTTTATCCAACACGACGGGGAGAAGTCGGCGGACTCCCTGAGACCCCCGTTCTCCCACCTGTAGATCGTCATCATGGCAGGCTTCCTTTCCCTCGGCGCTCCCGGTCCTACGCAAGCTGCGACAGGAAGCGGACGTCGTTCTCGTACAGCCAGCGGATGTCCGGAATGCCGTACTTGATCATCGCGATGCGCTCGACGCCGAAGCCGAACGCGTAGCCCGAAACCTCGGCGGGATCGTATCCGACATGGCGGAACACCCTCGGATCGACCATTCCAGCGCCGGCGACCTCGATCCATCCGGACTGCTTGCACACGGCGCAGCCCTTCCCCTTGCACACGTGGCAGGAGAAGTCGACCTCGACGGAAGGCTCGGTGAACGGGAAGAAGTGCGGGCGGAAGCGGACCGTCACGCCGTCGCCCATCATCTCCTTCGCGAAGTACGCGAGGACCGACTTGAGGTCCGCGAGCGAAACCGGCTTCGTGTCGACGTAGAGCCCCTCGATCTGGTGGAAGTTCGCCGAGTGCGTCGCGTCCGTCGTGTCGCGGCGGTACGTGCGCCCCGGGCATATCACGCGGATCGGCGGCTTGTTCTGCATCATCGTGCGGATCTGCACCGGCGAGGTCTGCGTCCTCAGGAGGCAGTCGTCGCCGAACCAGAACGTGTCGCTCCTGTCCATCGACGGATGGTGCGCCGGCGTGTTGAGGGCCGTGAAGTTGTTGAACCTGTTCTCGAGCTCAGGCCCGTCCGCGACCGTAAAGCCAAGCTTGCCGAAAATCGCCGCCGTCTCCTCGATGACGCGCGAGAGCGGATGCTTCACGCCGAGCGAACGCCAGCGCCCCGGGAGCGTGAGATCGGCGTCAACCGCCTTCTCGCCCGCTGAGCCCGCGCCCTTCGCCGCGAGGGCGGCCTCAACCTCCGCGCGCCATGCCTGCACGGCCTTGCCGAACGCGGGACGCTCCTCCTTCGGTACGTCCTTCATCGCCTTGATGAGCGCCGGAATCGATCCGTTGCGGCCGACATACTTCACGCGAAGCGCCTCCACGGTCGCGGCATCAGCCGCCGCGGCGATCTCCTTGAGGCTTTCCGCCTTCGCATTCTCGAGTTCTGCAAGAGTCATATTACACTTTCCTCAGTTTTGGGTGAGTATTATACCCTTTTTCGCCGCGATATTCAAACGCGGCATATCCGCCGCGGCGCTATCTCCCCTCCGTGTAGTAGCGCTTCACCGTCCCCGCCGCGAGCTTCGCGTTGCGGTAGCGGTCGAAGAGACCCGCCATGTTGTAGCCGAGCGGCTTCGTGCGGATGTCGCTTCCGCCGCGGAAATACGTTCGCGAGTCGCAGAACTGCCACACGGTGAATCCACTCATCTCAGGCGAGGCGAACGTCACCTTGAGGAAGTTCTCGAGGTATTCCGACTGAAACTCCTCCGTCCACTGCGCGCCCATCGGATCGTGGTTGCCGTAGAGCGAGTAGCATCCTGTCTCGCTGATGATGATCGGCTTGTCGTCTCCGTAGCGCTTCCGGAGAAAGCCGACGTTCGCGTCAAACTGCTCCCTGATGACCTCCGCAAGCGACTCGGGCGTCATGGCTCGGCCAATCTGCCCGTGCCACGCGGGGTAGAGGTTGAACGCGATGAAGTCCGTCCTGTCGTTGCACGCGTCCTCCCATCCGTGCGAACTCGCAAACCCCACGAGATGCCCGGCGTCCTCGGCACGAATCACGTCGATGAGCCGGTCGGAGAGCGCGCGGCCCTCCTCGCGCTCGGACCCGAACTCGTTCAGGTAGCCAGTGATGACGACCGACGGATGGTTGATGGACTCGCGCACCATCATCCGCGTCTGCAGCAGCTGGTCGGCAATGAAGACCTCGTTCGTGAGGTCCCTCCAGTTCCCCCAGCCAAGCGACTCCTCCCAGACCATGAGACCGAGCTCGTCGCAGAGGTCGAGGAATTCCGCGCATTGCGGATAGTGCGAGCCGCGCACGTAGTTGCATCCGATGGACTTCATGAGCTGTATGTCGCGGTACATCGTCCGACGCGACGTCGCATAGCCATCCTCCGGATGCGACTCGTGGCGGTTCACGCCCTTTAGCCACAGCTTCTCGCCGTTGAGCCAGAACGCCTTGCCGTGCGCCTCGATCTGGCGGATTCCGAAGCGCGTCGCGCTCCGTCCCTGCGGCGCGCTGACGGCGACGGTGTGGAGGTTCGGCTTTTCCGGGCTCCACAGCCTGAAGTCCGGAACCTTCAAGGTCGCCTTGCCGTCCCTGAAAGCGACGGACGACGCCTTCGCGCCGTCGAAGGAGACTTCCGCGGTGAGCTCCGCCGGAAGCTCGCCCTTCGCCTCGAGTGTCAGCTCGACCGTCCCAGTCTTCCAGTCACGCGTGCGCACCACGACGCGGTCGAGCTCCACGGGCCTGCGCTGGAGCCTCAGCTCGACGCCGTGGAAGAATCCGCCCGCGAGATAGAAGTCGTAGTTCGGCTTGTAGACGAGCTCCATGTCCCAGGCGAGGTTGTTGTCCAAGGCCGCGGCGAGAGTGTGCTCGCCTGCCGCGAGCGCGCCAAGCTCAAGCTCTATCGTCGAATAGGCTAGGCGCGACACCCCGACCTCGCGTCCGTCGAGGAAGAACTTCGCCTGCAGTCCGAAGCCCTTCACCTTGAGGAACGCGTTCAGCGCCGGCTTATCCAGCGTGAACGTGCGGCGGTAGTGCGCAAGCCCGCGCTGCGCGTACCACTTCGGCATGAGGTCGAAGCATCCTGGGACGACGATCCTGTCCGTCGCCTCGAAGTCCGCCCTCCCCTGCGCGAGGTTCTCGCCGCGCGCGAACGCAAAGTCCCACGTGCCGTCGAGCGAAAGGGTGTCAAGATCAGCCAACGCCGCGGACGCGACAAGCGCGAATGCGGCAAATGCCATTGTCTTCATGCAGAATTCCCTCCTGTTCCGGTTTCTGCACAGTATACCAAAAACGGCCCCGGCGGCAAAGCCCGCGGAGGGGCGTCACCTGACCTCTTCGCCGTCCAGAGTCACGTTCTTGGCGTTCTCCACGCGGTTCGGAAGTCGCGCCTTCGAGAGGCGGACGTTCTCAAGCGTCACGTCCTCGACCGGACAGCGCGCATCTCCGCGTATGTCGACGAGCCTCTCCGCCTCCTCGACAGTGACGTTCTTCATAACCAGGTTGCGGATCGGCGTCACTCGAACCTCGTGCGTCGGGAAGTCCTTCCACTGGTAGATGACGTCCGTGGCGACGGACATTACGCCCCAGCGCACGTTCTTCGCCTTGACGTTCTCCATGCGGATGTTCTCCACGAAGCCGCCGCGCCGCTCGTTGGTCTTCACGTAGAAGAGCCGGAACGCCTCGCTCTCGAGCGTGCAGTCGTGCATGTAGACGTTCCTGACCCCGCCGGACATCTCGCTGCCGACGCCGAGCAGGACGTGTCCGTTCACCACCGTGCAGTTCCTCACCTCGATGTTCTCGCTCGGCGTCGCAAGCCGCCACGCGTCCTGGTTGCGCCCCGACTTGATGACGATCGCGTCGTCGCCCTGGTCGAAGCGGCAGTTCTCGATGAGGACGTTTCTCGTCATCTCGACGTCGATTCCGTCGTTGTTGTGTCCGTGCGCATAGACGTCCAGGTCCCGCGCCGTAACGCCGTCGCAGAGGAACAGGTGTATCGTCCAGAACGGCGACTCGCGTATCCTGAAGCCCTCGAGCCGGACGTTCGCGCAGCGGTTGAACTGCATGAGATGCGGGCGCACGTTGGACTCCGGTATCTTCGTGACGTCGCGCTCTTCGAGCGGAGCGAGGAAGCTGCACCAGTCGTACAGCTTCCTCGTCGCCTCCATGTGCCCCTTGCCGCGTCCGAACCACTTGCGCCAGAACTCCATCTTCGGAGCGAACGTGCCCTTTCCGGTGATCGCGACATTGGTGCATCCGTACGCGTACACGAGCGGCGAGTAGTTGAGACACTCGACTCCCTCCCAGCTTGAGGGGACGGCGGGAAGGTACTTCTTCGGATCGTCGGGAAAGACGATCTTCGCGCCCTCCTCGAGATGAAGCTCGATGTTGCTCTTCAGACGGATCGGGCCATCGGTCAGGTGTTCGCCAGCCGGCACGGTCACCCGTCCGCCGCCCGCAGCAGACACCATGTCGATCTCGCCCTGAATGGAGAACTCCGCCGCACATGTTCCGCACAGCATCGCCACCGCAATCGTCATTGCTTTCACTTTCATCTCTTTACCTCCGTGATTTTCAGAAACTCCACATGCGACTCACCGTGTGACGCGCAGATCCACGACGCGCGCCTTCGCATCCGTCTTGATCTCCACTCCCGGGATGTATCCGACAAGCGCGGCAAGTTCGCCGCAGACGACCTTCTGGTTCTTCTTGCCGACGCCGTAGATTTCGCAGTTGGTGAGGTTCTTGTCCTTGCCGTTGTCGAGGAACAGCTCCGTGAAGCCAGCGCACGCGTCGATTTCGTGTCCGCCCGCCTTCACCGTCACCATCGGGACGAACGGCGTGGGGCTGAGCTTCCTCAGCCACTTCTTGTTCGGCGGAATCCTCTTCGGCTCGACAATGTAGTCAAGTTCCGCGCCCGCCGCCTTGAGCGCCGCGAGGACGGGCTCGTATGCACAGCACACCCCCGTGTTGTCGTCCGGCTTCACCGGCTCGCCCATCCCCTTCGCGAACGCGACCGGCGCGCCGTTCACGCGAATTGTGTAGGAGACGGCCTTCGCCGTGTCGGACGCCGCGAGGTCCTGAACCGCCTCGGCGGAAGTCCTGCGCGCGAACGTGCGCGCGTTTGCGGGATACTCCTGCTGCGGCGCGGCGGAAATGCCGTTATTCACGGCGAACGGTTTCAATTCAAGTACGATTTCACCAGACGGCGCGCTCGGTGATCGCGCCCTACCAGGCGTTGCTGCTACGCCATCTAGTATCTTCCACTTCAAGATCGCCTTGCCAGGGCTGCGGCCGGCCTTCACGAACACGCGAGCCATTCCGCACTCGAGGTTGACGAAGTCCTTGCCGATCGGCGACGCCTCGCCGAACACGCCCGAGTTCCATCCGCCCATGAAAACCGGCGTGTTTGAAGTTGAAAGTTTGAAGTTTGAAGTTGCGATATGCTTGTCCGGTTCAAAGGACAGTTCGAATGAGATCTTCTCCGAGGCAAACGGATGGACGGTGCCCTTTGCGTCAACGAGACGGAAGTCCACCATGGCGATGTCCGAGCCGTCCGCAAGCCAGCCCTGCGGACCCGTCGTGACCGCGGTCTCGACCTTGCCCTCGCCGGCGAACGACTTGATGGCGTGCCGCGCGATCTCCTTGCCCGCCTTGTCGCGCGCAATCACCTCGGCCGTGCCGGATTCCGTGATGTCCACGTTCGGAAACGCATAGACGAAGACGTGGTCGGGCTTCGTGTTGACGCCCTTGGACTTTCCGTTGACGACGAGCTCGACGGACGCGCAGTGCACCGAGCCGATCGCGTAGACGGTCTTGTGCAGCGGATCGCGCTGCGCCATCTCGCCCGTCTCCTCCATGAAGTGTCCGTTGTACTTCTTCACGGGATACATGTAGTTGTCCTTCGTGAGCTTCGGATAGCTCCAGTGCCCGACGAGCATGACGGCGGGGTCTTCGGACTGCATCACGCGGAACACGTCGAAGTTCACCTTCGGCAGCCTCACCGCGTCGACGCGTCCGGACGAGCGGCAGTTCTCGCTGAACGACTGGCGTCCGTGCTGGTTGGAATCCGTCCAGCATAGCGCCGCGACCGCGGAATACGTCTTCGCGCCGCGTCCGCTCGCGCGCGCCCCGTAGAACTCCGCGTACTCCTTCGCCGTCGAGAGCGCGAAGTCCTCCTGCGTCTGGTCGTAGACGTCGAAGCCCGTCTCCTTCTTGCCGCCGTTCAGATACCTGCCGCGGTAGTCGTAGTCCGGAGGCGTGTAGTCGTCCCACGAGCGGCGCGGCGACTCCTGGCGCGCGTACTCCGTCTCCATCATCGGTACGAACTTCCCTAGCGCCTTCATCGAATCGAACGCCGGCATCTCGTGGCGGTGAAGCATCGTGCCGACGTACTCCGCCTCCGCGACCTGCTCCTTCGTCTGCAGCGTGCGGCAGCCCATGAAGCGGAATCCGTCCGGATCGATGCGCTTCTTGAGCTCGACCATCTCCTTCATGTGCGCGGGGGAAATCTGGTTGTTGCCCGCCTCCCAGAAGACGACGGACGGCGAATTGCGGAAGTATATCATCGTGTCGCGCATCGCCTCCACACGCTGCGCCCAGGCGCGTCCGGAGACATCGCCCTCCTTGTCGCCCGCCGGTGCGGCGTTGACGATGCCGAACTTGTCGAACGCGCGCACGGGCGCGGGCTTTGGCGCGACATGCATCCAGCGGACGAAGTTTGCGTTCGACTTGCGGATGAGCGCGGCGTCGTAGTCCTGCAGCCAGTCGGGTGCGACGCCGATCGCCGCCCACTCGTCGGTGGAACGCTGCGCATAGCCCGTCAGCCACGTGTTCTTTCCGTTGATCCTGAGTCCACCCGAGGCCGCGTCGTACTTAACTTCGCGGAAGCCCGTGCGGATCGTATCACAGTCGAGGACCTTGCCGTCTTCGCCAACAAGCGAGACGACGACATCGTAGAGATGCGGCGTATCGGGAGACCAGAAGACGAGACCGCTCGCGCGGCACTCCGCTTCAAGAACGGCAGTCTCCGGCGAAGCGACGCGCGTCGGCTGCGGCGCGTTTTCGTAGACGTCGCCTTCAAGCGCGGTGTGGAATACTTGCCCAGCATCAGAGGCAGGAGCGACTAAATGACTGGGTGAAGCATATCCCCCGAGCGAAGCGAGCGCCGAAGGCGGCTCAATGCGGGGTGCGTCCCGCCGCTTCAGAACAAACGGCGTCTGCTGACTGGGGGAAGCGGCGTCCCGCCGCTTCGTCACAACGACTGCATCTTCCTTTTTCCGAAGCGGCGAGACGCCGCTTCCCCCAGTCAGACATTCCCTAACCTCAACCTTCACATTCGCCTTCACAGGCGATGCGCCTTCGTTCCTGACCTCCGCCCTGACGCAGATCGTCGCCGCGCCCTTCGCGAAGTCGAAGTCCTTCGCCGTCACATAGGTGCCGACCGTCTTGAGGTTGTTGTAGTAGGGAAGCGTCAGATACGTCTTTGAATCCTTGACGACGAGCGAGACGTTGCCGACAAGCCCGCCTTGAACCTCGTTGAAGTCAGTTGAATTCCACTGGTACGCGGCACCGCTCATGTCGCCCGGTTCATGTCCGGGAATCGTCTCGTGCATGAAGAGCTTCGCGCCGCGCGCCGCGCAGTTGTCCGTCGCGACGCAAAGGACGTTCTCGCCCGCCTTCAGGAGCGCCGTCACGTCGAACGCGCACGGCGCGATCCCGGCCTCGTAGTATCCGGCGAACTTTCCGTTCACCCAGAGGTACACCGACTGCCGCACGGTCTCGAACGTGACGAACGCCTTGCCCTTCGGTGCGGCGTCGAGCGCGAAGCGCTTGCGGTAGAACGCCATGCCGCGCCAGAAGCTCGCCTCGCCCGCATCCACCGCGCGGTCGTCGAAGCTGTCGTGCGCGTTGATCGGATGCGGAACCGAGACCGCCTCCCACGCCGAGTCGTCGAACGCGGGATCCTCGACCTTGACGCCCGCAGTCTCGACGCTGGCCTTCGCCTGCGCGAGCGGAATCGTCTTGGGCGCCTTCGTGAAGCGCCAGTCTGCGTTGAGGCTGAGCGTCTCCGCGCCAGAGCGGAGAAAAACCGAACCAACGAGTGTGAGACACGCCGCGACAAAAGGGAGTCTTAGACTGTTCATGGTAACAGTATACCACATTACCCCTTTTGGGGTAAAGGGCAAACTTCGGAATTTCTCGGTCCGGCGGGATGTCGTCAGGCCGGGACGATGAGGTCGTTTCGCCTCAGCGCGCGGATGGCGTCGCAGTCGAGGGTGTGTCCCGCGCGGTACGAGACGACGGTGCCTACGAAGCGTTCCGGACCTGCAAGCGCGATGGCCGCCATGAGGTCGAGCGTCGCCCTGTGCCAGACGGGCTCGAGAAACTTGTCGTTCACCTTGAATCTCGGTTCGGTGTAGAACCTGCGGCGTCCGTGGATAAGGATGTTCTTGTCGTTGTAGCCCCAGTTGCGCGTCGCGGCGAAGAGCTTTCCGACCGTCTTGGCGAGGATGTACTGCTTGCGCGTCGCGTTCGTGCGGGCAAGGGCCGCATAGCGGAACGTCTCCGGCGTCACGTCGAAGAGCACCCTCTGGTCGCCGATCACGGTGTTCCACGAAATCGCGCAGTCGATGCGCAGGTTGCGCTCTCCGTTCTCGGCGGGGAGGAAGAGAAGGAAGTCTCCCCTTCCGCCGCCGAAGGCGACAGGCTCCTTCACGGTGACGTAGGAGGCCGGTTCCACCGTTTCGGATATCCTGGCATGCTCCATCGCCTTGATGAGCGGAAGCGACGACTGGTCGAAGAGCGGCGGATCGCCGGAGTTGACCTTCAGCAGCACGTCGTCCACTCCGAGCCCGACCTTGAGCGCGACGATGTGCTCGACCATTCGCAGGTAGTTGTGCGGAGAGCCGGATCGCATGACGAGATTCTGCGCGCTCGTCCAGAGGTTCGCGATGTCCATCTCCGTATCGAGCTGCTCGGGGAGGTCCATGCGGCGAATCCACCAGCCCTTCTTTGCGGACGGGGCGAATGTCAGCGTCTGCTTGCGCGAACCCTGGAAGGTTCCGACTCCAGCCACCTGCGCCTCGCTCTCAAGAGTGCGGCGGACATTCGGGAAGGGACACGTCCGGTCGGCGGCGAGACGCACCTCGTCGATGGGCTGGACGCGGAAATGCTCGTATGCCGCGGCGATTGAGGCGGCGGAGCCGAAAACGGTCTTTCCGATCGTGTAGGACGGCATATCCATCACTTTACCCCCGCCGCCGAGAGGCGGTCCTTGGCCGGCGCATAGCCCTGCGCCGCCGACTTCTTGTACCACTCGACAGCCTCGGCGCGGTCCTTCTCCACGCCCTGCCCCGAGTAAAGGCAGTCGCCTAGGAAGAACTGCGCGATCGCGCTGCCCTTCTCCGCCGCCATCCTGAACCACTTCGCGGCCTCGGCACGGTCCTTTGCCACGCCCTGTCCCTTGTAGTAGGCGAAACCGAGATTGTGCTGCGCCTCCGTCTTGCCGCGTTCGGCGGCCAACCTGCACCACTTAACGCTTTCCGAAAGGTCTTTAGGGAGGCCGGTGCCGCTGGCGTACAGCGCTGAGAGGTTGAACTGCGCGTCCGCATCACCTCCTATCGCCGAGCGCGTAAGCCACTCTACGCCCTTACGCAGGTCCTTCTGAACGCCTTCGCCCGTCATGTACATGCACCCGACGTTGTACTGCGCGGCGGAATTGCCGCGCTCCGCGAGGGCGAGCATCCCCGCAAAGTCCGTCGGCTCCGATTCGCCGGACCTCTTCCCGCCGCGCAGCAGCGCAACGCCGCCCGCGGCAAGAGCCAGCGCGACAACAACGGCAACCGTCAGTGTCTTCTTCTGTTTAGAATCCATAGCGGAGTATAGTATACCAAAATTCCCGAATGTCCGCGCCGCTGGAGCTTGAAAATACGCCGCAAACTTGCCAAAATGCGCTCCGCCCCGCAAATTACGGGGCGGAACGCATTCCATTCAACAGGCTAACGATGTGAATATCCCAGGGCTGTCTTCTTTGGTCAACGCATTAGGGCAGATAGAACGTTCCACCTTCATGGCTGATCACGCCCTTGCGCGCAAGCTGTGAAAGCGAACGGGAAAGCGCGCAGCGGTTGACGCCGATGTACTGGGCGAACTCTGCCGAAGTGCGGAATGGAATCTTCACCTCGCGCTTGCCAGTCTCCGCAGCAAGGCCCTCGAGATAGGTCATCACCTTGTCGCCGATTTCCCAGCATCCGACAACGGAAAGCTTCTTCTGGCACTCCGAGACCAGTCCGACAAGCGCCCTGACAAGGTTCTCGCGAAGTCCGGCATAGGAGGAGGACTTGATCGCCTCGCGCAGCTTCCCCATGTCGAGAAACGCGACTTCAGAACTCTCCGCCGCCTCTAGACGGCTGGGGAACGGCTCCGACCTCTGCAGCACGTAGGAAGCCCCCACCACGCCGCCGGCCTTTAGGGTATAGTCAATCACCTCGGACCCGTCGCGCGTCGCCTGTATCACATTCAGACGCCCGGACAGGACAATAGCGAGAGAACGAACGCGATCGCCCTGATGAAGGACAACCTCGCCTCTCTCAAACTGCTTCACCTTCGCATCCGTCGAAGAAAGCAGCTTTTCGACCGCTGCGCGGTCAAGCCCCTTGAACAGCTTCTGCTTTGCAAGTGCAGCAACAGTTTTGTCGTTTCTTTCTGCCATTTGCGTTTGATCCCATTTAGATTTTGCTCTATTGTAGCAACTACAGCGCATAATAGTCAATTACAATAGCAACAAAAGGAGCGATTTATAAAGCAGAGCACAACCAGAGAATCGGAGCCTGCCCGTGCGGGTCCCCATTCGCCTTCGGACGCGTCAGGTAGTGGTGGCGGTCGTTCTTCCATCCGGTCCCCACGCAGACGTCCGGAAGATTCCCGTGCACGTCAAGCCTCACAGCGAGCGCGCGGTACGCCTTCTTCGCCGCAGCGAGATACTCATCGCCCAGCACCCCCGCGCGGACGCCTTCAGCGAACGCATACGCAAACATCGCCGTGGCGCTCGTCTCGTCGTAGCTCTCCGGATCATTCACGAGCTGACCCCACAGGCCGTTCGGACGCTGCCAGCCGAGGAGCGCGGACATCATCCGCCTGTATCCGGCGAGAATCGGAGCGCGCCATTCAGAGTCCGCGGGAAGGTACTTGAGGTTCATCGCCATCGCCGCCGCGAGCCATCCGTTCCCGCGCCCCCAAACGAACGGCGCCTCGGGCGCGTGGTTGAAAAGTCCGTCCGGACGCGGCAGACGCTCCAGGTAGAGGCACATCTCCTTCGCCGCGCGCTCGATGTACTTCCTGTCGCCCGTGAGCCTGTACGCCTGGCTCTGCAGCAGCGTTATCATGTACATGTCGTCAAGCCACAGGCGCGTCTCCGGCGTGTACCCCTTCTCCCACCACGCATGGCGCTCGGCGAGCGGAATCGCGTCGTACCACCGCTCTCCCCAGTCCAGCCCCTCGCGCGGCTCCTCCCACTGGCGGTTGGCATACCTGAGCCCCAGCTCCTTCGCGCGCTCGTCCCCGGTGAGGATCGCTATCTCGAGCGGAATCGCCCCGACGATCGAGAGGTCGACGTGCCGGCAGTCGTTCATCCAACCCTTCTTCTCCCCGTAGGCCGGCTCGAACGCCGCGACGAGCCGCTTCTCGAGCTCCTTGTCTCCCGCCGCATGCGCGCACTCGAGCGCGTTGACCCAAAGCGACACGACAGAGTAGTGGACGAGCTCGTGGTTTCCGTACGCCTTCGGCGCGCGGTATCCCGCCGGACGGTACAGGTCCGGCTCCGTCGAGAGGAACAGCTTCGAGAGCTTCGCCGCGACGTCCGCCGGACGCGGTCCGTCGAACAACGCATGCGCCCTGTCGCGCGTGTCGCGCATCTGCGGCACGGGGCTCTTCAGCGTCGGACACAGCTCCTTGCCGTGGCGCCGCACCGTCTCGAAGTCCGCGTCTATCTCCGCCAGCACCTTCGCGTCCGTCTTCCCCTCCTTCGCGAGCGCGCGCAGGTAGAAGTACCGCCACAGCGCGCCGTCGAGCGCACGGGAAACGACGAGCTGCGCGCGCAGCCACGCGAAGCGCTCAGCCACCGCGGCAGATGCGCCGCGCAGTCCGGAGAGCGCCTTGTCGAGCTCCGCGATCGCCGCATCCTTCTCGGCCGTCACGCGCGCTACGTTCTCGAGCGTCGGCTCGAGCGCGGACTTCCCTTCCGGAAGGAAGAATCGGTTGGTGTACCTGAGCAGCGACTCGCGCCTGTCGACGGAATTCGCGAAGAACGACTCGGTCGGCGCGCCGAGTCCGAGCGGGGAGAACGCGACTACGCTCGCCTTCTCGCTCGCCTTCATCGCGGCGATGTACGCGTCCGCGTCCGCGCCGTGCCAGCGCTCGCCCCACTCGCGCCAGAGCGACTCTACGTCGTCCTTCGGATCCCACGAAAGCTGACGCCACACGTGGTAGTTGACGGTGTTGAGCTCGTCCGAGAGCGCGGCGTATCCGTCGCGCTTGTACGTGCCCGCGTAGAGCATCACGCCTCCCTCCGGCAGGACGAGCTCCGCGGCGCGGCGCATCTGCCGCGCGGTCTGGTCGACGACGGACGCGGGCAGGCACTGGAGTCCGACGGTCTGCCCCGTTATCTGCCACTCCGCTATATCGCGGCGCGGCGCGACGGGAAGGAGCGCGGAGAACGGCGGATCTGGCTGGCAGTCGGAGTTGTATACCTTCGTCTGGAAGAGTACGCCCTTCCCGGCGCGCTTCATCGCCTCGCCCCACACCGACAGCGGCTCGCCGCTCTCCCCTCCGTATCCCGGAGCATGCACCCACTCCGTGCCGAGCCAGTGCGACGCGCCGCTCGCCCAGGTGCGGACGATCAGCGTCTTGCCGAGGGGCTTGAGCGCCTCCTCCCACGCACTTACAGCGAACGCAACCTGCCGGCCCCAGTTTCCGCGGAAGCCATTCTTCCTGCAGCGCTCGCAGACGCAGTTGAGTCCGTAGTCGTCCCACAGGCACGCCACCACTCCCGCGACTCCCAAGGAGGTGCGGCGTCCCGCCGCGCCAACAGTCTGCGGCGGAGCTGGAAGCTCCACCTCCTTGGCAATTTCCCGAATGGCCTCAATGAAGAACTCGCGTGTAGCGGGGTCGCTCGGACACATCGTGCCCTTCTCCCAGGAGTGCGGGGGCGTCTCGCCCTTCGCCGACGGATGCGCCGCGACGAACTCGTCGTACCTTCTGCGGTTCCACTTCGCGGCGTCACATCCGTAGATGAACGCATACGCCGGAACCTCCAGTTCCGCGCATTCGCGCAGCATCTTCGCGTCCGGCCTGCCGCGCTTAAGGTAGACGGCGTTCGCGCCGGTCGCGGCGATCCAGTCCGCAATCGGCTCGCGCGTGCGGCTCACGTTGAGCGCGCGCATCCGAAAGTGCGGGTCTCGCACGAACGGATAGCTCTCCGCCTTCATCCAGCGGTTCGACTCGTAGTCGGCGTAGAGGAACGCCCTCTTCGTCGCCGCCTTTACGACGAACTCGGCGTTTTCACCGCTCCCCGTCCTCTCCACGACGTATCCATCGTGCTTGAGCGGAAGCCCAGACGTGATCTGGTACGAAACAGTGGCGGCTATGAGCAGGTTCAGCATTGCAGTCTCCTTCGTCGCCGCAAACCATCGGCCCGCGGCATAATTCATCCTTCCGAAGGTAATTATACCACATTACCCCTTTTGGGGTAAAGAGGGAAACTGGCAATACCAAACTCCAGGCTTTTAGGGGACTGTCCCCACTCGTTTTGCTACTTGATGACTTTGCGGATGAACGGGAAGACGAAGAGCGAGAGCACCGCGCCCCAGACGAGCGAGTTTACCACCATAATCGCCCACCAGAGGATGCCGCCGCCAGCCACACCGAGCGCCCCCGCGACGGTTGCACCGGGCTGACCAAGGAATCCGCCGAAGATCACGAACAGGATGAAATGCACCACGCCGAGCGGAACATTAGCAAAAAGAAACGATTTCATTTGATTTTATCCTTTTTAGTGTTATTTGCTAATTGACTTTTTAAGGGGACTGTCCCCATGTCCAATTGACTTTCAATGGTCGGGGCGAGAGGATTTGAACCTCCGACATTCTGCTCCCAAAGCAGACGCACTACCAGGCTGTGCAACGCCCCGTAAAGATGCCGCTGAACGCGGTATTGGGGATATTATATCAAATCTCGCGCGGACGCGCTACCAGGCGAGCGACATCGATTGCTTCACTTCACGCGTGGTCGCGTCCGATGAACTCGCAGGGCGCGCGGCGGGCGAGGAGTCCGCCCATGAAGCGGATTCCGTACGTGACGTGCGTCGCCAGGACCCCGCAGGCCGTCATGAGCCACACAAGCGGATTGAACGCGAAGGTCGTCAGCGCGACAAGCGCGACATAGGCGAGAACCGGAACGGAGACGGCGAACTGCCAGATGCAGAACAGCTCTACCGATATCTCTTCCGGCTGCGGAATCATCACAAGCGCCGCCCAGACGAAGAGGTAGAGGACGAACAGGCTCGGAATGAAGTAGGAAAGATGCAGCGAATTCGACGGGAATCGCTTCACGAAATACCCGCGGTGGAAGGCGTAGCGTCCGAGCTGGCGCAGGTGCGGACCGAAAAGCGCGCGGCGGTGGTGGTAGACAACGACCCACGGATCGTACACAATGCGCTTGCCCGAGTCCACGACGTCCTTGCAGAGGAGCGTGTCCTCGCCCGGCCAGAAGTCGGTGCGGTATCCGCCGAACGAATCGAGAAGAGGCTTGCGCACGAAAAGGTTGCAGCTCGGATAGTCATCCACGTCGCGCCGCACGCCGCCCGCCTTGTAGCGGTAGCGGTAGTTTCCCGACACGAGCAGGTTGTCGTAGACGCGGCCTCCTATGCGCGCGAGGAACGGATCGTTCGGAGGCGTCACGCCCGGTCCTCCGACCGCGCCTACGGTTCCGTCGCCGAAGTAGCGCACCGCGTATTCGATCCAGTGCGCGTCGGGGTACGCGTCGTCGTCTATGAACGCGACTATCTCGCCCTTCGCCGCCTTTATGCCGAGGTTGCGCTTCTCGGCGGGCCTGACCTTACCGGTGGGAATGGTTGAAAGTTGAAAAGTTGAAGGTTGAAAAGTTGAAAGCTGAAGGTCGCACCGCTCCCCTGTCCTGATGTCCGGGCTCTGCCCGGACAATTCCCCGTCCGGCAGCACTATCACCTCGAAGTTGCGGTACGTCTGGGCCGCAAGCGCCTTGAGGCACTCGTCTAGCATCCAGCTCCCCTTCGGACACGCTATCACCACCGACACCATCGGGTCGTGGTCAAGCTTCGGCGGGACCTCCGCGTGCGCGTAGTACTTGAGGACCTTAAGCCTGTAGAAGACCGCGAGCGAGTCGAACGCCATCGTCCTGACGGTGTGCGCCTTGAGCGCGCCGAACTTGTTGCCGAACCTGATGACGACCGGCGCCTCGGCGATCTTCGCTCCGCGCTGGTGCGCTATCGACAGAAGCTCCAGGTCGAAGGCGTAAGTCTTCACAAGCATCCTGCCCAGCGCCGCGCCGAGCACCTCGCGCTTGAAGAGCTTCATGCCGGTCTGCGTGTCGGTTATCGGAAGCCCGATGAAGACGCGCACTATCGTGAAGTAGACCCAGCTCACGAGGCGGCGGTGCCACGGATACTGCACGACGCTTCTCGGATGCCTCTTCGAGCCGATCACGATGTCCGCACCCTTCGCCGCCATCGCCTCGAAGAACCACGGTGTCTGCTTCGGATTGATGTCGAGGTCTCCGTCCAGGAGCATCACGTACTCGCCCGTCGACGCCTCGAAGCCAGCCCTGAGCGCGGCGCCCTTGCCGCCGTTCTTCGCGCAGACCACGGGGCGAACCACGACGTGCTCGTACTTCGCCTCCGCCGCGCGCCGAAGCTCCGCCGCCGTGCCGTCCGTCGAGCCGTCGTCCACCGGAACCAGCTCCGCGCGCAGTCCGTGCGAATCGAAGAGCTCCGCCGTGCGCGCGATGTTGACCGCGATTTCCGAAGCGAGGTTGTAGACGGGCATGACGACGGAGAGGCGGCCGGACCCGACCGTCTCCCGCGCAATGGCCCATTTTTCACCGAGCTTCGTTCTGCCTTCTGCGGACATATGGCGGAGATTATATCATATTTCAGACGCGTTTCGCGTGCGCGCGCAGAACCCTGAGCGCGTGCGGCGCAACCCACGAGAACATGAGCGCGTAGCCGAACAGCTCCACGCTCTCCTCCGCGAACCGGCTGAACGACGCGGCGTCCGCGATGCCAAGCGACCGCCAGAGCGCCGAGCGTCCGAGGAACTGCGAGACGAACAGCATTAGCGCCGCGCCGCACGCGAAGAGCGGGAACCTCCGCGAGCGGCGCATCGCCCTGAGGCCCGGATAGAGCGTCTTCGCGTAACGCACCGTGACGGCGACGAATGTGAGCGTGACGGCCGAGAGCGCCCACGGCCAGATGCACGAGCCGAACGCCCAGTCCATCATGAAGTCGATTTCGCGAATCGCCATGTCGAAGAAGAAAGCCGCAACAAGCGCGTGCGCCCCGCGTCCGGACTTCGCGCGCAGCGCGCACAGAGTCATCAGCGCGCCGGACAGCGCCGAAAGCGCAAGGCCCGCCCACTCGACGATTCCGTTCTCCGCGCACCCTGTTCCGTTGACGAAAACGTCCGCCCATACCGCCACCCCCGCGGCGAAGCTCGCGGCGAGCGGAACAAGCACGTCCCCGGCGAGTCCGAGCCACACGCGGCGCCGGGAGAGGCGTATCCTCTCGTCGTCGGGATACCGCATCGCGCGGAAGGGAATCGGGTCGCACGAAGGCGACTCAAGTGCCGCGAGCTGGTGAGCCGTCTCTTCGGCAGTGACCGAGGAATGGACGACGTTGGAGTGTCCGGTAAGCGCGCGGAAAGACTTCTTCAGGTCGTACACGTTTGCGTCGACCATAAGTTCGTGCCCGGAGGTGTCGCGTTCGCGCCGCCAGACCGGGGACGGATCCTCCACGACGATGACGCGGAACGGACCCGAGCCGCACTTCCTCGCCTTGTTGCGCCACACGTGCCAGCTTTTCCATCCGTAGAACGCGGCGAGGTTCGCGGCGAAGCTCCTCTTCGGCCACACCACCTCGAAATCCCTCACGACGCGGAAGCGCTTCGCGATCTCGTCCGCGATCTCGCGCTCGTGCGACCGCGCGGCGGACCAGAGGACGAAAAGGAACTCTTTCGTCACTTCGCCCCCCCGGACTTTCCCTCTCGCGACTCGAGGAGCGCAAGATCCTCGGCCGTAGGCGTCTTGCGGAAGTAGCGGTAGTTGAGCACCCAGCAGGACGGATGGCGGCGGATGACGCGCTCCAAGTCCCTTATGCACGCCTGAGTGAAGCCCCAGATGTCGCGCGCGTCGCCCGGCGCGTACGTGCGAAGCACCTCGCAGCGATAGCGTCCGTCGCGGAGCGGACGCGACCAGGCGATCACCACCGGCGCCTTGCCCTTCGCGGCGAAGAACGCAGGCGCCGCGGAGACGGGAACGGGGCGCCCGAAGAAGCGCACCCACACGCCTCCGTTCCTCGGCTTCACGACCTGGTCGACGAGAAGTCCGAGCGACTTGCCGTCCTTCAGGCCCTGCATGAGCGGACGGAACGCGCCGTCAGCGCGGACGATCTCCTGTCCGATCGACCGACGCGCCTTCATGAGGAGCGAAGTCATCGCGTCGGTTCCGACGTCCTTCGCGACGGACATCATGCTGTGGCCCTCGAGGAACGCGAGCTGCGACAGTATCTCCCAGCATCCGAGATGCGCGGAAACGGTGACGGCAGGCCGATTCGCGGCGAGGAACGCCTTCCCCTCCTCGCTCATCTCGCCCGCGGCGGCCGCGCGCTTCGCCGCGTTCCGGCACGTCCAGAACGCATGCCCCACGGCGCGCGCCATGTTGCGGTAGCTCCTCTTGACGATCTTCTCCGCTCCGGGAACGTCCCGGCCGAAAACGACGCGCAGGTTCGCGAGCGCAAGTTCGCGTCCGCGCCTGTCGAAGAAGTACATCACCGCAGAGCCGAAGTCGCACACCGCCTGCATCGCGCGGCGCGGAAGATGCGCGAAGACAAGAAAGCCGAGCGCGATGCCGACCCATTCGAACGGACGGCGTATGCGCTGGACAATCCTCTTCTTCTGCCTTCTGTGCATCGCTACATCCCCAGATAGACGATGAAGCACACCGCGATCACCACGAGCGCCAGCGCCACAACGCCGAGAAGCGCGAGCGCAAGCCACCATCCGCGCGGGACAGGGGGGATCGGAAGCGCATGCCGACGGGACGGACGCTGCTTCACGGACGGAGGAGGCGTGACAGGCAGCCGTATCTTGCCCGAGGACGTACGCGGGAAAGGCGTGTCCCTTACGACGACGCGCTTGATGCGCTTGTAGAGCGGAAGCGTGCTGTTCACGGCCGCGACCGCGGCGCGGACATCCGCCTCGGGAATCTCCGCGTATATCTCCGCTGTCAGGGTGCGGCTCTCCGACTCGCCCGTCACGACAACCTCGGCGATTCCCGGGCAGGCGAGGAGCCTGCCCTCGAGTTCCTCGGGAGCGATCTTCTTTCCGGAGGAGAGGACGATCGTGCGCTTCGCGCGCCCCGTTATCCAGACAAATCCGTCGGCGTCTATGCGCCCAATGTCGCCGGTCCTGAACCATCCGTCCGGGGAAAGCACCTCGGCCGTCTTGTCGGGCGCGCGGAAGTATCCGAGCATTACGTTCGGTCCCCTCACCATCAGCTCGCCGCTCTCCGACACCTTCGTCTCCACATCCGGGAGATGCGAGACCTTGCCGGCGCTGCCGCCCCTCGTGCGCTCCCCGAGCGGCGCGAGCGAATAAAGCGCCGCCGTCTCCGTGAGGCCGTATCCCGTCACCACGCGGATTCCGAGCGCGGCGAGACGCGAGTCGGTCCGCGGCGAGATCGGCGCGCCGCCGACGAGAATCCACTTGAGACCCTTAACGCCGTGCTGCTCGCACTTCGCCGCGAGGATGTCCGCAAGCGCCGGAACGAGAAACGCGAAGTCCACTCCGAAGCGGTTCACGGCATCGTAGATGCGACGGAAGTCCGGGCACACCCCGAGCGCCACGCCGTTGACCAGCATGAGGTACGTGGAGGATATCCCGAAGATGTGGTGGAGCGGAAGAAGCATCAGCGAGCGCTCGCCCACTCCCATCGGCAGCGCCTTGGAGCCCGTCGCGGCGAACGACTCGATGGCGGCGAGCGTGAGCTGCGCGCCGCGCGGAACCGTGGTCGTTCCGCTGGTGAAGACTATCGTGGCGACGGCCGGAGAGCCGTCCGCGCCGATCCGCGCGGGACCGTCTCCGTCCCAGAGAGCGAACGCCTCCTTCGTGTGCCCGCCCTGCATGAAGATGTCCGCCGCAAGCGACCCGAACCCCACGCGCAGCACGCCCTGCATGCGGCGCGCGACCTCGGACACCTTCTCGCCGTACAGCGACGAATGCGCAATCGTCTTCGCCCCGACGAACTCGAGCCTCTCGCATATCTCGTCCGCCGTGAGGTTGACGTCGAGGGGAACCGCAATTGACCCCGAAAGTAGGCACGCCGCGTGGGCGACGATCCACTGGTACGAGTTCTCGCCGAGGATTCCGATCGTCGCGCCGGGGCAGTACCTGCCGATCGCCCACACCACCGCCGCGATGTCGTCCGTGAACTGACGCCACGAAATCGGAACCGCCCTGTCGCCGGACGAGACCAGGAACGCCGGTGCATCCGGAGTCTCGTTGCGGAACTTCCTGAACGCCTCGAAAATCACCGGTAGACCTCCGCACCCCATTCATAGGCCTCGGAGGGCGTCTCCCCCGCGACCGTCTCCACCATGTACCTGAGCACGCGCCGCGCGTCGAAGAGCCTCCTGTACTTGCGCATGCCCGCCGCTGCCACGACGCGACGCGCGTCGTCGTGCGTGTTGTAAAACGCGATCTTTTCAGCGAGATCCCCCGCGTCGCGGAAGTACACCGTCTCGTCCTTCGTGAAAAAGTCCTGCATCGAGTTCCCCTCGTACTGGAACGAGAGGAGCCCGTTGCCCATGAGGTGGGTGAGCCTGTCGGACGCGTACCACTTCCATCCCTCGAAGCGGTTAATGGAAAGCCCCATCTTCGATTCAGCGATCGCCTCCTCGTAGGCGCGCCCTACGACAAGCGGACGCCCCATTCCGAAGAAGCCGAGCCTCACCTTCGGGTCGATCTTCGGCATCAGTTCCGCAAGGAGCGTCTTGCGCTGGTCTGCGTCCGCAGGCCTCCCCGCGAAGAAGAGGTCGTACCTGAAATCGGTATTCGCGGAATTGTCCTCGGTTTCGTAGGAAGGGTCGCTCGGGTTGGGGTAGAACCCGACGACGTTCTTCCCTGTCGTCCACTCCTTGAGCTTATCTCCCGCAGTCGTCACGAATATCGCGTCGCAGGAGTCCATGCGGCGCCGTATCTGCGCGCAGCAGTGCTCCGTCTCGACGGGATCGCAGTTGATGTGCACCAGCTTCACGCCCGGCACAGCCTCGCGAATCGCACCGAGCGCCTTGTTCGTCACATAGTCGCAGTGCGCGATGAAGACGAAGTCGGGCTTCCAGTTTCTCGCCGTCTTCACGAGGCGGTCGTTCATCATCTTCGCGCCGACCTTGCGCATGAAGCCGAGCGGAGCGAGGAAGCGCGCGATGTCGCGCTCCGAGAACGTCAGCGCCTGCCAGCCGTTGCGGATCGCACCGGCCTCCAGACGCATGTCTATGCCGCTCCTTCCGTTCCCCCAGTGGCGGATCAGGAAATTCCCGACGAACAGCACTCTCGGCGAGCGCTTCATGTATATGCCCCTTCTGTCTTCATCTGTGCATATTATACCATTTTGTCTCCCCGTCCGTGCATGCGTGCCTGTCAGTTTGATGAAGCCGCATGAACCGGGGACTGCTCGCGGCTGTGCGGCTGGCTCCTGTAGAGCGACCATCCGTTGTTTAGCCAGAAGGCGATTCCGCACACCCACATCGCCGGCGCAAGCAGCTGGTGGTTTCCGGAAATCTCCATGACCATGACGATGGCCGTGAGCGGAATCCTTATCGAGCTTGCGAGGAACCCTGCCATCCCAACTAGCGCGAAGGCGGAGGGATGGACGCCCCACGACGCCGGAAGCACACTCGCGAAGGCGATTCCCGTTGCGGCGCCGAGCGTCGCCCCGCACACGAGCGCCGGGGCGAAAACGCCGCCCGAGCCGCCCGAACCGACGGTAAGCGACGTCGCGACGACGTTTATGACGAACATTGCAAGAAAGGCGCCGGCGCTTCCGTTCTCCGCGAGGCAGCGGCGGATTATCGGATACCCCGCGCCGTAGACGCCGGGGAATATGAAATACCCAATGAGGCCGACGGCAAGACCGCCTGCCGAGACTTTCACCCAGCCGGGAACGCGAAGCTTCGCGAAAGTCTCCTCGGTTCCGCGGAAGAAGCTTATGTAGAAACGTGCGCCGAAAGTGACGATAAGCGCGAGGACAAAATACGGAAGGAGCCTGAGCGCGTTCTCGTAGGAGCACTCGGGCATCGCGAAGATGGGGTCCCATCCGAAGAAGTATGCGTACACCGTGTATGAGATCGGCGCGGCGATGAAGCAGGGAAGCACGGTTTCGTACTCTACGTCGCTCGACGAGTAGAAGATCTCGAAGCCGAAGATCGCGCCGGCGAGCGGCGCCTGGAAGAGAGCGGCGATTCCCGCCGCGAGTCCGGCGGCCATCAAAATGCGCCGCTCGCGCTTGCCGAGGCGGAGAGTGCGGCCGACGATGCTTCCGCACGCCGCGCCGATGAGGGTGACGGGGCCTTCGTATCCGGCCGAGCCGCCCGAGCCGACGGTGAGTATGGAGGCGACGGACTTGATGGGCACGACGGCGGAGGTGATGTAGCCTCCGTTCTGGTGGTACGAGCGCACCGCGCTGTCCGTCCCGCGCGCATGCTCGAGCCGGGCGAAGCGCTTGATGAGAAGATGCCCGGCGAGCGCTCCGAGAGCCGGGAGGAAGATCATGGCCCAGGAGCGTCCCTCGAGCCACGATCCGTTCATGAGAAGGCCCTCGCCGAACTCGATCATGTAGCGGAACACCACGACGACGAATCCGGTGAAGATGCCGACGAGCATCGCCTCGCCGAAATACTGGCCCGTCCGAAAGGACAGGCCCTTGCCGGCCAGCAGAAACTTCAGGCTGCTTATGGAAATGCGCCTGAACATCGCCGCGTTCAGTCGAGAACGTCGGTCACCATTCCGCGGGCGACCTTCGCGGCGTTCTTCTCGTCCGTCAGCGCCTGTAGCACGACGAGCGCGAAAAGCACCGCCGAGCCCGGGGCCTGCCCGGTGATGACGTTTCCGTCCGCCACGACCGGAACGCCCGCGCACGGACGGTCAAGGTCGAGTGCACACGTGGGATAGCAAGTAACGTGCTGACCTTCGTCGAGCACACCCGCCTCCACAAGCACGGTCGGGGCCGCGCAGATTGCGCAGAGCAGTCCGCCGTCCGCCTTCTGTTTCCTGAGGCGCTCGGCGAGTTCGGCAGACGCCTTGAGGTTCTGCGTCCCCTCTCCTCCGCCCGGAAGGACGATTGCGTCGTACGCCTCGTCCGCGACGTCGGCGAAGGACGCGTCGGCGAGCATAGTGACGCCGTGCGCGCTCCTCACCTCGCGACGGCCGGAGAGCGAAGCCGTGACGACCTCGACTCCGCCGCGCCTGAGGACGTCGATCGCGGCGACCGCCTCGACGTCCTCGAATCCGTCCGCGAGGACTATCAGCGCCTTAGCCGACATTCTTCGCCTCGTTGCACTTCAGCTTGCGGCCGAGGATCTCCTTGTCGGAGAGGGCCTTGAGGGCCGCGTCCACTTCGGCGCGGTTGGGCATGTGGACGAATCCGAAGCCCTTGGACTTGCCGTTGTAGCGGTTGGTGATGATTCGCGCGGAGTTGACCGTGCCGAACGCCTCGAACTCCTTGCGGAGCTGATCCTCGGTGAGGTCGTAGCTGAGGTTGCCGACGTAGATCTCAATCGATCCGTCGGCCGGCGCGGGATGAGTCTTCTCGAACTTGCCCTCGTTCCTCTGCTGGGGACGGCGCTGGGACTGACGGTCAGCGCGCTGGCAGGCGTCGCCCTTCTTCCCGCACGGGCGGCAGAGCTTGCAGAGGATGCACGTCACAACGACGCCAAGCACAAACGCGACAACGGCGATCGTAACCGCCGGGCACGTGTTCGTCTTAAACAACTCGAATACCTGGGTAACCATTTTTCTTCTCTCCTTGCTTTTCTTTCTTTTCTCTTTTTGTTTAGCGGCCATTCATCGTCCTTGCCGGACGGCTGGGGCGGCCGCAGCCTCAGCTGCTCCTGTAGTCGCCGAGCGACTTCATGCGGCTCGGATGCCGCAGTTTCCTGAGCGCCTTCGCCTCGATCTGGCGGATTCGCTCGCGCGTGACGTTGAACAGGCGCCCGACCTCCTCGAGCGTGCGGCTGTAGCCGTCGGACAGTCCGAAGCGGAAGTCCACTACCTGCCTCTCTCGGTCGGTCAGCGTGTTCAGGATGTCCCTCAGCCGCTCCTTCAGGAGATGGCCCTCCGTGACTTCGAAGGGGTTCTCGCTGTTGAGGTCGGGGATGAAGTCTCCGTAGTGCGCATCGTCGTTGTCGCCGACCTTCGACTGGAGCGAGATCGGCTGCTGCGACATGCGCTTGACGGCGCGGACCTGGTCCGGAGGCATGTTCATCTCCTTCGAGAGGTCCTGCTCCGTGGGCTCGCGCCCAAGCTTCTGGATGAGCTTCTTCTGAACGCGCATCAGCTTGTTGATCGTCTCGATCATGTGGACCGGGATTCGGATCGTCCTCGCCTGGTCCGCGATCGCACGCGTCGCGGCCTGGCGTATCCACCAAGTCGCGTACGTGGAGAACTTGTAGCCGCGCTTGTACTCGAACTTCTCGACCGCCTTCATGAGGCCGGTGTTGCCCTCCTGGATGAGGTCGAGGAACGAGAGCCCGCGGTTCATGTACTTCTTCACGATCGAGATGACGAGACGGAGGTTCGCCTCGACCATCTTCGTGCGCGCCGTCTGCCCGGCCTTGAGGACGCGCCTCAGCTCGGAGAACGTCGTCATGAACTCCTCGGCGGGCATGCCGAACTGGGCCTCGAGGCGCTGCATCTTCTCGCGCACCTGCGCGAGCTGGTTGTCGCGGCGCTTCGTGGGACGCTCGCGCATCAAGTCGCCCTGCTTCTTCACGAGCGCGCGGTACGGAAGGTATATGCGCTCGTCGGCGTCCGCGCACAACGTCTCCAGGACCTTCTGCTTGAAGCTGAGGTCCACGAAGCACTGCTTCAGCGCGGCGCGCGCGTTGGCGAGCTTCTTCTCCGCCCCGCGCACCTCGGGCTGCGTCGGATTCGGCCTCGCGATCGTCTCGAGGTAGTTCGAGCTCGCCTCGGCAAGGCGCTTCTCGACGTCCTTGATCTGCTTGCGGAAGCCCGGTATGAGCGCAATGTACGCGTCGCGGTTCTCGTCGAACTTGTCCGTCACGATGCGGTCGAAGCGCTCCGACTGACCCTCGAGCTTGTCGAGCTGGTCGGCGTACATCTGCGGCGCGAAGAGGAAGCGGTTGAACATCTCGCGGGTCTTCGACTCGGCCGTCTCGATCGTCTGGCAGATCGTGACCTCCTCGTCGCGCGAGAGCAGCTGCACCTGCCCCATCTGGTGCAGGTACATGCGGATCGGATCCTCGATCATCTCCGTCGCGCGCGCCTTCGGGTCCGCGGCCTTCAGGTTCTTCGCCTCCAGCCACTTCTTCACGTCCTCCTCGCGGAGAACCTGCACGCCCAGCGCCTCGAGTATCTTGAGGTACCGGTCGGACTGGATCGCGTCGACGATGTTCGACGGAAGGATCTGGTTCAGCTCCTCGTACGTGATGTACCCGCCGTTCGCCTCGCTGCGGCGCTTAACGTCGTTGATGACGTCGTTAAGCTCCGTCTCGCGGAGAATCGACATGCCCTCCATAGACGGAAGGACCGTTTCGGCGCCAATGTCGTCGTCCGCGCCGAAGCTCGGCAGCGGCTGCGGAGGCAGCGACTCCTCGTCTACGTCAGCATCCGCGTCCGCCGGACGCGACTCCTCGCGCTCGACCTCGGCGGCAAGCTTCTCGGCGTCAAGTTCCTCGGCGTCAAGCTCGGCGTCCTCGTCTTCCGGAGGCATGTCGTCGTCGACGTCCTCCGACTTGCGGCGACGCCTGCGCACAGGCTCCTCGGCGTCCTCCGCCGACTCTTCGATGTCGACGTCCGACGCCTTCGACGGCTTCTTTGCCTTCGCAGCCTTCTTCTCCGTCTTCTTGGCGGCTTTGGCAACAGCTTTCTTTGGTTTTGCCATTATAGCTCCAGTATACAATTCACCCAATCTCACTTTGTCAAGTTCGGTATAGTATATCAAAAAGAACGGACGCCGTGTGGGGAAAACTGTGAAAATTTATTCTACCAAATATCGCCTTTTTTGAGAAGCGGCAATTTCGTTAATCTTAGATTAATTTTTCTTCCGCGAATTTATGCTAACATATCCCCGATGAACGAAAACAGGATGACAGGATGAGCGTCCCCGCTAACTGGCTCGCGCTCTGCGCATCGCTCGCCCTCGGCGAGGCGTGCGGCTTCGCGGCGTCGCGCTTCGCCGCGCTCTGGCCCGCCGCCGCGCTGATCCTCGGCGGCGCCTCGCTCGCGCTCCTCGCGGCGAGCGTGCGAGGCGTGCGGTTCTTCGTCGCCTTCTCGGCCGGATTCGTCCTCGCGCTGCACGCCGCCCATATCCGCGGCGAGGCGCTCGCCGATGCGACATGGAGGAGCTGCGGCACACCGTTCGCGCGCGTGTTCCGCGTCGAGTCCGTTTCGCGCACCCCCTACGGCGGCGCGACCGGATGGACCTCCTTCTGCGGCACGGCGGACAACCTCAAGGTGCGGGTTATCTTCCGGCTGCCCGAGGGAGCCGCCACGCCCAGGCGGGGCGAGTCGTGGGCGTGCGCCGGCTGGCTCGACCGCCCGAAGCCGTCCGCGCGCCCCCGTATGCGAAGGCTGTGGGTCCGCGGCTCCGGCACATACGCGCGGCGCGTCGACTCGCCGCGCGGCACATTTGCCGCGCTCCTCGCGTCCGCGCGTGACGACCTCTCGCGGCGCATGGGTCTCGGACTCGACGAGTCCGACCGCGGCGCGGACCTGAACCGCGCGATCCTCCTCGGCGAGCGCTCCCTCATCCCGAAGGAGGAACGCGACGCATTCGTCGCCGCGGGGACGATACACGTATTCGCCATATCGGGTCTCCATGTCATGCTCGTCGCCGGATCCCTCTCGCTCATCCTCGCCCTGTGCGGAGTCCCGGTACGGACGGCCGGCGTCATTCTGCTCCCCGTTCTGTGGCTATACGTCGCCATTACCGGATCGAGCCCCAGCGCCGTCCGCGCCGCCGCGATGGCGTCGATAAACGCCCTCGCCCCCTTGTTCTGGCGCAGGCAGAACGGACTCGTCGCATGGTCCGCCACCTTCCTCGCCGTCTACGCCCTAGATCCTGTGAAGCTCTACGACACCGGATGCGCCCTCTCGTTCGCGGTCATGCTCGGCATCGTCTTCTGGGGACGATTCGCCTCCGACTTCATCAAAAGCCGCCTACTCTCCGTCGTCGCGACCTCCCTCGCCGCATGGGCCGCCGCCGTGCCGATAGCGGCGCACGCCTTCGGACGCATCACGCCCGGAGGCATAGTCGCGAACCTCGCCCTCCTTCCCGCCGCCGGGGCGAGCGTGAAGGCGGCGCTTATGGGGATACTCGCCAGCTTCTTCTCGAACCGCCTCGCCGCGCACGCGAACAACCTCGCCGCGCTCGTCGCGAAGGCGATGTCTGGAATTTCCGGCGCTGTGGCGAGAGTGCCCGGCGCGAACTTCGAGGTCGCGCCATGGTCCGTCGGCGCCTGCGCTGCCTGGTACGCCGCCTTCGCCCTCCTCCTCGTCCTGCTTCGCCGCGCCCTCTCCCGCCGCCGACGCACCCTGTGAGCGCATTGGCGGCAAAACTGCGGATTTGCTATAATGTCTCGCGTGGAAGAAGGGTTTCGGTAAGACAAGATGCAAGAAAAGACAACAGGCCTCTATTCAGTGAAGATGCGCGCCTCGCGCGAAGGACAGCACATTTCAGGAGCGGAGAAGATCGTCCCCGCCGGACGCGTAGCCGCAATCGCCTCCCAGCTCGCCGAACGGGCGCTCTCCCATCCGAAGGGCGAGCCGGACTTTCTGAACATCAAGGTCGAGGCCCAGCCGCGGCAGATGCGCCGCGTCAAGGCCCTTTCCGTCACGACCCACAAGACGCGCACCCCCGAGGAGGGACTGTCCCTCGCGGCGGAGCTCCTCGCAGACGACGGCATAACGCGAATCGGCGAGATAATGGACCGCTTTTCCGAGTCACACTCCATGCGCGGAGCGATGCTGCTCGACGCGGACACGCTCGAGCGGCTCGAGCCGGATCCCGCGCGCGGCGTAAGGGCGACATACATGGACGACGCATCCTCGCTGGAAAAAGGAACGGCGCGCGGAAAAAACCACTACGCCGAAGCGATCGTCCTCGCGACAAAAGTCCAGAACGCCCCGGGGATAGTCGCCGAGATATGCGTCTCGGACGATCCGGACTACGTCACCGGATACGTCGCCTCGAAGCGGCTCGGCTACAGACGAATCACCGTCCTCAAGAAGAAAGGCGATCCGCGCGGAGGAAGAATCTTCCTCTACCGCGGTCCGCGCGAGCGCGTCCCGGAGACGATAGAGTTCCTTGAACGCGTCCCCGTCATCGTCGAGGATGTTCCGGTCTTGGGAAAGGCCCGCACGCAGTCAAGGCTGCGCGCACTCGAGTCCGACCTGGCCGCGCGCGAAGAGCAGGGACTGTCCCGCCGCTGCCGCACGCTGTGCTCCCCTACTGGTCCGACAGCCGTCGTCGACGGACGTGAACTCGTCGTACTCTCCTCCAACGACTACCTCGACCTCGCGCGCGACGAGCGCGTTACCACCGCCGCCGCGCGCGCGGCGCGCGAATGGGGCGCGGGCTCGGGCGGATCGCGCCTCACGACCGGAACCCAGCCGCCGCACGTGCAGTTGGAACGCGACCTCGCCGAGTTCAAGGGAACGGAGTCTGCGATCGTCTACGCCACCGGCTACATGGCCAACGTGGGCGCGATAACGGCACTAGTCGGTAAAGGCGACGCGATTCTTTCCGACGAACTCAACCACGCATCCATAATCGACGCGTGCCGCCTTTCCGGCGCGGACGTGTTTATCTACCGCCACCTCGACATGGATGACCTAGACCGGAAGCTTTCCATGTGCCGGGAGCATCGGCGCGTCCTCGCAGTTTCGGACGGAGTCTTCTCCATGGACGGCGACATCATCGACCTTCCGCTATTCCTCGAGACGACGCGTCGGCACGACGCGTTCTCGATGGTGGACGAAGCGCACGCGACCGGCGTGATGGGAAGCACTGGACGCGGACTCGCCGAGTACTTCGGCTGCGACCATCCCGACATCTCGATGGGCACGCTCTCGAAGGCGCTCGGCTCGGAGGGCGGCTTTGTATGCGGTTCGCAGACTGTAGTCGACTACCTGAGAAACTTCTCGCGTCCGTTCATCTTCTCCACCGCGCCTGGCGCGCCTGCAGTGGCAGCAGCGTCCGCAGCGATCAAAGCCCTTGAGTCGGAACCACAGCGCGTGGAACGTCTCAGGGAGAACGTTTCGACATTCCTGAAGGCCCTCGCGGAGCGCGGCATATCCGCCGCGTCGGAGTCCGCAATCGTGCCCGTCGTCGTCGGAGACGAACGCGCCGCCATCGCGGCGAGCGCGTCTCTTGAAAAAGATGGCTTTCTTGTTCCGGCAATACGGTACCCGACCGTTGCGCGCGGATCCGCGCGGCTCCGGTTCGCGCTGACCAGCGCACATACGAGCGAACAGCTTCGTGCGGCGGCCGACGCTGCAGCGCGAGCAGTCAAGGAAGTCACCAGATGAGCCTGTAGCCGAAGCCGCGCTCCGAGGCGATGAGAGATCCGGCGCCGCCGAGCTTGTGCTTCAGACGGTACATCGCCGAATGGATCGCCATGTCATCCGCAGTATATCCCTCGCCGTACAACGCCGTGCGTATGTCGTCGAAGGAAAAGAGCCGGCCGCGCCCGGACGCGAGGAGGCGAAGTATCCCGACCTCTATGCGCGTCAGCTTCGCCTTGACATCAGGTCCCTCCGCGCTCGTAGAGGCGAAATCGACTGTCACCGAGCCGAGGTGCAGGAGGTTGCTCGGCTGGGCTTCTGCCCTGGCTGCTGCACGGCGGCGAAGCGCCGAAGCGACGCGGGCTAGGATCTCCTCCGGCGACTTCGCCTTGTCTATGTAGTCGTCCGCTCCAAAGCCAAGCGCGCGCACCGCCCCGACGTCGGACGGCATTGCGGTGAAGAAAAGAATCGGCACGAGCGCATCGAGCTTGCGCATCTCCGCGCAGGCCGCGGTGCCGTTCATGCGGGGCATCATTACATCGAGAAGGACAAGATCGGGCCGGACTTCGGCGAACTTGGCGAGCGCGTCGAATCCGTCACGCGCTGTAGTGACCGCATATCCCTCACCCTCGAGAAGAGCGCGATACATCTTGCGTACGGACAGCTCGTCATCCACGACGAGGATGCGACCAGTGACGCCGCCTCTCCGCGGAGTGCTAATTTCCGGCAAGTTGTTTGTATCGCGATTCTGCACAGTGCGGGATATTGTAGCAAAAAAACGCCGCATGTGAAAGCGAAAGGCGCGGTCCTTTCGGATCGCGCCCTCGTCTTTGTCGGTGGATGCTTGAGGAAACAGCAAATGTCTGCGCTTCGCATTTGATGCACCCTCCATTGCTGGAAGGCGTTTCACCATCTCTCCCCGAAGGGAGATGTCTCCTTAGAAAGGAGGTGATCCAACCGCTGGTTCCCCAACGGTTACCTTGTTACGACTTCATCCC
>Ga0129306_1001275_pt1 | contig 29778 bp, 24 predicted proteins | sample P827metagenome_FD_94438 | JGI IMG/M metagenome (GOLD analysis project Ga0129306, IMG submission 94438) | Capybara group fecal microbial communities from Wisconsin, USA - P827 metagenome | ecosystem: Host-associated > Mammals > Digestive system > Large intestine > Fecal | place: USA: Wisconsin...
TGCGAGGCCAGTAGAATGAATGAAGGCTGGTATATCAAGGGAAAAGCCTATATCAAGGGTAATAAAGGCGGCAAACAGGAACTGACTGGTGTAGAGAACATCACCGTGGCCCCTGCAACCACCAAAATCCCCTGGCCCTACCAGAAGCTGCGATTCGCCTTGATCTTCCAGCCCCTGCCCGACAATGCGACGGATTTCGACTTCATTGTTCCTTCTTCCGAATGGCAATTCAAGGACATCAAGTGTAAGTGAATTCTTCATGAATTAGTAATACCCTATATTGTTTAATCAATTAATTTAAAAAAATGAAAGCAAAAAAGATTTTGTTCGCTATGTCCGCACTGGTGTGCGTGCTGGCTGTTAGTGTGTCGTTCTCATCATGCTCAAAAGATGATGATAATGAAACTCTTTTGTACTACCGTCTCGGATTCTCTAAAATGAATGGTAATTTAACTGAGTCTGCACTTATTGATGATACTTTTAAGGCTGCACTTGGTGTTACGACTGATGAGTTTACATCTTACGCCGGTGGCGATGAGAAGATTAAGTCTAACTGCGACAAGGCTGCCTCTCAACTTAACAATATGGCCTTTGAAGGTTCATATACCTACGTGGTAACGAAATTTACTTCTAAGGGGAGTTCAACCGTTTATTCTTGGACGAATCCTTCTAATTAGCAGGAATCGTTGCATCCTAAGAAAAACTGCAGTGACAGGTAATGAATACGCTTGCCACTTTATTTGCCGCCGAGGGCGTCCGCTCGAGCCATGCTCGCTTGCTACCAAAGAGACGCAAGAGCCCTCGGCGGCAATTCATACAATAAAACTATAAAGCCGTTATTCCCAAGACTGGATACATCATACCTAAAACTTAAATATTATGGCAAAAATAAACTCTAGCCTTGCCCCGACACAGCAGCAGGTAGAGGAAATGTGTGAATGGGCAAATTTGGAGTGTGGGGCGACTCTCGGCTAATGCAAAAAAAAAAATCTCAGCTAATGCAAAATCTTTGCTCGCGGCGATTTCGGTCTTGCAAGTTTTAGGGAAATTTCGTAAATTTGGGGCATGACAGACAACAACAAAAAAACAATTAACTACATAATAATGAAAAAGAATCTATTATGAATGATGGCCGCCATCCTGGACACCCCATATCAGCGACATCGTGTTCGACGAACTGATACCCCAGATCATCAAGGCCAACGGCACTGGCGTGGATGCCATGACAGGTGCCACGGTAACAAGCCGTGCGCTGACGTGAGCAAGCGCTATGCCACCAACACCATCGGCAAGGTGACGGGCGGCATCTATATCGTCAATGGCAAAAAGGTGCTGAAGAAGTAACGTATTATTCACTCGCCGAAGTCGAGGCTCAACTGCCCATCACCCAAGAGATTATAACTCTTGCGGTGATAGGGCGTGATGCCATACTGGCGGATGGCATCGCGGTGTTTCTTCGTGGGGTAGCCCTTGTTGGAAAGCCAGTCGTATTGGGGGTATTCCTTTGCGAGATCGTTCATGTAGTCATCACGGTAGGTCTTCGCAAGGATACTCGCTGCGGCTATGGAGAGGTACTTACCATCGCCCTTGACAATGGTGGTATGTGGCAAGGGCTTGCCATCAACAGGATCTTTATAAGGCTTGAAGCGGTTGCCATCGATGATAATGGCCTCAGGACGGACTTGGAGTTGGTCGAGGGCCCGATGCATGGCCAGGATTGAGGCATTGAGAATATTGATCTTGTCGATCTCCTCAGGCGTGACGATGCCCACGGCCCAGGCTACGGCATCACGCTGGATGATCTCACGAAGTTCATAGCGCTTCTTTTCCGTCAACTGCTTCGAGTCGTTGAGCAGATCGTTCTGATAGTCTTCTGGCAGAATGACAGCCGCTGCATAGACACTTCCTGCCAGACAGCCGCGCCCAGCCTCGTCGCAACCAGCCTCAACCTGACCTTTATAATAATGACTTGCCAACATAATTCAATTCTATTTTGCGACAAAGGTACACAAAAATTATGCAAAAAGTATTGGTTTTTGCAGAAATTTTGTATCTTTGCACCCACTAATAACTTATAACGATGGAAGAGGAGAAGAAACAAAAGTCCATGGAGGAACTGGATGACACTCAGTTAGAGAAAGTCACCGGTGGAATCAAAACTTCTATTCAATCTATATGACCCAGATTATTAAGAAAGATGGCAAAACCATCATCAAGACTGGCAAGCGCATCGACACGATGAATGCTGCTGACTTTGAGCGCGACATAGAACCCGCCTTGGAACAAAATGTTGACTTGGAGATCGATTGTTCCGACCTGATATACCTCGCCAGTTCCGGCCTCCGCGTCATGCAGTATATCATTCGCTCCGTCAAGATGGAACTTGGCGGACAAGTCAAGATGACGCATGTAAAGCCCAATATCTACAAAATACTTTTCATGACCTGTTTCACGCGGTATCTCCAGGTCGAACAAGACTAAAAATCCCCCAGCATGACAGATATCTTCAGTAAAACGGCGCTGGATTCACTTGACGACCACAGTGAGGCAGAAGAGATGCCTCGCGTGGCCTCGCCCCAACTGACTGTAGTGCTCTGCGCAATGCTTGCGATGCTCGTGGTAGCCATCTACTGGTGTGCCTTCGGCACTATCAACTATAAGGTCGTGGCACAGGGCGTGGCCTTCCCCTTCAAGGCAGATCTTCAAGACGAGACAGACATCCGGTCGCTTCCAAACGATGGACGGGAGATACTCGTCTATGTATCATTCTACGACCTGCGCAAACTGAAGATCGGACAGCAAGTGCAAGTCACTCCTGCCGATCTGGAACGTGAGAACTCAGGCTATGCCTACGGCAAGATTACGGCCATCGAGCATTTCCCCACCACACGGGAAACAGTGGCCAAGCGCCTCAAACTCACCCCGTTAGCAGCCTTTATACCTCAGGACAAAGCCGTCTATGAGGTGTCTGTCGTCTTGGACGAACAAAACGGGAAACTGGTGTGGAGCCGTGAGAAGAGCCGTCATATGACCATCACTACAGGTACACTATGCAACGCATATATCATTACGGAACGCCAACCCGTATGGCGCGTCATCACCGGAGCCATTGACAACACCGTGGAATCGCTGACGGGAAAATAAGCCATAGACGTCATGAGAGCCAAAAGAGTAGCAAAGGTACCCATGGTCATGCAGATGGAGACGGTGGAGTGTGGCGCCGCCTGTCTGACGATGGTACTGGCCTATTTCGGAAAATGGCTGCCCTTAGAAGAGGTTCGTCTGGCCTGCAACGTATCAAGAGACGGCTCTTCTGCCAAGAATATCATCCATGCCGCGCGCAACTATGGTCTGAAGGCTCATGGCTACAGTTCATCCTATGAGATGCTTGATGGTCTGCAGCCCGCCATCATTCACTGGAACTTTAAGCACTTCGTCCTGTTCAGGGGCTTTATGAAAGGTAAGGGCTATATCAACGACCCGGAAACCGGGCCTGTGGAAGTGCCTATGGACGAGTTCGTCAAGTCATATACAGGTGTGGTGCTCACCTTCGAGCCCACTGAGAAGTTCGAGCGTAGCGGTCAACAGACGAGCATCCTCTCCTACGTACGCAAGAATCTGAAAGGTGCAGGAACAGCCTTCTGGCTGACATTCGTTTTCGCCCTGTTGGCGGCTTTCGTCGCTTTGGTGACACCTCTCTTCACCCGTATTTTCCTCGACGAGATACTCTCCGGCCACAACAGGGACTGGGCCAACTGGTTCTTTGCCGCCATGCTGATCGTGGCCGCTTTCCAGTTCGTCCTCGTATATCTGAGAAGCCGGTATGCCAAGCGCATGGCAGGTGCCCTGGCACTGAAGGGTACCGTAGAATACCTGCGGCATGTGATGCGCCTGCCCATGTCGTTCTTTACCATGCGACAGGTGGGCGAGATCCAACAACGGCAACACCTGAACGAGACCATCACGCAGACACTGGTGGAAGTGCTGGCCCCTCAGATGATCAACATCAGTCTGCTGGTGCTCTATCTGGCACTGATGTTCTCCTACTCTGTTGAACTCACCATCATCGGCGTACTGGCAGCCATCATCAACTTAGGACTGGTACAATATTTCACAAGACGGCACACCAACCATATCCGTTCGATGGAACAGGCAGAAGGGAAATACTATTCTGCCACTGTATCATGCATTGACAATATGGAAAGCATCAAAGCCGCCGGAGCAGAGGCTGGCTTTTTTGAATACTGGAGTGGGCTGTGGTCAAGGAAGTTCAATATGGAGGGAAACTGTGCTGCCTCCCAGATGAAGATCGACCTGCTACCCATACTCGTTTCCGGTCTGGTCGATACGACCATCCTGATTCTCGGCGCTCTGTTTATCCTGAAAGGAGAACTGACCATAGGTATGCTGTTGGCCTTCCAAGGCTTCATGTCGTCCTTCCTCTCGCCAGTCAACAGGATCGTGAACGCCTCGCAGACCATTGTGGAGATGCGTAGCCAGATGGAGCGCGTGGAAGACGTGATGAAATATCCCGAGGCCCATCGCGACAGCAAAGGCGAACTCGCTGAAGGCAAACTCGACGGTCTGTTGGAGTTGAAAGACGTCACATTCGGCTATTCCCGCCTGCAACCACCCATCATCAAGAACTTCAACCTGAGGATAGAGCCCGGACAGTCGGTGGCCTTAGTGGGTACGAGCGGTTGTGGTAAATCGACACTGGCGAAACTCATCAGTGGACTCTATAAACCCTGGAGCGGAGAGATCCTGTTCGACGGCCGGCCTATTGAGAGCATCTCCAATGAGGAACTGACAAACTCCGTGGCCGTCATCGACCAGAACGTCGTGCTTTTTGACGACACGGTGGCGCAAAACATCCGCATGTGGGACGAATCCATCGAAGAGTTTACCATGATGATGGCCTGTAACGACGCACAGATCCGGGATGACATCGTTAGTCGTCCAGAAGGTTTTGCTACAAGACTTGTCAAGGGCGGCAAGAACTTCAGCGGCGGCCAACAGCAGCGCATAGAGATTGCCACCGCACTCTCGCGGGAACCATCCATCCTCATTATGGATGAAGCCACCAGTGCCTTAGACCCTAAAACGGAAGACGAGGTGATGACCGCCATCCGCATGATGGGGCCGACACAGATTATTGTGGCCCACCGTCTCTCCACGATTCGCGACTGTGATGAAATCATCGTCATGGACCAAGGCAAGATCCTTCAGCGCGGACGCCACGAGGATCTCATCGCGGTAGAGGGTTTTTATCAGGAACTGATGAATTTGGAGTAAGGAGGAAAGGACCATGGCAGTATATATCAATCAGATCAAGAAACGGCGACAACTGGACAAAGCACGAATGGCAGAGGCCATCGAGCGGAGTTCACAGCGTCTGGGCTTCCGTAACAAGAAGCAGGCCATGCCCCAAGACAATAACTCGGCACTGCGACAGGTTATCGACGCGCTGGGTGTGACGGACTATGAACTGGAGGACAGTCTCCTGACCCCCGAAGAACAACTGATAGGCATCCTCCGCCCACGAGGCATCATGATGCGACGGATCAAACTGACTGGCACATGGTGGCGCGAATGTGTAGGGCCACTGTTAGGCTATGGCAAGGACGGGCGTCTCGTGGCCCTTACTGAGACCAGTTCTGGGTTAGGCTACCAATACCGTCTGCAGGACGGCACACTGAAAAAAATCGGGCAGAAAGAGATGGACAACGACCTGAAACCGACTGCCATCACTTTCACCAAGCCACTGCCCATGCACAGAATAGAAGTGAAAGACCTCACCAACTTTGCATGGAGCGTCGTTTCTGGGCCCAATGCCTTACTGCTCTGTGCATCTGCACTAATCGTCGTGATCCTCGGCATGTTTATGCCTATGGCCAACAAGTTCATCTTCGACACCGTCATCCCCACCAGTGATGCTGGTGCCCTGCTCCCCATCACCGGACTATTGCTGGGTGTTACCATCGGTACGGTACTGCTGACCCTGACGCGTAACCTCTATATCACGCGCGTTCAGCATATCGTCGATATGCACACCCAGTTTGCCATCATGGCACGCACATTCCTGCTCTCACCCACCTTCTTCTCCAAGCATGCCAGCGGTGAACTGACAGCAAAACTCAACAATGTATCCACGCTGAGCAGTATGATCAACGAGTCGATCGTTGGTGTAGGACTGTCTGCCGTACTGTCGCTGATCTATCTGGTACAGGTATGGTTCTATGGCAAGCAGTTGCTCTGGCCTGCCCTGCTGATCATTATCCTGCAAGTACTGATGCTCTGGCTCAGTTACTACCGCACGGTGAACGTCAAGAGCAAATACACTGAAAAGGCCGCACAACTCAGTGGACTGGAGTACAACATGTTCGCTGGCATCCAAAAACTGAAACTGACAGGCAGTGAAGACCGCGCTTTCACACGATGGTTGGACTACTATAGCGACACTGCCAGACTGCTCTATAACCCCGCTTTTAAAGGGCGCCTCTATCCTGCCCTGTCTGCCCTGCTCTCTATCGGCGGAATGGCACTGATCTTCTGGTCTGCTCTCCATTACGGAGTCAGTTCTTCAGACTATATCGCCTTTGCTTCAGCCTTTGGCATGATGATGGCTGCACTGATACAAATTTATAACGTCATTCCCCAACTGGCCCAGATCAAGCCCCTTTTAGAGAGTGTCCGCCCGATACTGGAAGCCGTGCCCGAGATGGAAGCCAAGTCCCCACAAGTAGCAGATCTTCTGGGAGGTATCGAGATCTCTGGAGTATCATTCCGTTATCAGGAGGAAGGACCCTTAGTATTAGACAACCTCAATCTGGAGATTCATCCAGGAGAGTACGTTGGTATCGTCGGAAAGTCGGGCAGCGGCAAGTCAACGCTCATGCGTCTGCTCCTTGGCTTTATACAGCCACTCTCTGGCGGTATCTATTTTGACAACTATGATCTGGCAAAAGTTGACAAGACCAGTCTGCGACGTCACATCGGCTGTTGTCTGCAAAGTGGCAGTCTCTTTACGGGTGACCTATTCCACAACATCACCATCACTGCCCCGTGGGCCACTCAGGAGGAAGCCTGGGAAGCATTGCGGATGGCTTGTCTTGAAGAAGAGGTACGTCAGATGCCTATGGGTCTGCATACGATGGTTTCCGGGAATGGAAACGGACTTTCTGGAGGTCAGAAACAACGTATCCTCATCGCAAGGGCACTGATCTCAAAGCCAAAGATCATCTTTTTCGATGAGGCAACCTCTGCCTTAGACAATCTGGCACAGAAACAAATCAGCAATAATCTCGACAAGCAGAACTGCACACGTGTAGTCATTGCCCACCGACTATCTACTGTTCGCCATTGTGATCGTATCATCGTGCTTGACAAAGGTCACATTGCCGAACAGGGAACCTTCGACGAACTCATGGCGCAAAAGGGACTCTTCTATGCCATGAGCCTCAGACAGATGTAACTGGACATCAGAACATTTGCGAAACACGACGGATACCAGCCACAAGGGTATCGATTTCTTCCTTTGTATTGTAGAGGGCGAATGAGGCACGGACGGTGCCAGATATGCCCAGGCGATCCATCAGCGGCTGGGCGCAGTGATGACCCGTGCGTACGGCAATGCCAAGACGGTCGAGAAGGGTGCCCATGTCGAGGTGGTGGATGGTGCCGACATTGAACGATACGACGGCGTCTCGCACATTGGGGACAGTCCCCCTGTAATTCGCTTCGCTGCTCACAGAGGGGACAGTCCCCAATGTACTCGTCCCCAATGTGCTCTGAGGACCGTAGATTTTTATGCCCTCAATACGCGCGAGTTGCTCAATGCAATAGCGGGTGAGTTCTTGCTCATGCTGTTGAATGGCTTCGAAGCCGATGGAATCGACATATTCGATGGCCTTGGCGAGACCGTGGGTGGCGACGTAGTCAGGCGTGCCCGCCTCGAACTTAAAGGGCAGACGTTCAAAGGTTGTCTTTTCCCACGTCACCTTGTCGATCATCTCGCCCCCACCCTGATACGGTGGCAGTTTCTCCAACCATTCCTCTTTGCCATAAAGCACGCCGATACCCGTAGGACCATACATCTTATGGCCGCTGAACGCGAAGAAATCGCAGTCCATCGCCTGTACATCCACCTGGAAGTGAGGCGCACTCTGTGCACCATCCACCAAGACGGGAATACCGTGCTCATGGGCGATCTTGATGATCTTTTCTACAGGGTTAATGGTTCCCAGCACATTACTGACATGGGCCACGCTGATGATCTTTGTCCTCTCTGAGATCATCGGCTCCAATTGATCCAGACAGAGTTGGCCGTCGTCTGTGATGGGCAGATGCTTCACCACAATGCCCCGTTTCATCGCCTGAAGCTGCCAACTGACAATGTTCGAGTGGTGCTCCATCTCCGTGACAATTACCTCGTCGCCAGGGTGCATCTGACTCTCACTGAACGATGAAGCCACGAGGTTGATAGCCTCCGTCGTGCCTCGTGTAAAGACGATCTCCTCAATTTTATTGGCATTGATAAACCCACGCACTTTCTCACGGGCGGCCTCATGCAGATCCGTTGCCTGCTGTGAGAGGTAATGCACCCCACGATGCACATTGGCGTTCACGTTGAGATACTCGTCGCGCATGGCATCGAGCACACAAAGCGGTTTCTGAGTAGTGGCGGCATTGTCAAGATATACCAGCGGTTTGCCATATACCTCGCGTGCCAATATCGGGAAGTCTTCCCGTACCTTATTCATATCGTATATCTTCATAACTGTTTTTTCATTTGGCTCTCAGACACATCATCGTCAGGTCGTCATTCGGCTCTGCCCCATCCCTGAACTTAGCCACTTCCTCCTGCAAATGGTCGATGACATGACGAGCACTGTCAAAACGCGTATTACTCAGGATGTCCAACAGTCGGTTGTCACCGAATTGTTCCTGCTGGCGGTTCTCAGCCTCATTCAGACCATCGGTATAGATAAAGAGTGACTTACCCTTGATGGAGTCTATCTCCTCACCCTCGAACTCCAGACCAGGCCAGAGGCCGATGGGTGCATTGGGGAGCATCTCTATGAAAGAGATGTCGGAGCCGTCTTTCAGCACAGGGGGATTATGACCAGCATTACAGAAGTCGAGATGACCGGTAGCCATGTTAACCAGTCCGATGAACATCGTGACGAACATGCCATGCTCATTGTCTTCTCCCGACAGAGCGGCATTCATACGGGTGGCAATCTCAGCAGGCATCATGCGCTGGGTGGCCAGGGTACGGAACAGGCGGGTGGCCTGCGCCATGAACAGCGAGGCTGGTACGCCCTTGCCTGACACGTCGCCAATGCAGACATAGAACAGATCGGGCTCCTCTGGTTTTTCAGGCGAACCAATCAGTAGATAACCATAGAGGTCACCGCCCACCTCCTTGGCTGGTGTCATGGCCGCATAGAGGTCGAAGTTTGCCAGCGCCGGAAAATGACTTGGCACCATCGACATCTGGATATCACGGGCGATACGCAGTTCACTGGCCATGCGCTCTTTCTGAGCCGTAGTCTCCTCCAACTGGTCGTAAGCCACCTGCAACTTCTGGTGAGCGGCTGCCAGACGATGGGTGGCAGCACGACGGTGTAAGGTGTAGATCAAGAAGAACACGAATGCCAACGCCAGTGCCACCCCCGTACCGATCAGTCGCGTACGGATAAGGTCTTCATGCTGTTTGGCAATCTCGGCCTCTTTCTGCTGGGTGTTATAGATCGTGGCCAACTCAACAGTCGTACTGTTCTTCTGATCCGTGATGGCAGAGTCGAGCATGGTGAGGATCTGGTTGCCAATGAACTTAGCAGAGTCGAGCCTTCCTGCCTCGGCATTCGCATGGTATTTGGGCAACAGATAGAGTTGGATGTTGTCGAGTGTCAACTCCATGCCCCAGTCGCTCAGTGTCTTATTCAGGTAACGATAGTTGTCGGCAGCCTCCGCATAGCGGTGTGCAGCCACCAAATAGTCGTTGGCATTGATCTTTCCGCCACCAGTCTTCGAATAGTTTGTCTGTAGGAAAGACTGATAAGCCTTGGCGGCCTCCGCTTTCTTATTCAGGCCCTGCAAAGCCACTGCTCGCATAATCTCAATGCGCCCCTGATATTCATCGAAGTACTCACGCCTTGCGTCAGGCCTCTGCTTGTACATGCCCAGCAACATCTCCGTACGGTCGATCCAATAGATGGACTCGGCATAGCGCTTGGTGTTGATATAGGCCATACTGGTATAGACCGTGCCGATGACGGCTTCCTGGAAGCCTCGGCTCGTCGTGTCTGACTGCCAGCGGGCGGCATAATGCTCACGGGCCGTGAGGAAACTCTCGTTGGCCTCCTTATCGCGCCCCAGATTCAACTGACAGCAGCCGATATTGTTCAGGAGGATGGCGTAGTCGATGTCGGAGCCGATACCTGATTCCTCCATCTTGGTCACAGCAGGCATGGCCACCATGAGCGAACCCTCATAGTCGCCACGGACGAGCAGGAGTTCAGACAGGCGACGGGCCGACTTATTGTAACTCAACTGGTCCAATGCCGTCTTCACATCACAACTGAGTGCCTTTCTATAGCATACCTCTGCCATCAGGTACTGTCCCTGACGATAGTAAGACACACCGCGCCAGCGGTTGGCATCGATGGCAGACAGTTTCCCTTGCATCTCCAGACTGTCAGTCACTTCGCGCATGCGTTCATACTCCTTATGCGTGCCGATGTCGAAGATCAGACTGTCGGCCTCAGTGGCCTGGGGCTCCTGTATCGACACCTTATGACAGGATGCCGCCACGAAGATCAGCATGACGACAACGGGAATAAAACGTGTAATCCTCCTCATATTTCATTATTTACATAGTTTGCAGCCTTCACATTTGTTGAGCTCGCCTCGGAAGCGTTTCTCCACGAGATAGTGAAGACGGTCGCGGAGGGGTTCGAGCTGCATGTGGTCGATGACTTCGTTGATAAAGGCATTCTGCAGCAAGAGTTTGGCCTCATCAAGGGAGATGCCACGCTGGCGCATGTAGAAAAGAGCCGCGTCATTGAGTTGACCGACAGTAGAGCCATGGGCACATTTCACGTCATCAGCATAGATTTCCAGCATGGGCTGGGTGAACATACGGGCCTCCTTCGTGGCCGTCAGGTTCTGGTTAGTCATCTGTGACGAGGTCTTCTGGGCACCGTGCTCTACCAGCACACGGCCCGCAAAGGCACCAACGGCCTTGTCGTCAAGCACGTACTTATAGAGTTCGTTCGAGGTGCAGTGGGGCACCTTATGGACAATCAGCGTATTATTATCGACATGCTGTTGCTTGTCAGCAATCACACATCCGTAGCACTGACACTCGGCCCCCTCTCCAGAGAAGGTCAGGTCGAGTTTATTGCGCGTCGTACCATTGTGCAGGGTGATCACATTATGATTCACACGACTGTCACGCTGCTGGTCGATATAGACATTGCTCACGCGGACGTTCTTGGCATGGGTCTCTTCCAGACAATAGAGGTCGAGCGAGGCATTGTCACCTACATACGCCTCAATGACCTGTGTGGCCAAAAAGTTCTTATCATCGGCAGCATGGTCGCAGAAGAGCATCTTCAGTTCTGCACCTTCTTCCAAGACAATGAGCACACGACGATTCACCATCAAATCGGGCACTTGGCGCTGGGCATTGCTGGGCGTGGCCTTGAGGATATTGATGACCTGAATGGCACGATCCACCTTCATGTTCTTGGGCACATAGACCAACATACCATCCTGAACCAACATGGTGTTGAGAGCCGTCACAGCATCGTCGCTGGTCTTGGCGAGCTTGGAATAGTATTTGGCAACGAGCTCAGGATAATCGCGCATCGACCCCACAATCACTCCATCGGGCAAATGCCCCTTAGGCTTTTCATCGCGATAGAACATATCGTTCACCACGAAATAGAGACTCGTGGAGAGGTTGGGCACATCGCAACGAAAGGCCTCATAGGGATCGACGGGAATCTGCAGACGACTCAGGTTCACACCATAATCGGGTGCGAAGAGTTTCTGTATGTCGGTATATTTATAGCGCTCTACCTTTTTGCTTGGGAAGCCTTGGCGACGGAAGTCCTCGAAGGCCTCATCGCGAACGGCATTCATCGCCTCGGGCGCATGGTCGGAAATCACCTGGCGCGCCTGAGTGTAGAGTTCTATATATTGTTGTTCGCTACTCATTCTTCTCCGATTTCTTCTTTGATCCAATCGTAGCCATGCTCCTGAATCTGCTTGGCGAGTTCAGGACCACCCGTCTTGACAATACGACCTTTATATAATACATGTACGAACTGCGGACGGATCATCTCCAGCAGACGGTCGTAGTGGGTGATGACGATACAAGAGGTCTCTGACGTCTGCAGTTTGTTGACACCCTCTGCCACAATGCGCATGGCATCGACATCGAGTCCGGAGTCCGTCTCGTCGAGAATACTCAACTTCGGCTCCAGCATAGCCATCTGGAAGATCTCGTTGCGCTTCTTCTCACCACCACTGAATCCTTCGTTCACGCTGCGGTTGGCGAGTTTCGAGTCAAGTTCCACGATCTTGCGCTTCTCACGCTGCAACTTCAGGAACTCAGCCGCATTCATCGGCTCCAGCCCCTGATACTTGCGTTTCTCGTTGATGGCGGCCTTCATGAAGTTGGTCATCGACACACCAGGGATCTCCACAGGATACTGGAACGACAGGAAGAGTCCCTCATGAGCACGATCCTCGGGCTTCATCTTCAACAGGTTCTTGCCGTTGAAATAAGCCTCACCCTCCGTCACCTCATAGAGCGGATTACCTACGAGCACTGCGCTCAGCGTACTCTTACCAGAGCCGTTAGGCCCCATGATGGCATGCGTCTCTCCGTCGTTGATCACAAGGTCGATGCCCTTCAGTATCTCTTTTTCGCCTATCTTGGCGTGTAAGTTACGTACCTCTAACATGAAACATTAAAGATTAAACATTAAACATTAGCCTACCGTGCCTTCAAGAGAGACGGAGAGCAGTTTTTGAGCCTCAACGGCAAACTCCATCGGTAACTTCTGTAATACCTCCTTGGCATAGCCATTGACGATGAGTCCGACAGCCTGCTCCGTGGGGATACCACGCTGATTACAATAGAACAACTGGTCTTCCGAGATCTTTGAAGTGGTAGCCTCGTGCTCGAAAATCGCCGTATCGTTATGTACATCCATATAGGGGAAGGTATGGGCACCACAGTCAGAGCCCAAGAGCAGTGAGTCGCACGACGAGTAGTTACGGGCGTTGTCTGCCGTAGCAGCCGCCCGCACCAGACCACGATAACTGTTCTGGGAATGACCAGCCGAGATACCCTTCGAGATGATGGTGCTCTTGGTGTTCTTACCTAAATGGATCATCTTCGTACCTGTATCCGCTTCCTGATAGTTGTTCGTCACGGCGACGCTATAGAACTCGGCCTGCGAGTTGTCGCCCCGCAGGACACATGAGGGATATTTCCACGTGATGGCAGAGCCCGTCTCCACCTGTGTCCAGGATAATTTAGAATCGACACCCCGCAAGTCACCACGCTTCGTCACCAGGTTCAGCACACCACCCTTGCCGTTCTCGTCGCCAGGATACCAGTTCTGAACGGTGGAGTACTTGACCTCTGCCCTGTTCATCACTATGATCTCAACGATAGCAGCATGCAACTGGTTCTCGTCACGCATCGGCGCCGTACAACCTTCAAGATAACTGACGTATGAGTCATCGTCCGCCACGATCAACGTGCGCTCGAACTGTCCTGTATTCCTGGCATTGATACGGAAATAACTGCTCAGTTCCATGGGGCAGCGCACCCCCTTGGGGATATAAACGAACGAACCGTCGCTGAATACGGCACTATTCAGGGCTGCAAAGAAATTATCGCGATAAGGCACTACTGTACCGAGATATTTCTGCACCAGATCACCATGTTCCTTAATGGCCTCACCGATAGAGCAGAAGATAACACCCTTCTCGCGCAGTTTCTCCTTAAAGGTAGTCTTCACGCTTACGGAGTCCATAATGGCATCGACAGCCGTATTACCACTCAGGGCCAAGCGCTCCTCAAGAGGGATACCGAGTTTATCGAAGGTCTTCTCCAGTTCAGGATCAATCTTGCCATCGCCCGCAGGCTTCTTCGCCATGGGATCAGCATAGTAAGAGATGGCCTGATAATCGATCTCCGGCACATGGACATGACCCCATTGGGGTTCCGTCTGCTCCTTCCAGTAGCGGAACGCCTTCAGGCGGAACTCAAGCATCCACTCGGGCTCCCCCTTCTTAGCAGAGATGAGCCGAACGATATCCTCGTTCAGCCCTTTCTCTATGATCTCGGTATGTACGTCTGTGGTGAAGCCAAACTCATATTTCTGCTCGGCCACCTGACGGACATACGCATTATTCTTATCTGACATTTACAACTTTTGTTCGACTTCGATCTCCGTGAAGGTCTCGATGATATCGCCTACCTGGATATCGTTGAAGTTTACCAGTGAGATACCGCACTCCAAGCCTGTTGCCACTTCCTTGGCGTCGTCCTTATAACGCTTCAGGGCATCGATGGGAGCCGTGTGGATCACGATACCGTCGCGGATCACACGGGCCTTGTCCTTGTTGTGTACCTTACCGTCGGTCACCAGACCACCAGCCACAGTACCCACCTTGGAGATCTTGAAGACCTGCTTCACCTCAATCTCACCAGAGATCACCTCCTTCTTCACCTTGTCGAGCATACCCTGCATGGTTGACTTCACATCGTCGATGGCATCGTAGATGATGGAGTATGTGTTGATCTCCACACCCTCACGCTCAGCAGCACGACGGGCATCTGCAGAAGGACGCACCTGGAAACCAATGATGATAGCCTCAGAAGCCGAAGCCAGCATGACATCGTTTTCTGAGATCTGACCTACGGCCTTGTTGATGACGTTCACCTGAACCTTCTCCGTAGAGAGTTTGATGAATGAGTCGCTGAGGGCCTCGATAGATCCGTCGGTATCACCCTTCACGATGATATTCAGTTCATGGAACTCACCCAGAGCAATACGATGTGACAACTCATCCAGTCCGAGTTTCGTCGTAGTACGCAGACTCTGCTCACGCTGCAACTGGATACGCTTGTTGGCAATCTCACGAGCCTCCTGCTCACTCTCCATCACATGGAAAGAGTCACCAGCGGTCGGAGCGCCGTTAAGTCCGAGGATGATAGCGGGCTCGGCTGGACCAGCCTGCTCGATACGCTGGTTACGCTCGTTGAACATGGCCTTCACCTTACCCCAGGCTGTACCAGCGATCACGACATCGCCTACCTTAAGTGTACCATTAGAGACAAGGACAGTAGAGACATAGCCACGACCCTTATCGAGTGAACTCTCAATGATAGAACCAGTGGCCTTACGGTTAGGATTAGCCTTCAGGTCGAGCATCTCGGCCTCCAACAGCACCTTCTCCAGCAGTTCATCGACACCAATACCTTTCTTGGCTGAGATCTCCTGACACTGGTACTTACCACCCCACTCCTCAACGAGTAGGTTCATGTTAGCCAGGTCCTCACGGATCTTATCAGGATTGGCACCGGGTTTATCGATCTTGTTGATGGCGAACACCATCGGCACGTTAGCGGCCTGGGCATGGGCAATGGCCTCCTTAGTGGTAGGCATCACCGAGTCGTCGGCAGCGATGATGATGATGGCGATATCCGTCACCTGGGCACCACGGGCACGCATGGCAGTGAAAGCCTCGTGACCAGGGGTGTCGAGGAAGGTGATCTGGCGGCCATCCTTCAGTTTCACATTATAGGCACCGATGTGCTGGGTGATACCACCAGCCTCACCAGCGATCACGTTCGTATTGCGGATAAAGTCGAGCAGTGAGGTTTTACCGTGATCGACATGACCCATCACGGTGACGATTGGTGCGCGGTTCAGCAGATCGTTCTCGTCATCCTCCTCCTCAGTGATAGCGTTCTGCACCTCAGCACTAACATATTCCGTCGTGAATCCGAACTCCTCAGCCACAATATTGATGGTTTCAGCATCCAGACGTTGGTTGATAGACACCATGATACCGATGCTCATACAGGTACCGATGACCTGATTCACGCCCACGTTCATCATAGTTGCCAACTCCGATACCGTCACGAACTCTGTCAGTTTCAGCACCTTGCTCTGTGCTGCCTCTGCTGCCATCTCCTCGTTCATACGCTCAGCGACGGCATCACGCTTCTCACGACGATACTTAGCACCCTTCTTGTTCTGGTTCTTCGAGGTCAGACGGGCCAGAGTCTCCTTCACCTGACGGGCTACAGCCTCATCATCCACCTCCAAAGGCTTCACAGGACGGTTCTTCTTGTTCTTCTTACCACCCTGCTGATTGCCACTATTATCCTGGAAGTTCTGGTTGCCGCCCTTGTTTTTCTTATTCTTATTGGCGTTCTGACCCTTATCCTGATTAGCAGCAGCCTCGATATCCACACGCTCCTTACCGCCATGGATACGCTCACGCCTTTTCTTCTCACCATTAGGACCTCCGTGTTGCTGAGCCTGTTTCTCCTCCCGCTCCTTGCGACGCTCTTCCTTCGACTTCTTCTTAGGACGCGTACTCTGGTTCAAGGAGTCAAGATCAATATTACCAACTACGTTAAGGTTAGGCACTGCTTTCTGTTCCGTCTTCAATTTATAGAGTTCGGTCTCTTCAGCAACAGGCTCCATTTCTGGCTCAGCCTCTTTTGGTTGTTCCGGTTGTACCACCACAGGCTCCACTTTGGGCTCTGGTTGGACTATCTCTTTCTTGACCACCTGTACAGGCTCCTCCTTAGGAGCAACAGGCTCTGGTTTCTTCGGTTCCTCCTTAGGTTTGGCGGGTTTGCCCACCTGACTCAGGTCGATCTTTCCCAAGGGGGTAAAGGTCTGGCGGGGTTCTTCCTTCACTTCCTCCACCTCTGGCTCCGGCTTGGGTTCTTTCTTGGGTTTATCCTTCTTCTTGGGGAAGATCATCCCTGCCTGCGTCTTCACATCCTTGTCACCTTTGAACTCCTTAACCAGTGCTTCGTATTGTTCATCGGTAATCTTCGTGTTGACGTTGGCGTCGTCCTTGATCTCGCCCAGACTGGATTTGGTCTTCAAGAAATCGACTGCCGTCTGAAGACCAATATTCAGTTCCGTTAATACTTTATTTAATCTGACTCCCATGCTTTTAATTTACAATTTTACAATGATACGAATTAACAATTGTCCAATAGTGAAATGGTCAAATTGTCAAATTACTCAAACTCCGCACGGAGCACCTCCAGCAGATGATCAACGGTCTCTTCCTCCAGGTCAGCCTTCTCAATCAGCATCTCACGCGGTGCATTAAGAACAGCCTTAGCGGTATCCAGACCAATGGCCTTGATAGAATCGATGACCCACTGATCCACCTCGTCAGAGAACTCATCCAGATAGATATCCTCATCGGCCTCACTCTCACTAACCACGCGGAATACGTCGATAGTGTATTCGGTCAACATAGAAGCCAGTTTGATGTTCATACCACCACGTCCAATGGCCAGCGACACCTCTTCGGGCTGCAGATAGACCTCAGCCTTGTGGTTCTCCTGGTCAAGCACAATGCTCGACAGCTTGGCAGGACTTAGGGCACGCTGGATATACAACTGCACGTTGCTAGAGTAGTTGATCACGTCGATATTCTCATTACAAAGTTCACGGACAATACCATGCACACGGCTACCCTTGACACCTACACAGGCGCCTACCGGATCGATGCGCTCGTCATAGCTCTCCACGGCCACCTTGGCACGATCACCCGGCATACGGGCCACCTTCTTGATGGTGATCAGGCCGTCGTTGATCTCAGGCACCTCAGCCTCCAACAGACGCTCCAAGAAGATGGGACTGGTACGGGAGAGGATGATGCGGGGGTTGTTGTTCTCGTTCTGCACCTCCTTGACGATGGCACGCACAGTCTCACCCTTATGGTAGTTGTCCGAGGGGATCTGCTCAGCCTTCGGCAGATGGAGCTCGTTGCCCTCATCGTCCATCAGCAGCACCTCACGCTTCCAGATCTGATAGACCTCTCCGCTCACCACGGTGTTCACCTTATCCTTGTACTTCTGATAGAGCGAGTCGTGCTCCAACTCGAGGATCTTAGAAGCCAGTGTCTGACGCAGATTCAGAATAGCGCGGCGGCCGAACTTCTGGAAGTTCACCTCCTCAGACACTTCCTCGCCCACCTCGTAGTCGGGCTCAATCTTCTGGGCCTCGCTGAGGGCAATCTCCTTGTTCTCGTCCTGCACCTCACCGTCAGCAACCACTACACGGTTACGGTGGATCTCGAAGTCACCCTTGTCAGGGTTCACAATCACGTCGAAGTTCTCGTCAGAGCCAAACATCTTGGCAATGACATTACGGAAACTCTCTTCGAGCACACTCACTAGCGTGGTGCGGTCGATGTTCTTGGTCTCTTTAAATTCCTGAAAGGTCTCAATCATTGAGGGGCCTTTCGCATCTTTTTTTGTTGCCATTTCTTTATTTTTATTTTTATCTTTTTATTTTCTTTCCCTTATTTATTTGAAGGCCAGCAGATACTTCGCATACTTGACGCCATCCATCGCGTAAGTCTTATCGACCTCCACCAACACCGGACGCTTCTTGCCTTCCTGCTTCTGCTTCTCTTTCACAGTGACGGTAAAGTTCAAGCCATCAACACCCTTCAAGATGCCCTGAATCTTCTTACCTTCAAGGTCGAGCACCTCTACGGCATCACCGATATGGTTGATGTACTGCTGTACCACCTTAAAGGGCTGTCCCAGTCCGGCGCTGCCCACCTCCAGTTCATAGTCTCCAAGCTCGTCACCCAGACGCTCCTGCAGGAACCGGCTCAGTTCTGCACAATCCTCAATCCACACACCGTCAGCGTGGTCAATCTCAATCACAATTCTGTCACCATCGGCAAAGATGATGTCCACCAGGAAGTAGTCGTTGTCCTTCAACCACTCTTCCACCACTGTCTCAATCGTTTCTTTGTTAATCATCTACTACTAATTAAATGTGAAATGAGAGACTCTTTCGAGCCTCTCATTCCGCTGAACGGGTGCAAAGGTAAGCATTTTCCCGTTAACAACCAAATATTTACGCAAAAATCTTTCGATTTCTACATTTTTCTTCTTTACAACGCGTTGACACTGCCCTCGTAGTCAATGAAGTCTCGACTCTTGGGAGTGACACGGATACGAGCGCGGCCCGTATTATCAACATTGATGTTGAACTGGTAGTCATCCCCGCCATAACTGGTCGTGAATGTAATGACGCCGCATTTCTTATTCGGCATATACTGCAAATTATAGTTCTCGACTTCGGCCTTGAACTCGAGTTTGGCATCCGACTTGACCTCGGCGCGCGTCTTCATGTGAGGAGCATCGTCGCGGCCCACATACGGCAGATAGCAGTCAATGGTATTGCCGTCGATCTTCACCCAGCGACCCATCACGTTTGTGCTTGTACCACGCATCGGGGTCATCGAACTGACGTTGATCCTGTACTGTTGACTGCCCACGGCGGCTTTCACCATCTTCAGGTTCTCAGCCTGTCGCGCAGCTCTCTCTTCTGGTGTAGCGCACGCCACTATCAGCAGCACTGCTACAAACAAAAGTATAAGTTTCTTCATCATATTGGTTGATTATTTTAATATGTTTAATATTCAATGTTTCCCCTTGCTCGCATCCTCCGTCGCATTGGTGCCCGCGTCAATCACGTTGCCATACTCCACAAGCGAATAGAAGATAAAACAGAAAACCACGATACCCGAGAGCGACAGCAACGTGTAGGGTAGGATGTCGTGGGGGAAGGCGGCAGTGATGGCAATACTGCCCAAACCGAACAATACGATCAGGTTGCAGCCCACTACAAACGAGTGATGGAATCCCAGCACCGTGCGCTTGGTCTCTGCCGTCCACCAACGGGGCGCCTTCTCGTCAGCAGGCATCTCCTCGATATTCTTGATGCCATGGAAATACGTGCGGTAGAAGTTAAAGGCGATATACGATGCATGCACAAAGAAGATGGCAAACACCCAGTCCTGCATCACCGTCCAGTAGGTCACGACGCCAACGAATAAGATCGCGAGATCGCAGATGACCCTCTTCTTCGTCAAATAGTCAGGGCGCATCAGCGAGATATGGCTCCAACCGAAGAGCACACCTCCCGAATGGAAATAACTTACAGTGAGTGCCGATGCAGCCTCAGACCACGTTGTACGGAGTACGAAATAAGCATGTATCAGGAATCCGATACCGAAGATAGCGTAGTTGATAGCCACCAACCAGCGGGAACGGAAATACACGTCATATACACGGAAATAGACATTGTTGTGCAACAATGCCACCGCAATCAATAGATTGACTGCTCCCGCCAGAATCAGTGCCGTGCGATAAAGTTCCAGTTCCATCGTTATTCATTATTTGCTTTGCAAAAATACTAATAATTATCTATCCTACCTACTATTCAAGTGAAAAATGAGTTAAAGAGGCTAAAAAAGGTGTGCAAATTATCAGAAATTCGCACACCCTACCATAAACTACACGAGGATTATTACGTATTAATAGACTTTATCATCTTTCGCTTTTGTGTACCAGTTCTTTTCTTTCTCACGATTCTGTGCCCATGTGTTGAATTTTGTGTAAGCATCACTGATGCGAACCTTCTCCAACGGATATCTGAAACTCTTGGGGATCACGATGGCGTAGGGAGCTTTACCTTTCTCTGACACATGGATCTCGTGGTGCTTGGTGGCATCTACGATATAAGGTTGGGTACGCTTGTCGAGGATGCTGAATTCCTTATCGACTTTGACGGGAAACGTACGCGTATCACGCACTTGACCGCCCTTCTCTGTGTTGACATAGGTCTTGGGCTCTGCTCCGAGAAGTGCATGCACCTCGGTATTCGAGACCTCCTCGTTGATGTTCTTGATGTACAGATCGTCGTAGGCACCGCATGCCAGGATTGTATATTCGATGGTGGTGGCATTCCTTCTTTTGGCCTTGATCACCACATCGTTCATATCGTAATCACCGTTGAAGGTATCCTCAAAACAGAAGATATAGGTGTTGTACTTGAAAGAGGGCGGAGGGGTAGGACCAGTAAATCCGCCCTCGATCTCCATGATGATGTCATTGAAGTCACTATCGGTACCCGACTCCCAGCAGAGCATACTCTTCTTATTGACAGTCAGCCAGGCAGCGCGTGGGTCAGTTGCACTCATTTTTGAACTGCTGAAGTTGTAGTTCGTGTCGGTGTTGATGTTGCCGTTCATGCGACCGTCGCAATACACCTCGCCCTGCTTCCTGTAATCATCCCAAGTGGTGTTGGTCTTTACCATGAACCCGATCTGATAGTCTTTAGGGAAATCGAAACTACCCTTCACGTTGCCGTTGGCGATGTCTTCAGCGGTGGGAGTATTATCGCCGAACCACAGCAGGGCGAATGAGCCGAAACGCTTCACGATATCATCGTCGCCGTCCTTCTTAAAACACTTGTCAAGGGGCATCAGTTTATATTTCGGCAGGGCCTTGATGAAGTTGATCGTATCGCTTTGGCTCGGGCCGATTGTAGCGTTTTTACTGAAATAATAGTAGTATATCTCAGAGTAATACACCTCGTTACCATACTCCTGCGGATGGTCGCATTTATAGACGGGAGTCACGATGATAGGCTCTTTACCATTGCTGGTGATATAAGAATTCGCGTTATAGTAGCCGCTTTCCTTCACCTTGGGCAGGTTGTTCTCGCCTCTGCCGTTGGGGAAGCACTCGTCCACAATACCCTCGAACAGGCTCTTGAAGTCCTCGCTCCACTCGGCCGATTTCATCTTCATTTTATTGTAGTCTGCATCGCTCAACTCATAAAGCAGTTCACCCGAATTCCAGTTGCGCAGAGAGGCATACGACTCAACGGCTTTAGCAATCTTGAACTCACCGGAGGGCAGTGTGTATTGCAGTGCTCTGGTAGAGGCCCTCGAGACATCCGCAATCGAGGCGGCATTGTCATGTACGGCACTGACCATCGTACCCTCGTTCGTCGTGAACGACACGAAGAATCCGAGATTCTCCTTCGGTGCATCGTAGTGCAGTTTGATAGTACCTGCGCCGTCAACCTCCGTCTCGTTCAGGATGTTCATTCCGTTACGTGATACATACGAGGGACAATCCTCGTCGATCTCACAGACCTTCGCGAGCAGCTGTACCTTACTTACAGAAGCATCCACCGTGATATTCACCTCGCCAGAGATGGTGGTACACCAGTCATGGTTGGGGTCGATGGTGACACCGAGCATGTTCTCGGCATTCTCAATAATCTCTTCATTATTAATGTTCTCTGGAGTTGTTGAATCCGTCTCCACGGGATCAACAGGTGGCTGATAGTAGTCGGTTGGCGAACAACTGGCCATTACCGCTGCACACATAACTACTGAAACAATCTTTTTCATTCCTTTTTTCTTTTGAAGATTAAAATTCTGGGTGCAAAAGTAGATATCTAAGCAAAAAAAAGGTGTGAAAACTACAACAATAGTGTGTAAAATGTTACAACTATGTGTAGAAATTAGTGCAAATTGACACACTTTTTCCCCGATTTTGATACGTTTTTAAGGAATTTTTGTAATTTTGCACCCCAGTATGAGAGAGATGCAATTCCTGGCCATCGTACTGATGACGCTGTTGGCGATGAAGTTGCTGCTGCTGCCCCGTCGGGCGGTAAGTAACCCGTCGATGAGCCGTTCGCGCTGGCTGTTGGTCATTGCCACCACCCTGTTAGGCATCCAGTTTGTGATACAATACAGGTTGGGGTTGCGGTCGTTGGATGTCACTAAGGCCATTATGCTCAATCTTGCCTTTTTCATCCCCTGCGCGGCCCTGTTTTCTCTCGCTATCCTTTATCTGTTGCGTCAGGGACGCGTCAGCCGTCTCGAAAAGTACATCGGTATCCCCGTCTGGTTTATCGCCATGACCCTCGTGGTCGTCGGTTTTGAAACCGATGCCCTTCCGCTGCTCTGGGCCGAGATCGGGGCAAGTGTTTTCTATACTGCCATGCAGTTTTTCTATACCTCTCTGCACATCCGGCAACTGCGCCATACCCGCCAAACGCTGGCCAACTACTACGACCGCGACGCGGAAGGCCAACTCATTTGGATGCAGTTCACCATCGTCATCCTGGCGCTGATGGCTCTCTTCGCACCAGCCATTATCTTCGGTCATGGATGGTATCTGGCACTTTTCGGCACCTTCTTCCTCGCCAGCATATTCTATCTTGTCGATAGTTTCTGCCTCTATGCCGTCAGTGCCGCCCCCGCCAGGGTCATGGAGGCCGAACAGAATGAAGAGGAAGAGACAGAAAACGAGGAAAAGGCGGCACCTGCCGAAGCCATGCAACGAGTGGAACGGGCTGTAAAACAGTGGATGGCCTCTGGTGGACATTTGAAAAGCGGTCTCAAACTGCCGAACGCTGCTGAAGAGATGCAGATACCACGCTACCTGCTTTCCGTATGGCTGAGACAGACGGGAAGACACTACAATGAATGGCTGGCAGAACTACGCATCGACGAAGCCAAGCGCACCCTACGGGAACACCCGGAATGGAGCAACGAGGCCGTTGCCATGCACTGCGGCTTCAACGACCGTTGTTATTTCCAGAAAGTTTTTAAGGAAATGACAGGCATGACCCCCGCCCAGTATATCATCACGCAATCGCGCTGAAGAACTCCTCCCTATTCTGCTTCAGAGCAATAGGAGCCAAGGTTTTTGGCTTCAGCTGGATTGTTGAAGAAGTCTCTTTCGGCTTCTGGGGAACCAGCAATTTTTTGTATTCCTCCGGATTCTGGAGCAGACGAACGGCCTCTTTCAGCTGTTTGTCATAATTGAGTCCTGCCTCTATGGCACCTGCCTGATAATAGTAGGCAGCGATGATATCCGACTCAAGGACCTGCATCAGTACCTCTTTGTGTTTCTCCATATCAGTGGCCACATCATGGTTCAGTTTCTTCTCCAGTTCATCAAAAGCACCCTTAGCATCCTCGTAGTAGCCCTCAAACTTCGCCGTCTTCACCAATTCTGCAAACTGTTTCTGGCTGACAGGGTCGTAGGTAAAGCCGCTCTTGATGACCCGCTCCTTGAATTCCTGCCAGTCGGCATCCGTCAGATGGAACTCTGCTGCTGGGGCAATCGTCGGATGCTTGGCGATATAATCAACCACGTAGTCGAACATCACCTCCGTCGAGTCCTGACCAGAGGCGGAGAGGTAGAAGGCGATATTGGGGATCGTGTCTGCTTTGACCTCTACATCAGGTTTGATACCACCACCGTCGCGCACCTCACGGCCATTGCGGGTATAGAACACTTTCGTCAGTGAGTCGGGGATATGCTCCCGATAGCCGCCACTGCCTTTCTTATAGTTGATGGCCTGAATGCAACGCCCGCTGGGGATGTAATATTTCGAGGTTGTCACCTTCATATTGGTGTTATAGGGCAGGTCGATGGGAATCTGCACCAGCCCTTTCCCGTATGTACGCGTACCTAATATTATTCCACGGTCCATATCCTGAAGGGCTCCACTGGTAATCTCACTGGCCGAAGCCGTCTCACCATTGACGAGCACCACCATCGGCATCACTGTGTCAAGAGGCTCAACACGAGTCTTGTATTCTTTCGAGGCCTGTTTGAACTTACCACGGTTCTCTACGACGGTGATACCCTTCGGCAGCCAAAGGTTCAGGATATCCACGGCCTCCTGTTCAGAACCGCCGCCATTGCCACGCAGGTCGAGGATCAGGGAGGTGGCTCCCTGTTTCTTCAGGTCGATAAACGCACGGCGCATATCCTTGGCACAACCTTCCGTGAAAGAGTTCAGGTTGATATAGCCGATATTCCCCTCACGGATGCCGAAGTATGGCAGTTCGGGCAGTTTGATATTACGGCGGGTGATCTTGAAGCTCATCAGCTTACCTGTCGAGGGGCGCATCACTTTTAGCAAGAAACTCGTACCTGGCTCTCCGCGCAGATGCTCACTAACGTAGGTCACCGTCTTGTCCGTCATCATCGAATCATCAATACTCAGGATCACATCGCCTTTCTTCAGCCCGACTTCTGCCGCGGGCATATTGGCGTAGGGCTCGTCGATGACAACACGGTCCAGTTTCTGATGCTTACGGATCAGGGCACCGATACCAGCATACTTACCCGTCAGCATCATCCTCAGATTCTTTGTCTCGTCCTGGGCATAATACTCCGTGTATGGATCCAGACTTCTGAGCATGGCATTGATACCCGTGCCTATCACCCCCTTGGGATCGAGTGTATCCACATAGAGAAGCTCCAGGTTCTTATATACCTGATTGAAGATATCCAGGTTCTTGCCCACCTCGAAATTATGGTCACTGGTCTTCTGTGCCTGCACCGATAGCGACAGGGCCAGTAGCATAAACAACGGTACGATATATCTTTTCATATCCATCTTGCATTATAATGACGGTGCAAAATTACACGTTTCTTCGAAGAAAACACCTTTTTCTTCTCATTTTTTACAAAAAAATATAGTTTCCTTGAAATTTTTCGCCCAAAAGTTTGGTAGTTTCATTTTTTCGCCGTACTTTTGCACCCGCTTAACAGCAAGACCTGCTTCAGTAGCTCAGTTGGTTAGAGCACCTGACTGTTAATCAGGGGGTCGTTGGTTCAAGCCCATCCTGAAGCGCCAAAGAAAGAGTCCTGTAGGTCAATGACTTACGGGACTTTTCTTTTTCTCACATTTCAAAATTGCACCCATTTTGCACCCAATTTCATACTTTATATAGGGCTTGCACCCACTCCTTTGCAGAATTAACAATCCATAATCCTGCAAAAGATAATCTTTGCAGAGCGTTGTCAAGTTCTAACGTTGACAAGTTGAAAATGCTTATGTGATTTCAACTGTCAACAACTGTTTTCAAAGAAAAATGAAAAATATTTCTCGTTACGCAGAAAGGCTGCATAGGGGTATAGTACCTTTGCACCCGAAAACCAATGGAAGTATGGCTGAGTGGTAAGGCGACACGCTGCTAACGTGTAAAACCGAAAGGTTTCGGAGGTTCGAATCCTTCTGCTTCTGCGAAATCGCGGGATAGAGTAGTGGCCCAACTCACCAGTCTCATAAGCTGGGCCGGCCAAAAACCGGACGCAGGTTCGAATCCTGCTCCCGCAACATCTTGGAGTTTGTAGCTCAGTAGGTAGAGCACCAGATTGTGGCTCTGGTGGTCGCAGGTTCTTTGCAGAGCAAAGCGTCCCTTTGGGCCGAGCGCGAAACCTGTCAAACTCCCTACAATGTGAGGATGCCCGAGTGGTCTAAGGGGGCGGTCTGCAAAACCGTCTTTCGTCGGTTCGAATCCGACTCCTCACTCAAAAACGGAAGGCTCCAGTTCTTATCTCTTTGGAACTGGAGCCTCTATTATTATCCGAAATTCAGGATAGCGATCAGTCTTTTCCTTACTCGTTTTAGAACTCTGCCTGTTGCTTGTAGTTCTGGCTGTCCTTCAGCTTTCGCTAACAAATCAACAGCTTTATCTATAAGCCTGACATCCTCATTTGTTAGAGGTAGTTCTGTAATAGAGTAGTTCGGATTAGCGTAGCGGTAGAATTTCTGGTCGTACACCTCTATCGGTGCGTTGTATCCAAGTTTGTCAGAACGCATCATTTGGATGTCTGCTTGGACTGTACGCAGAGAAACGCCCTTTTGGATGCCCTCCATATCGTAGAGTGCATCAGATACCGCATCAACCAGGTCCTCTATCGTCCATCTTCTGTACCTGTTTCGCAGGCTTCTGTCTATTATTTTGTAACGCAATAATGCGTTTTTGTTTACTGGCATAATGTATTTTACAATCTGAATGGTTCATAATCTTTCTATTTTATAGTTCTATTACTTTGCCGGATTCAAATCCGTTAGTCAGGTGCTCGTTTGAGAACACATACCCCATTTGGTTACACACAATCTTCGTATTTCCTATGGTAGTATCGATGTTCGTGTGTGAATGGCCATATATCCATGCGTCAATGCGGCTGTCAGCAATGAAGTTGCCAAGTTCCGTTGCAAATGCTCCGTTCAAGACAGAACCCATGTGTCGTGCAGCCACAACTGCCAATGAAGGCAAATGGTGAGTAACTACAACGATATGCTTGGCGGTACTCTCCTCGACTGCACGCTTCAAGAACCTAAGACATTTCTCATGTTCAAGATTGAAGTCCTCAGGCATAAACCGACGGCCATTATACATAATCTGGCGAAAGTCATTCATCCCTCTCAACACGTAGAACATATCCATTTCTGGAATCTTTGACCATAGTGTAGTCAGGATGAAGTCTGTATCAACTATGCGAACTACCTTATTATAATAGTAACCGACATTCTCACGTATCATCCATTGCCAACTATCGCCACGTTCGGTGACATCGCCATTGCCGTAGAATTCATGATTGCCTGGCACCATCAGCACCTGACGGAAGTTCTTCGAGGCCCAGCTCCAAAACTTCTTCTGTGGGGCAATGGTGTCCCGCAGGTAGAACGTGTCACCTGCGAGCACCAGCACATCACCATTAGCATCAAACTCTTTCGCTTTTAAATACCGCGAATTGTCGTATAACTCCATGTGGAGATCACTCATGTATTGTATTCTCATTGTCTTTGTTCATTAATTGGTTTGACTTTTCTAATAGGTTCCCATTCCGTGGCTGCTATCACATCAGCCACCTGCTGAGCCGTGATATCTTCATCCATATAAGGGAGAGTTATCTCATTTCCCACTTTCTCGTCATACGAGTACTTATTGGCACCAGGAGTTATGCCGACATAGTCAGTCTCTTCTGCGATTCGGACAAGTCTTGCAGTCTCGCCACATACGACACCTATTCCTTCATCGCATAACGCTTCGAGCATGTTGACCACATCATTTGAATAGCCATAGACGCAGAAACCCAAAGAGAAATACCATTGTCCGTCGGCTACAGGCACATTCTCATTGCCCCAGCGATTTGTCTTCTTACGTGCATGGAGATGGATTCTTGCGTAGGCAACATCCATGCAGTGATAGGAACTGTTGTCATCATACCACTTCTGATAGTCCTGCTCGCAGTCGAGGTCTAGACCTTTTATCTCACGTCCCTTACTATTATGCCTCACAAAAACTTCTTCGTCAGACTCATTGGCGAAATCAGACTTAAGCGCAGGACGATAGCTATCATGTGTTCTATATGCTTCATAAAGAATACGCCAGACGTGTATGTAGGTTCTGAGCGTCATCTTGTCAGCTGACCACAGGGGTAAACTACTGCTCTTCTTTACGATATCTACCACTCGCGCAGGATCATCGAACGTCCTATATACAGGGCAGATGCGATTCAAGTCAGCACGCTTGATAATCCCATCCCGCTTCGAGTAAGGTAGATTCTTCTCGACATAGGTATTGTATTCGTCCGCATTCTCACAGATGTTGCCTACCAAGGCGGTGATATGCTTCTCAAGCTTCAAAAGAGACTTCGACACATTCCCATACCAGACATCAGGGTTTCGTTCTCCCCAAATGGAACTTGCACTCCTAAGATCAACATATCTCCACTGGCGGTTTCTGATTATCATGTAGTGGAACCCCTTATAGTTAGCCGTAAACACCTGATACCAGTAATTACCGTTTGCATCAGCCGTTTCCATGCGATTCCGCTTGCCAGGCGCCTTAAGCTCTATCCAAAGCCAACGTTGCTCATCATCACCCATTACCTCCAGTCGCTGCATGGTCTTTTCAATACGGAGCATAACTTCAAGTGCCGCATCATCTACAACCACACCGTTCAAATGGTGTTCATGGGTTAGGCACATCAGATCTCTAAGATCATTGTACCTCAATATAGGTATCTTCTTCATTGTTATTCCTTTTTTGCTTGTTCTACTTGCTTGTTTATTATTCTCTTAACTTGCTCGAATGAGACGGGAGCAAAACCGTTATTGTCCACTCCTACATCGTACTGCATCGGGAAGAGCATGTTCAGACGCGGTTTGTCCTTTCCTGTGTTGAATGGCCCACTATGAACGTGGCCAAACAACTGCCAGATGTCTTTATATGCTCCCCCATAACAGAGAAACGGATTGTGGTTCAGATAAATCTTCTGTTTCCCCACTTCTATGAACATCTGCATGGCAACATGTTCAAATCGACTGATGAACCCCTGACGGATATTCTTCAGGTCGTGATTGCCGAGTATCAGATAGATCTTACCGTTCAGCCGATCCAATACCTTTGTCCATTCGGCAGCACCACCCAAGCAAAAATCACCCAAGTGGAATACCGTATCATCGGCTCCTATGATGCTGTTCCAGTTCGCTATCAAGGTCTCATTCATCTGCTCTACATCCTTGAAAGGACGATTGCAGAAGCCTATGATATTCGCATGGTTGAAATGCGTATCGGATGTAAAGAACGTATGTTCTGCATTAAACTTGAAATTCATCGTTATTCTCTTTTTTAATTTCTCCACACCCACAGAGGAGTGCGGAGAGTTGGTTGTTTACATTATTCTATGATATAAGCCTGACTCATGTAGACCATTTTAACAAGGGCAGTACAGAACTTGTTGAGTTCCTTGTTCAACAGCTTCTGCTCGCTCTTTTCAAGTGCAGCATACAAGTTGCCATGCTCCTTGAGGAAGTCTTCGAGCACATCCTTGGAGAA
>Ga0129306_1001276_pt1 | contig 29736 bp, 30 predicted proteins | sample P827metagenome_FD_94438 | JGI IMG/M metagenome (GOLD analysis project Ga0129306, IMG submission 94438) | Capybara group fecal microbial communities from Wisconsin, USA - P827 metagenome | ecosystem: Host-associated > Mammals > Digestive system > Large intestine > Fecal | place: USA: Wisconsin...
ATATGATAATCTTGTTCTGTTCCTTCTCGTGATGACCTATCCTTTCTCTTTCTTCCTTATTAAAGGAATCACTTGACGGTTCGTTCTTTTCCTTTGTTCTTGGACTTTTCTCTTCAACGCCGTACCCGCCTTCCCTGACTCACCGGAAATCCGATTACGGGGCGACAAGGCACGGCTGCTCTTGTACTACTTCGTCTGTATGGAAATGCTTTCAAAGATCGCTCTCTTTTCCGCAATTTTTAGCGGAAAGCGGGTACAAAGGTAAGGCAAGATTTATTACCCACCAAACATTTTTACTTTTTTTTTCAAAAAAACATGAAAAAAAGGAAGATTTTGGGTTGAAAAAGCCTGAAACGGCACCCGAGGAAGGAAAAAAACGAGCTATTTATGGCGGCTTAAGCAAGCGTCAGCGAGATGCCTTTTTCGTCAGCCATGCGACGCATGTTGATTAGCGCATAGCGCATACGTCCCAGGGCGGTATTGATGCTGACGCCTGTGATGTCGGCAATCTCGCGAAAACTGAGGTCCTGATAGAATCGCATGTAAACGACTTCACGCTGGGGTCGAGGAAGGGCGCTGACAAGACGACGTACGTCCGAGAGCACCTGGGCGTTCACAAGCTTTGTCTCGACGTCATCGTCGGAGAGGTCGGCATCATTAAAGAGGTCCACCTCTGTCTCGTCGTTTGAAACGACGTTATCGCCTTTGTCCTGACGGAAATAATCGATGATGAGATTGTGGGCAATACGCGTAAGCCATGCTCCGAACCGTCCGGACTCGGCATAGGAACCCTGACGGATGGTAGTGATAACCTTCATAAAGGTCTCCTGAAAGAGATCCTCAGCCAAGGTGACATTCCGGACGATGAAGAAAATATAGCTGTAGAGTTTACTCTGATAGCGTGTGAGCAACTCGTCGAATGCCTTGTCATTACCCTTTGAATACATTTCAACCAACTCATAGTCGGCCAATGATTTCAAACTGTTCATAAACTTCCTTATTTTACTTTATTAGAGTAAGGATGTTTCGATAGGCAATAGCAATTTATTCGTTATAAATTTGTTTTCGGATGGCAAAGGAAAGACAAAAAAAACAATCCGCCAAATTTTTTTCAGGAAAAATGCAATTTTTCGCTTATTTTGTCGTATTTATTGATTGGATTCCTCTTTTTCCCCTTGTTTTTGCTATTTGCTTCTTTCTGGATTCTGTCTTATTCGGCAGGATTATTTGCTTGCGCTAAAAAACCAGTTGCTTATTCTATTTTTTTATTCGCCTGCGTTGAAAAGTTATTCGCCTGCGTTGAGATTTTATTTGCCTGCTCTCGCTCTGCCAAGGACTTTATCCAAAAGATTCAGCGGGTTATTGACTGATAACGTTGTTTTCCATCAAGTATTTCCGCAAAGAAACATATCTTGAGAGCAAAAGCTCATTAGCCTTTTCCATCTTTTCTTTATCTGAAACGATTGCCTGAGCCCTGTCAAGGACTTCCTGATGGGGCATGTCATTGTGATTTGACACTTCCGATATTTCAACTAATTCAATCTCAATGTCATCTTCCGCCCCCATCTCTTTGGCAAACCAACCTATATGCAAGTCAGTCTTGGGGTCATATCCTCCCAAAGTAATATAATTGTACTCCGGCAAAACATCAATAATAAAGGAAACTCCTGCGCCGTCTATCGCAGCAAACGTTGTCTGGCCTTTATAGGTTACCTTAATTCCTTCCATCGCTAATTAAGCCTTTTTCAATGAGTTTATTTTCCAATTCCCTGTATTGCGCTAACAATCGCTGAAAATCCTTTTTTGCCGTAATGCCCTCAAAAATGGTTTCATCCGTTTGTTCTACCCGAATGATTATCTTGTCACCCATTTTCAGATTCACCTGCTCTTCAATTTCGTAAGGTCGGTTTGTTCCCCTGATCCACATCGTTCCATCAAGCCTCTTTTGGGTATCGCCTGAGCAGATAATGATATGCCCTCTTTCTACACTAAAGGATTTCTTCCCTGAAGCGTTTCCGTCCAAAGAAATTGTAACTTTTCGCATAATCTTATCATCTATATCTTAATACACAGAGCAAAGGCTCAACTGGTTATGTCCACGCAGGAAGTCGGCAACAGGCATACGCTTCTTGCCTGCCAACTGAAGGGAAAGGATGGATAGGACGCCCTCGTGCGTACCTATGTATAAATAGGTCTTTCCGTCGGTATCTATTTCGCCAGGAGACAAGGCTGGTGCGCCCAAAGACGAATCCACCACCCTACTCTCAAACAACTTGAGTGTCGTTTCCGACCCATCAGGCGAGACGAACGTCGTCCATGCTGCCGGATAGGGCGAAAGGCCGCGAATGAAATCATGGACGAAAGCAGCCGACTGGTTCCAATCAATTCGGGTATTCTCACGAAACAGCTTGGGAGCAGGCTTTAATAAGGAGCCTGAATCATAATATTCATCCTGAGGAATGGGGTGAACACTTTCAGATATAATGTCATCTACCGTACGAATCACCAAGTCAGCACCCATCGCCATCAGGCAGTCATGAACGACCTCTGCATTATCCTCCGGCCCTATGGGCAAACGTTCCTGATGGATAATCGCGCCCGTGTCGATCTCGTGCTGAAGGAAGAACGTCGTAACGCCAGTCTCCTTCTCTCCGTTAATGATAGCCCAATTAATGGGAGCAGCCCCCCGATATTGAGGGAGGAGCGAGGCATGGAGATTGAAGGTGCCGTAAGAAGGCATGTCCCACACCACTTCGGGCAGCATGCGGAAGGCCACCACAATCTGCAGATCGGCGTGGAATGAGCGCAGGGTCTCGAGGAACGCCTCGTCCTTCAACTTATCGGGCTGAAGCACAGGGAGGCCGACGGAGAGAGCATATTGCTTGACTGCGCTGGGTTGAAGCACGCTACCGTGACGCCCCATCGGCTTGTCGGGCATAGTGACGACGGCAACGACATTATAGTGGTTTTCGACAAGAGCTTTCAACGAGGCTACGGCAAAGTCGGGCGTGCCCATGAAAATGATGCGAAGGGAGTTTTTTGGCATGATGGGGAAAGGGGAATTATGGGGAGGATGGGACTTATGAGAAGGACGGGATTTTTGGGGAATTATGGGGAGCGGGTTACTCATCGGAGAAATCAACGAGGAGTTTGCGGTATTCGCCGAAGATTTTTGAGCGGGAGACGAAGCCGAGGTAAGTGCCGTCCTCATCCTCGACGGGAAGGTTCCAGGCCTTGGTCTCATCGAATTTATGCATCACGACATCCATCGAATCGGTATTGATGATGCGCGTGGGAGGTAAGGTCATCAGGTTCTCTACGGTATAACGATGGTAAAGTTCCGTGCGGAACATGATTTTCCGGATATTGTCGAGAGTCACGATGCCCACCAGCTTCCTGTCGGCACCAAGCACGGGAAACAGATTACGGCTTGAGCGAGAGACTATGCCCGTCAACTTACCCAAATCCATGTCGGGCGACACAGCAAGGAAATCGTTTTCTATGACATTCTCGGTTTTCATCAAGGTAAGCACGGAATGGTCCTTATGGTGGGTAAGCAGTTCACCTTTTCGTGCCAGACGCATGCTGTAGATGCTGTGAGGCTGGAAGATGCGGATGGTCAGATAGGAAACGGCAGACACGATCATCAGCGGGAGGAACAAGCCATAGCCTCCTGTCAACTCAGCAATCAGGAAGATGCCGGTCAACGGCGCATGCATGACGCCCGACATCAAGCCCGCCATGCCAAACAAGGCAAAATTCTGTTCAGGCATATAGACGCCGGCATGCAGCAGATTGAACAGGTGCGAAAAAATAAAGCCTGTTATACATCCAAGGAACAAGCTGGGCGCAAAGATTCCGCCGCAGCCTCCGCCGATATTAGTTGCCACGGTAGCAAAGACTTTCATCAGCAGGATAAGTCCGAGATAGACCAGCAACATCCCCGACTTGCCATAGAAGAACGAGTTGTGGAGGACGCTTTCCCACGGCACGGACGCGTTGTCAGAAAGCAGGATGTTGATGGTATCGTACCCTTCGCCGTAAAGCGACGGCAGGAGGAAGATGAGCAAGCTCAACGTCGCGGCGCCAATCAGGAAACGGACATAATGGTTCGTGATGCGACGGAACTTCTCCTCGATCCAGTTCATGGTTTCGGAGAAATAGAGCGAGACCAATCCGCAGATGACGCCGAGCAGAATGACGTAGGGAATACGCTGGAGAAGAAACTCATTCTCAAGCGTGAAGCTGAACATCGGGTTCAGTCCTGAGGCGATGTAGGACAACGTGGCAGCCGTGACGCTGGAAATCAGCAAGGGCAGCAGGGACGACATGGTGAGGTCGAACATCAGCACCTCGAGCGTAAAGACCACGCCCGCTATAGGTGCCTTGAAGATGCCCGCCACAGCCCCAGCCGCGCCACAGCCCACCAACAGCATCATGCTGCGCTGGTCGAGGCGGAACAGGCTACCCAGATTGGAACCGATGGCAGAACCGGTCAGCACGATAGGAGCCTCGGCACCTACCGAACCGCCGAAGCCGATGGTAATGGAGCTGGCGACGAGCGACGACCACATGTTGTGCCGACGAATCTTGGACTGGCGGCGCGAAACGGCATAGAGGATGCGCGTCACGCCGTGGCTGATGTCATCACGGACCACCCTACGGATGAATACCCCGGAAAGAAAGATGCCGACAACTGGGAAAATCAGATAGAGATAGTTCGCCTCGGTCGTATTGAATCCCCTCGTCAGCCCATGTTCAATAAGCCGGATGAGGAACTTCAGCAAAAGCGCAGCACAGGCTGAGAACAAGCCGACGAACACGCTCAGTATCAACAAGAATGTCCGGTCGCTAATATGCTTCTGACGCCAACGGAGGATGCGCGGCAGAGAAACATGGGCATCGGAGATGGTGTGGCTCATTCGCGAATGATTTGTATGTTTCCCTTAACGTCCATCTTTATAATAGAGGATGGCTTAGCGCTCCCCTTCTCCCGTTGCCGATAGCTGACGACGTAGTCCACCGCGCTCTTAATCTCCTCGCTTATTTCGCTGAAAGACTTTGGGGTAGGCTCGCCGCTGATATTGGCCGAAGTGGAAACGATGGCCTTGCGGAAACGGTAACAGAGCTGCTTGGAGAACTCTTCAGCCGTGACCCTTATACCAATGCTCCCGTCCGGGGCCACGAGGTTCTCCGCCAGATTCTTTGCCCCGTCGTAGATAATCGTAAGTGGCTTTGTCGTCAGCTCAATCAAGTCCCATGCGACCGCTGGGACCTCCTTGACGTACAGGTCCACCTTTGCATCAGAATCAACAAGGACGAGCATGGACTTGGTATCCTCGCGCCGTTTGATTTCATAGACGCGGCGGACGGCCTCGGGATTCGTGGCATCGCAGCCAATCCCCCATACCGTATCGGTAGGATAGAGTATCACTCCACCTGCCCGCATGACTTCACATGCTTTCTTGATATCGTCGTTAAAATTCACTTGTAAAATGGAATCGGATATGTTTGAAATCAATCTGTGCCATCTGAAGGACATAGCCGCTATCTGCCAGGAAGACGTCGCGTCCCTCCTTGTCCTTAGCCATGAACTGGTACTTGCGTTTCTTGAACGCCTCCAGTTCCGCTTCGTCGTCACTCTCTATCCAGCAGGCTTTATAGAGGCTGACCGGTTCCCAACGGCATTTGGCATTATACTCATTCTCAAGCCGATATTGGATAACCTCAAACTGAAGTTGTCCGACGGTACCGATGAGTTTGCGGCCGTTCCATTGGTTGACGAACAACTGCGCGACGCCCTCGCCCATCAGCTGGTCGATTCCCTTCGCCAATTGCTTAGTCTTCATCGGGTCGTCGTTCTCGATGTACTTGAACATCTCGGGCGAAAAGCTGGGAAGACCCTTGAAGTGGAGCATCTCCCCTTCCGTCAGGGTATCGCCAATCTTGAAGTTACCCGTGTCGGGCAAGCCGATGATATCGCCAGGATATGCCTCGTCAATCGTACTTTTCCGTTGCGCCATGAACTGCGTGGGCGACGAAAAGCGCATCACCTTGCCGGAACGGATGTGCAGATAGGGCGCGCCGCGCAGGAACTTGCCGCTACAAACCTTACAGAAGGCCACGCAAGAACGATGGTTCGGGTCGATGTTGGCGGTTATCTTGAAGATGAATCCTGTGAACTTTTCCTCTGAGGGTGAGACTTCGCGTTCCACAGCCTGCACGGGGCGTGGACTGGGGGCAATCTTCACAAAGCAATCCAGCAACTCCTTGACGCCGAAGTTATTCAGCGCCGAGCCGAAGAACACAGGAGCGATGTCAGCAGCCAGGTAGCTCTTCACATCAAACTCAGGATAGACGCCTTCGATGAGTTCCAGGTCGGCACGCAATTGTTCGGCCTGACGTTCTCCGATATGCTCTTCGAGAGCGTGGCTGTTCACGTCCACCTCGACCTTCTCCGTCACCACCTGTTTGCTGGGCTGGTAAAGGTCGAGGCGTTGCTCGTAGCGGTTATAGACGCCCTTGAATCGCGGCCCCTGCTCGATGGGCCAGCTGAGCGGCAGCACATGGATATGAAGCTCCTCCTCCAGTTCGTCCAACAGCTCAAAGGGGTCCTTGCCCTCGCGGTCCATCTTGTTGGCAAAGATGATGACGGGGGTCTTGCGCATACGGCAGACCTCCATGAGCTTGCGCGTCTGCGCCTCGACACCTTTTGCCGAATCGATAACGATGATAACGCTATCGACGGCGGTAAGTGTGCGGAAGGTATCCTCCGCAAAGTCCTGATGGCCAGGGGTGTCGAGGATGTTGATTTTGTAGCCTTCGTAGTCGAACTCCATGACAGAAGTGGTGACGGAGATGCCACGTTGTTTCTCTATCTCCATCCAGTCCGAGGTAGCAGTCTTGCGGATTTTGTTCGACTTGACAGCACCCGCCACCTGAATCTGTCCGCCGAAGAGCAGGAGTTTTTCCGTCAACGTGGTCTTACCGGCGTCGGGATGAGACACGATGGCGAACGTTCGTCGGCGGGCTATTTCGTTATCGTTATTCATAAATATCTTATCTTCAATTTTTATTCTTTATTCATTAATTCCTCGACACATTCCTTCAGGCTTGCTGTCCAATGGGGGACCTCCACGCCATAGGTGAGCTTTATCTTTGTCTTGTCGAGCACGGAGTACGGCGGCCGTCGCGCAGGCGTAGGATAGTCGGCCGTATGGAGGGGACGGACGTTGCATCGGCCGCTGATGCCCGCATCATCAAAGACGGCAAGGGCGAAGTCATACCACGAGCAGACGCCCTCGTTCGTATAATGATAGATGCCCGGCACCCACGCCACACAATGGATAATGCGGTCGATGGCCAGAGCCAGGTCGCGGGCATAGGTGGGCGTGCCGATCTGGTCGAACACGACGCCGACGGAGGGCCGCTCATGGCCCATCTTCAGCATGGTCTTCACGAAGTTATTTCCGAACGAGCTGTAGAGCCACGCCGTGCGGATGATGATGGCCTGCGGATGAATGGCCAATACTGCCTTCTCGCCCTTCCACTTCGTCGATCCGTAGACCGAATCGGGACAGGGCTCATCCTCCTCCGTATAAGGGAGGAAATGGTTCCCGTTAAAGACGTAGTCAGTCGAGATATGCACCAGACGGCAGAACGCCTTCGTGGCGACGCGGGCCAGGATGCCCGGAGCAAGGTGGTTGAGCTTGTCGCAAAGGGCGACATTCGACTCCGCTCCGTTCACGTTCGTATAGGCGGCGCAGTTGACGATAAGCTCCACGTCGTGCGTCTTCACGAACAGCTCTACGGCAGCCTCGTCGGTAATGTCGAGCTCCTCAACGTCGGTAAAGAGCCATGTGTCACATTGTTTTGACCCAGAGGCTATCCTGCGCAGCTCGCTACCTAATTGTCCGTTGGCACCTGTTACCAATATATTCATAAGTCACTCAAATTTCAGTTCTCCTGCGTTGTCTTTCTGATAATAGTCGCTCAGCATCCCGAGGAAGGTGCTGATGTCCTGCATGGCCCCTGAGGTTTCCTTGCTCAGCGGCTTGTGTTGCAGTTTTAGCATCCACACGCCATAGAGCGCGTCAAAACAGTTCTCAATCTCCGTCTCGTCGTGCGTCCCGCTCTTGGAACGAAGCTCCACGATGGCGGGCAGCACCTTGTAGTATGCCGCCTGATAGTAGGGAAACTTGGTGGAGTGCATCAGGCGGGCGTGAAGGTCGTTCAGCTGGATGATGACGTTTTTGTTGATCTGCAGATGTCCCTCCTTCTCTACGCCCTCGTGGCGCATCATCTCCAGCAGGTTTTCGTACCACTCCACCAGCTCGGCCCGCTGGGCGTCGTCCAGATGATATTGGCTGACCACCTTTTCCGTCAAGGCGTCGATATCCAGCTTATGGGCACGCAGCAAATCCTCGACCTGCCACATGTAGAGCAGGTATTCGGCTATATTCGTCTTCCTCAGGTTACGGGCTATGAACATCTTTTTTTAGGCGTACAGGATATCGACATGCTCATTCGTCAGTCTCACTAATCTCTATGGTCTCTTTGGCTGCCTGACGGGCAAGGCGTTTTTCCTTCGAGCGATGGGCAGCAAAGATGGAGAGGGCTACGAAGTCGCCTAAGGCGCTCACGATGCAGCCCAGGCCGATGAAGAGGAGCGGCAAAGCGGCAGCCTTCGTGGGGTTCCAGAGGGCAAAGGCGCCAAACATAAGCGCCAGCACGGGCGCGAGGAACATGGAGTTGGGAAACCTCACCTCACGATGGATGTTAATCATCGCGACAAGCTGCCAGATGGCAACAAGAATCAGCATGCCGCCCATGACGTACATGAAGAAACGGAGGAAGCTGCCCGAGGCGACAAGGAGGACGAGGCCGAACAGCACGCCTCCGACGGCAAGCAGGGGGAAGGGCCCCGTAGGCTTGCCCCGGTTCTTGCGAAGCATATAATTAATAAAGGTCACAAGACCGACAACGAAGAAGAGTGCGCCGGTAAGGATGACAATCCATTGGGTAGTCTGCTCACGGCAGGCGACAAGCAGAATGCCGACGACCAGGAGGCAGATGGCGCGGAGAATGGGGGAAAGAAGTGCTTTCATATTAAACATTATCTGATTTCACGGCAAACAAGCCGAAGAGCTCGGCATCAATCTGGTCGGTAATGGACTGGAAGTCGCGCGGGTTGTTCTGGAAGTCGAGGTTGTCGCCGTCCACTACCAACAGGCGGCCTTCGTAGCTGCCAATCCAGTTCTCGTAGCGCTCGTTCAGGCCGTTGAGGTAGTCGATGCGGATGCCCTGCTCGTAGTCGCGTCCGCGCTTCTGGATCTGCGCGATAAGGTGCGGGATGCTGGCGCGGATGTAGATAAGGAGGTCGGGCTTGCCCACGAGGCTCATCATCAGGTCGAAGAGCTCGCTATAGTTCGCAAAGTCGCGGTCGCTCATCAGGCCCATGTCGTGGAGATTGGGCGCGAAGATGCGGGCGTCCTCGAAGATGGTACGGTCCTGCACGATGGTGTCCTTGCAACGTGATATCTCCACCACATCCTGAAAGCGCTTGTTGAGGAAGTAGATCTGGAGGTTAAACGACCATCGGGCCATGTCCTCGTAATAGTCGGCCAGATAGGGATTGTTCTCGACGGACTCGAAGCGAGGCGTCCAGCCGTAACGCTTGGCAAGCATGTTGGTCAGGGTGGTCTTGCCGCAACCGATATTTCCTGCGATGGCGATGTGCATGATAAAAAAAAGGTATTAGGGATTAGGAATGGGTATATCTATCGGCCAGTCTGACGTCTGGCTGTCGGAAGTCTCGGGGAACAGTCCGAACAATTGTGCGTTGATTTTATCGACGATGGAGGCGAAGTCCTGCGGCCGATGTTCGAAGTCGAGGTTGTCCTTGTCGATGACCAGCACGCGGCCCGGATATTTGTGGAAGATGAAGTCGTCGTAGCTGTCGTTGAGGTTCTTCAGGTAGTCGAGCTGGATGCTCTGTTCGTAGTCGCGCCCGCGCTTCTGGATCTGCATGACGAGGTGGGGGACGGAGGAACGCAGGTAGATCATCAGGTCGGGCGTACCCACGAGTGACGTCATCAGGTGGAAGAGGTCCATATAGGTCTGGAAGTCGCGCTCCGTCAGGTTGCCCATCGCGTAGTTGTTGGCGGCGAAGATATAGACGCCCTCGAAGATGCTGCGGTCCTGGATGACGGTCTCCGTCGAGCGGCGAATGGCCAGCGCATCCTTGAAACGCTGGGTGAGGAAGAACACCTCCAGGTTGAACGACCAGCGGCGGATATCGGCGTAATAATCTTCTAAATAAGGATTATGGGCGACAGCCTCGAACTTGGGCGTCCACCCGAAATGGCGGGCAAGCATGTTCGTAAGCGTCGTCTTCCCAGAACCGATATTTCCTGCTATAGCGATGTGCATTCTCGTATTTTTCCGCAAAGATAGTACAAAAATGCGATTATGCGAGGGCAAAGGGAAAAAATTTTTTCGTTTTGGTGGGCGTGAGCATTTTTCAGGCGTTGGATATTTCCACGTATTATGCCGACCACTCCGTTACGGCAAAAAATATTTTTCACGTTTCTCTCGCTTATTCGCATTTTTATCATTACTTTTGCGGCGCTAAAAATATAATAAGGTAATATCATCATATCAAAACCCAATGGAAAAGGAGATTAAATTCAGTCTGGTCTATCGCGACATGTTCCAGTCGTCAGGTAAGTACCAGCCTCGTGCCGACCAGTTGGCACGTATTGCACCTGTCATCGTCGAAATGGGCTGCTTTGCCCGCGTGGAGACCAACGGAGGCGCTTTCGAGCAAGTGAACCTGCTGTATGGCGAGAACCCGAACAAGGCCGTCCGCACCTTTACCGCCCCCCTGCACAAGGCGGGCATACAGACCCACATGCTTGACCGAGGCCTGAACGCCCTCCGCATGAACCCCGTGCCGGCCGACGTCCGCCGCCTGATGTATAAGGTGAAGAAAGCCCAGGGGACGGACATCACCCGCATCTTCTGCGGCCTGAACGACGTGCGCAACATCATCCCCAGCATCCACTACGCCAAGGAGGCGGGCATGATTCCGCAGGCCACACTCTGCATCACCTATTCGCCCGTCCACACGGTCGAGTACTACTCCGCCATCGCCGACCAGCTCATCGAGGCCGGAGCACCCGAAATCTGCCTCAAGGACATGGCGGGCATCGGACGCCCCCACTTCCTGGGCCTGCTGGTGAAGAACATCAAGGCCAAGCACCCCGACATCATCATCCAGTACCACGGCCATAGCGGCCCGGGCCTCTCGATGGCCAGCATCCTGGAGGTCTGCAAGGCGGGTGCCGACATCATCGATACCGCCATCGAACCCCTCTCGTGGGGCAAGGTGCATCCCGACGTCATCTCCGTACAGGCCATGCTGCGCGACGCAGGCTTCCAGGTGGCCGACATCAACATGGATGCCTACATGCAGGCTCGCAAGTTGACGCAGGAGTTCATCGACGACTTCCTGGGCTACTTCATGAACCCCGGCAACAAGCTGATGAGCTCGCTCTTGCTGGGCTGCGGCCTGCCGGGCGGCATGATGGGCTCGATGATGGCTGACCTCACGGGCGTCATGCAAGCCATCAACATGAACCGCAAGAACAAGGGGCTCGAGCCCTTCACCGAGGACCAGCTCCTCGTGAAGCTCTTCGACGAGGTGGCCTACGTGTGGCCCAAGGTGGGCTATCCCCCACTCGTCACCCCCTTCAGCCAATACACGAAGAACATCGCCCTTATGAACCTGCTGGCCGAGTCGATGGGCAAGCCGCGCTACTCGATGATGGACGACGCCATCTGGGGCATGATCCTGGGCAAGAGCGGCAAGCTGCCCGGCACGGTAGCGCCCGAAATCGTCGCCCTCGCCAAAGAGCAGGGACGCGAGTTCACGACCGCCGACCCGCAGAGCTACTATCCCGACGAGCTGCCCAAGTTCCGCCAGATCATGAAGGACGAGGGCTGGGACGAAGGCGAGGACCAGGAGGAGCTCTTCGAGCTGGCCATGCACGAGCGCCAGTACCGCGACTACCGTAGCGGCATCGCCAAGGAGCGCTTCGAGGCCGACCTGCAGAAAGCCAAGGACGAGGCTCTTGCCGGCAAGGGCATGAGCGTCGAGGAGGTCCTGGCCATCAAGCACGCCAAGGCCGACCCGATGCCCGCCCCCGAGAACGGACAGGTCATCTGGGAGGTCTCCGTCGTCGGTCCCTCTACCGAGCCAGCCGTCGGCAAGCGCTACAAGGAGGGCGACCTCGTCTGCCACATCACCACGCCGTGGGGCGAGATTGCTCCCGTCCATGCCACCATCAGCGGCAAGCTCGTCGAGGTCTGCGCCAAGCAGGGCGCCACGCTCCGCAAAGGCGACCCCATTGTCTATATCGAACGCGACGCTGAATGATAGAAAAACACATCGTCCTCGAAGATATCGACCCCGTGGTGTTCTACGGGACGGGTAACGCCCACATGCAGATGATCAAGGCGCTCTACCCGAAGCTCCGCATCATCGCCCGCGACAACGTCATCAAGGTGATGGGCGACGAGGAGGAGCTGGAGGGCTTCGAACGCTTCATCGGTACCGTCCAGGCCCATTGCAGCAAGTACAACCGCCTGACGGACGAGGCCATCCTCGACCTCTTCAACGGCAACCGCCCCATCGTCGAGAAAGAGAACGACGTCATCGTCTTCAGCATCAGCGGACGCCCCATCTCGCCCCGTACCGCCAACCAGCTGCGGCTCGTGAAGGAGTACGAGCAGAACGACATGGTCTTTACCGTAGGTCCTGCCGGCTCCGGCAAGACCTACACGGCCATCGCCCTTGCCGTACGGGCGTTGAAGAACAAGGAGGTGAAGAAAATCGTCCTCTGCCGCCCTGCCGTCGAGGCCGGCGAGAAGCTGGGCTTCCTTCCGGGCGACATGCGCGAAAAGATCGACCCCTACCTCCAGCCGCTCTACGACGCCCTCGAGGACATGATTCCCGCCGTCAAGCTGAAGGAGTACATGGAGCTGGGCATCATCCAGATAGCCCCGCTCGCCTTCATGCGCGGACGCACGCTCAACGACGCCATCGTCATCCTCGACGAGGCGCAGAACACCACCGTCCCCCAGATCAAGATGTTCCTCACCCGCCTGGGCTGGAACACGAAGATGATCATCACGGGCGACCTCACGCAGATCGACCTCCCGGCGTCGCAACGCTCAGGCCTCGCCCACGCGCTTGGCCTGCTGCGCGGCATCGAGGGCATCGGCATCGTGGAGATGACCAAGAAAGACATCATCCGCCACAAGCTCGTCACACGCATCGTGGAGGCCTACGAGCACGAACACGACGCGCCCGACCTCTTTCCTAAAGACTCACCCCAACCTTAACAACCCTTTAAGACATTCATTTTTCCTATGTCCCTCACAACAACCGATTTCCACTTCCCCGGACAACAAAGCGTCTATCACGGCAAAGTCCGCGACGTATATGACATCAACGACGACCTGATGGTCATGGTCGCTACCGACCGCATCTCGGCCTTCGACGTCATCCTCCCCAAGGGCATCCCCTTCAAAGGGCAGGTGCTCAACCAGATTGCCGCCAAGTTCCTCGACGACACGGCCGACATCGTCCCCAACTGGAAGCTCGCCACGCCCGACCCGATGGTTACCGTCGGCCTCAAATGCGAAGGCTTCCGCGTGGAGATGATCATCCGCGGCTACCTCACGGGTAGCGCCTGGCGCGAATACAAGAACGGCGCCCGCACCCTCTGTGGCGTACCCCTGCCCGAGGGCATGAAGGAGAACCAGCGGTTCCCCGAACCCATCATCACCCCCACGACCAAGGCCGAGGCGGGACACGACGAGAACATCTCGCGCGACGAAATCATCGCCCAGGGCATCGTCAGCCGCGAGGACTACGAGCAGATGGAGCGCTACACCCGCGCCCTCTTCCAACGCGGTACGGAGATTGCCGCCCGCCGCGGACTCATCCTCGTCGATACGAAGTACGAGTTCGGCAAGCGCGACGGCAAGGTCTATCTGATTGACGAAATCCACACCCCGGATTCGTCGCGCTACTTCTATGCCGACGGCTACGAGGAGAAGTTTGCCAAGGGCGAGCCCCAGCGCCAGCTCTCGAAGGAGTTCGTGCGCCAATGGCTCATCGACCGCGGCTTCATGGGACAGGCCGGACAGCAGGTGCCCGAGATGACGGACGAGTTCGTCGGAAGCGTCACAGACCGCTACATCGAGCTCTACGAGCACATCGTGGGCGAACGGTTCGTCAAGGACGAGACCCCCGACCTCGCCGCCCGCATCGAAAAGAACGTAACCAGCTACCTGGCAACACTATAGGATAGTTTCTATAGTTCCTATAGTTCCTATAGTTCCTATAGTCCCTATAGCTCCTATAAAAATCCCTCCCATGGAACGCTACGGCATCATCGGCAAGCCCCTCGGGCACTCCTTCTCGCAGAAAAACTTCACAGAGTTTTTCCGGCGGACGGGGCGCGATGCGGTCTATGAGCCCTTCGTGCTCGACAGCATCGAGGCCTTTCCTGCCCTCGTTGCCGCCCACCCCGACTTTGTCGGGCTGAACGTCACCATCCCCTACAAGCAGGCCGTCATGCACTATCTGGACGCCATCGCGCCCGAAGCCGCGGCTATCGGCGCCGTAAACGTCATCAAGGTAAGGCATTCCGGCGCCAGGGCCGTCCTCACGGGCTACAATACCGACGTCGTCGGCTTCACGCGCTCCATCCGTCCCTTGCTGAAGGCACACCACACCCGCGCCCTCATCCTCGGTACGGGTGGCGCCTCCAAAGCCGTCGTGAACGGCCTCCATCAGCTAGGCCTCGACACGCTCTTCGTGTCGCGTACGCCACGCGAGGGAGCCCTTGCCTACGACGACCTCACGCCTGACGTCATGGAGCGCTATACCGTCGTCGTGAACGCCACGCCCCTCGGCACCTTCCCCGATGTGGACCGTTGTCCCGACATCCCCTACCCGCTCCTGACCGACGCCCACCTCTGCTACGACCTTGTATATAACCCCGACAAGACGCTCTTCCTCCAGAAGGCCGAAGTCCAGGGCGCCACCATCAAGAACGGACTCGAAATGTTACACATCCAGGCCGACGAAGCCTGGAAGATTTGGACAGAAGAATAAACAACGTGAAAAAATCCTATCTCCTCATTCTGGTCTTTATGCTTGTCACGCTCGGCACGAGCGCGACGGTCTGGACGCCGAAGACGGTACCCATCATCCATCTGCAGGACTCTACCCGCTACGTCTGCAACCCCGAGGGCATCCTCTCGCAGTCGGCCTGCGACGAGATTGACGCCATCTTCCGCGCCGTCGAGGACAGCACGGGCGTACAGGCCCTGGTGGCCGTGCTCTCGGGCATCGACCCCGACGACTGCCACGAATTCTCGCGCCTGCTGGGCGAGACGGTCGGCGTGGGCGTCGAGGGACGCGACAACGGCATAGTGGTCGTCCTCAGCACCACCGAGCGCGACATTAGCTTCTCGACAGGCTACGGCCTAGAGGGTGTCATGACCGACGCCCTCAGCAAGCGCATCCAGGTCAACCACATGGTGCCCTACTTCCGCGACAACAACTGGGACGAGGGCATGGTGGAGGGCATGCGCGAACTCGGCAAATACCTGATGGACCCCGAGCTGAAGGCTCGTGTAGCGGAAGAGAAACGGGAAGACCGGTTCATCCTGCTCTTTCTCTGTTTGTTCATGGTCTGTGCCCCGTTCGCCCTCATCTACCTGGCCCTCCGGCTCTCCAAGAAATGTCCCCATTGTGGGAAGTACAAGCTGAAGCTCACCCATACCGAGACGCTCTATAAGAACGCCCGAGGGAAGAAAGTCCGCTATACCTACACGTGCAAGAACTGCCACCATCAGGTGGTCAAGGACCGCTATACGGACTATGGCAGTTCGTCGGGCAGCAGCTCTTCGGGCGGCGGGACCATCTTCGGCGGAGGAGGCAGCTTCGGTGGAGGAGGCTTCGGCGGAGGTCACTACGGCGGAGGACACTTCGGCGGGGGTGGTGCTCACACAAAATTCTGAATAAAAGAAAATTAACCAATAATCATTCATTTACATCCCTAATCAACAAAACCTATGAAAAAGAGTAAATCTGCTTTGATTCTCATCCTCGTCGTGGCTCTCGTCGCCCTGTGGGGCGTGAAAGCCTACAACAACATGGTCAGCCAGGAAGAGGGCGTCTCAACCGCCTGGGCAAACGTCGAAAGCCAGTACCAGCGTCGTGCCGACCTCATCCCCAACCTCGTCAATACCGTCAAGGGTTATGCCGCTCACGAGAGCGAGACCCTTCAGGCCGTCGTCAACGCCCGCACCAAGGCCACGTCCATCAATATCGATGCCGAGAACATGACTGCCGAGCAGCTGCAGGAGTTCCAGAAGGCCCAGAGCGAAGTGGGCGGCGCCCTCGGACGCCTCATAGCCGTTGCCGAGAACTATCCCGACCTGAAGGCCAACCAGAACTTCCTCGAGCTGCAGGCCCAGCTCGAAGGCACGGAGAACCGCATAGCCGTCGAGCGCAAGAACTTCAACGAAGCCGCCAAGAAGTACAACACCTACATCCGCAAGTTCCCCCAGAGCCTCCTCTCGGGCGTCTTCGGATTCGACAAGAAGCCCTACTTCGAAGCTGAGGAAGGCTCTCAGAAAGCCCCCACGGTCCAGTTCTAACCCCCTCCGGAACCTCCGGAAAACCCGGAATATCCGGAATATCCGGAATATCCGGAATATCCGGAAAACCCGGACAACCCGGAACTAAACCCCTAAACCACCCCCCAATGAACGACAACCAGCGCTACATGATGCGAGGCGTTTCCGCCGCAAAGGAAGACGTCCACAACGCCATCAAGAACATCGACAAGGGCCTCTATCCGAAAGCCTTCTGCAAGATCATCCCTGACCTGCTGGGCGGCGACCCAGACTACTGCAACATCATGCACGCCGACGGAGCGGGCACGAAGTCGTCGCTCGCCTACCTCTACTGGAAGGAGACGGGCGACCTGAGCGTCTGGAAGGGCATCGCCCAGGACGCCCTCATCATGAACATCGACGACCTGCTCTGCGTAGGCGCCACCACGGGCATCCTCGTCTCGTCCACCATCGGGCGCAACAAGATGCTCATCCCGGGCGAGGTCATAAGCGCCATCATCAACGGCACGGACGAGCTGCTGGCCGAGCTCCGCGCGATGGGCGTGGGCGTCTATGGCACGGGCGGCGAGACGGCCGACGTGGGCGACCTCGTGCGTACCATCATCGTCGACAGTACCGTCACCTGCCGCATGCGCCGTAGCGACATCATCGATAACGCCCACATCTCGGCCGGCGACGTCATCGTGGGCCTCTCCTCGACGGGTCAGGCCACCTACGAGCGCCAGTACAACGGCGGCATGGGCAGCAACGGGCTCACCAGCGCCCGCCACGACGTCTTCGCCAAATACCTGGCCGAGAAGTACCCCGAGAGCTACGACCATGCCGTCCCCCGCGAGCTGGTCTATTCGGGCCGCCTGCGCCTGACCGACCCCGTCAAAGGCACCTCGCTCAACGCCGGCCAGCTCGTGCTCTCGCCCACGCGCACCTACGCCCCCGTCATCAGCCGTCTGCTGGGTGAGATGCGGCCCCGCGTACACGGCATGATCCATTGTACGGGTGGTGCCCAGACCAAGATACTCCATTTCGTCGACGGGCTGCGTATCGTCAAGGACAACATGTTCCCCATCCCCCCGCTCTTCCACACCATCCAGGCGCAGAGCGGTACCGACTGGGCCGAGATGTACAAGGTGTTCAACATGGGCCATCGCATGGAGATCTACCTCGCGCCCGACGACGCCCAGCAGGTTATCGACATCGCCCGCACGTTCCACATCGACGCCCAGGTCGTCGGCCATGTCGAGGCGCTCCCCGCCTCGTCGGGCAAGCCGCGCGAGCTGGTCATCCGTTCCGAATACGGCGAATACATCTACTAAAACCCCCGTTTTTCATCCATTCAAAAACACTCAAAAAATTTTCTGACAACATGGAAGATTACAAAAAGACATGCCTTTACGACAAGCACGTGGCCTTGGGCGCCAAGATGAGTCCGTTCGGCGGATTCGACATGCCCATCGAGTACTCCACCATCAAGGACGAGCACATGGCCGTCCGCACGGCCTGCGGCATCTTCGACGTCAGCCACATGGGCGAAATCTTCGTCTGCGGCCCCGACGCCCAGAAGTTCGTCAACCACATCTTCACCAACGACATCACGGACGCCCCCTACGGCAAGATCTACTACGGCATCATGTGCTACCCCGACGGCGGTAGCGTGGACGACCTGCTAGTCTATAAGATGCAGGGCGACCTCTACCTGCTGGTGGTGAACGCCGCCAACATCGACAAGGACGACGCCTGGATCCGCGAGCAGGCTGCGGGCTACGACGTCGTCGTCGACAACAAGTCCGACGTCTATGGCCAGGTGGCCGTACAGGGTCCTCAGGCCGAGGAGAAGGTGGAGCGCCTGCTGGGCCTCGCCGTCAAGGACCTCGCCTTCTACACGTTCAAGGAGATTGACGTCGATGGCGAGACCATCATAGCCAGCCGCACGGGCTATACGGGTGAGGACGGCTTCGAGCTCTACGGCTCGCACGCGTATATTAATAAGGTATGGGACGTGCTCGTGGACTCGGGCGAGGTCGCTCCCTGCGGCCTGGGCTGCCGCGACACGCTCCGCTTCGAGGTCGCCCTGCCGCTCTACGGCCACGAGCTCAGCCCCGAGATCTCGCCCCTCATGGCAGGCCTCGGCATGTTCGTCAAGCTCGACAAGCCCGAGTTCATCGGCAAGGAAGCCCTGGCCGACCAGAAGGCTAACGGCGTGAAGCAGAAGGTCGTAGGCATCGAGCTGCACGACAAGGCCATCCCCCGCAACGGCTATCCCGTCGAGGTCAACGGCGAGCCCGTAGGCGTCGTCACGACGGGCTACCACGGCCTCTCAGTCGATAAGAGCATCTGCATGGCGCTCGTCGACGCCCGCTATGCCGCCCTCGACACCCCCGTCGAAATCCGCATCCGCAAGAAGACCTTCCCAGGTACCGTCGTCAAGAAGAAATTCTTCAACAAGAGCTACAAGAAGTAGTTTAGAGTTAATAGTTTATAGTTTATAGATTATAGATTATAGTCTAGAGTTATCGCAAAAAATAATTATCAATTACCAATTACCAATTATCAATTTTTATAAGGTTATGGCAAAAGTAGAAACCGGCCTCAAGTATGCCGAAACACACGAGTGGGTAAAAGTAGAAGGTGAATTTGCATTCATCGGAATTAGCGACTACGCGCAGCACGAGCTGGGCGACGTGGTCTATGTGGACCTCCCTGGCGAGGGCGAGTACATCACGAAGGGCGAGGACTTCGGCGCCGTGGAGAGCACCAAGGCCGCCAGCGACCTGATCGCTCCCGTCAGCGGATGCGTCGAGGAGGTCAACACGGCCCTCGACGACACCCCCGAGCTGCTCAACGAAGATCCCTACGCCAACTGGATGCTCAAGGTGAAGCTGGCCGACGCCTCCGAGCTCGACAGCCTCATGGACGCCCCCGCATACGAAGCATTCTGCGGATAATTGAATAATGAGAAATTAGAAATTAGGAATTATTTTGCGAACGGCGACCACCTGTGGCCAATTCCTCATTCCTAACTTCTCATTCCTAATTTTTCATTTCTAATTTTTCTATTCTTCATAATGCACCCTTACATTCCCCACACTCCGGATGATATCCGCAAGATGTTGGACACGGTGGGTATGAAGTCGCTCGACGACCTCTATGCCGACGTGCCGCAGGAATACATCTACAAGGGCGACTACGACCTGCCCGACGCCATGAGCGAGGACGAGATCCGACGCTTCTTCGAGGACCTTGCCGCCCGCAACGTCAAGATGACCTGCTTCGCCGGACAGGGCTGGTACGACCATTGCACCCCCTCCGTCATCCCCTACCTCACCCAGCGTAGCGAGTTCCTAACCGCCTACACCCCCTATCAGCCCGAGATCAGCCAGGGCACGCTCCGCTACATCTTCGAGTTCCAGAGCATGATCTGCGCCCTCACGGGGCTCGAGGTCAGCAACGCCTCGATGTACGACGGTCCCACGGCAGCTGCCGAGGCCGTGCGCATGGCCGTGGCCTCCACACGCAAGAAGGACGTCGTCCTCGTCGCCTCCACCCTGCTGCCGCAGGTCAAGGAGGTGGTCAGGACCTACGCCTCCTACTCCGGTACCGTCATCGAGGAGCTTGCCGCATCCGACGGCCAGACGTCCCTCGACGCCCTCACGGCAGCCCTCGCCAGCGGACGCGTGGCAGGCGTGCTCGTGCCGAACGTCAACGCCTATGGCATCATCGAGGACCACACGGGCTTTGCCGAGGCCGTCCACGCCGCCGGAGCCCTGCTCATCGAGTACTGCGACCCCTCGACCCTGGCCGTCCTGAAGAGCCCGGCCGAATGGGGTGCCGACGTGGCCGTGGGCGACGGACAAAGCCTGGGCATACCCCTCTGCTACGGCGGTCCCACGCTCGGCTTCATGGCCTGCCGGAAGGACTACCTGCGCAAGCTGCCCGGACGCATCGTGGGCGCCACGACCGACCGCGACGGCAAGCGTTGCTTCGTCCTCACCCTCCAGGCCCGCGAGCAGCACATCCGCCGCGACAAGGCCACCAGCAACATCTGCTCCAACCAGTCGCTCATGGCGCTCTGGGTCACCATCTACCTCTCGCTCCTCGGCCCGAAGGGTCTGGCGGAGGTCAACGAGCGCTCGAGTGCCTCTGCCCATTACCTCTGCGACCAGCTCGTCGCCACGGGACGCTTCACCCCCGTCAGCAGCCGTCCCTTCCTGAAGGAGTTTGCGCTCGACTACCAGGGCGACGCCCGTGCCCTCCACAAGGCGCTGGCCGACAAGGGCATCCTGGCAGGCGTCGTCACAGGCGACCATCGCATCACCTTTGCCGTTACCGAGAAGCGCACGCGCGACGAAATTGATTGTCTGATTAACTATGTAAAGGAGGCTGCCTTATGAGATACTACGACCACCTGATATTCCACTATTCCAAGCCCGGCCGTTGCGGCTATACCCTGCCGAAGGCTGCCGCTCCCGAGGCCTCCACGGCCGTTCCTGAAGGCCTCCGCCGCGCGTCGGCTCCCACCCTGCCCGAGGTGAGCGAGGTGGACGTCGTCCGCCACTACACCAACCTCTCGCAGATGAACTTCGGCGTCGATACCGGCTTCTACCCTCTGGGCAGCTGCACGATGAAGTACAACCCCAAGATCAACGAGGAGGTTGCCGCCCTGCCCGCCTTCGCCGCCATCCATCCCCTGCAGCCCGTCGCGACCGTCCAGGGCGTGCAGGCCGTCTATCGCGGCATGGAGCAGATGCTCTCGGCCATCACGGGCATGGCCTACTTCACCCTCAACCCCTGCGCGGGCGCCCACGGCGAGCTCACAGGCCTGATGATCATGCGCGCCTACCATCGCAGCCGGGGCGACATCGCCCGCACGAAGGTCATCGTCCCCGATAGCGCCCACGGCACCAACCCCGCATCGGCAGCCGTCTGCGGACTGGATGTCGTCGTCGTCAAGTCGAATGCCGACGGCCTCGTCGATGTCGAGGACCTCAAGCCCCTGCTGGGCCCCGACCTCGCCGGCATCATGATGACCAACCCCAACACCCTCGGCCTCTTCGAGCGCGACATCAAGCAGATTGCCGCCCTCGTGCACGAGGCAGGCGGACTGCTCTACTACGACGGAGCCAACATGAACCCCCTCATCGGCAAGGTCCGCCCGGGCGACATGGGCTTCGACATCATGCACCTCAACCTCCACAAGTCGTTCTCCACGCCCCACGGCGGCGGCGGACCCGGCAGCGGACCCGTCGGCGTGGCAGCCTTCCTGAAGGACTGCCTGCCCTACCCGCATACCGACGTCCAGCCTCATGACGACCTCAGCCTCGTGACGCCCGCGAAGACCGCCGGCCGCGTGAGCGCCCACATGGGCAACTTCGGCGTCATCCTGCGCGCCTACGCCTGGCTGCTCACCATCGGCCGTCAGCACGTCCGCGAGGTGGGTCCCATCGCCACGCTCAACGCCAACTATGTCAAAGAGCTCCTGCGCGACGCCTACAAGCTGCCCATCCCCAGCGTCTGCAAGCACGAGTTCGTCTTCGACGGACTCATCAACGACGGCGCCCGCGAGGGCAAGGAGGGTGCCACGACGCTCGACGTCGCCAAGCGCCTGCTCGACTTCGGCTTCCATGCACCCACCATCTACTTCCCCCTCCTCTTCCACCAGGCCCTGATGATCGAGCCCACGGAGACCGAGAGCAAGGAGACGCTCGATGCCTTCATCAGCATCATGCATCGCATAGCCGCCGAAGCCGCCGAGGATCCCGACATCCTCCACGCCGCGCCCCACGCTTGCCCCATCAGCCGTCCCGACGACACCACAGCCGCCAAGCACCCCGTCATCAACTGGGCCGACCTGCAGGGGGAATAAGCAAGCTGAATCCGACTGATACCAAGGAGTCGGATTCTTCCATTTTTGTATCGCCGTTATTTATTGTGGTTCCACCGCATGAGAATAACGGCGATTTTTTCTTGTTTACGTCTATGATGCTATATTTTGCGACATAAAAGATGTTTTTTGCCACAAAAACGAAATCGAAACGCTAACGTGACGACTATTGGTGTTATCTTTGCCGATGAAAGCCAAGAAAAAGTGTTATCAAAACCCTAGAGACTATGAAAAGTTTACGCCGAATTATCCCTATTCTATGCTTGCTGTTTGTGGCAGGCTACTTTTCGTCGTGCAGCAATAAAGGTATTCACAAAACCCTTCTTCGAGTAGAAGACCTCATGGACTCTGACCCACAAGCCGCCCGTGACGTACTCGACAGCCTTGCCAGGGCGACATCGTCCTGGAAATCAGGAATTAGGAATGCGGACGAAAACCATGCTCAGCCCGCAATTCCTCATTCCTCATTCCTCATTCCTGGTTTCACCCGTAAGGGGGACAAAGCCCTTTACGCTTGGCTGAGCACGCTAGTCGATTATGAATGCGGCATTCCGCTTACCACCGACTCCCTTGCTCGCATCGCCACTATCTATTATGGCATTCCTCGCCACCCAGATCATCATGCCGCTATGGCATGGTACACGCTGGGTTGTGTCTATAGGGAAACGGCCGATGACTCAAACAGCACGGATGCGTTCCTGACAGCCAAAAGCCTCTTTCCCGACACCGTCAATCGCTACTACGCCCTAAGCGAACAGAACATTGGTTTAAGTTATATGAACCGCTCAATGACAGAAGAAGCCATTCAAGAACTTCTGCATGCCAAAAAGCTTTTCCTCTGGTTAGAGGATAGCGTAACAGTTGCCCTTTTGGATCTGCGATTGGCACAATGTTATCTTTGTCAAGACGAAATTGCTTCTGCCGAAACAAGGTTAAATCGTATTCTCATCAATCCCCATGCTCCCGACGATGTAATAAGGGATACATACATGGAGTTAGCAAAATTGGAAATAAACAATTCGAGTTTTTATTCAAAAGCACATAGATACGCCGACCGCAGCATCCGGTATGCATCAGACAAGGAAAAACTTGCTGCCACTTACAGCCAGAAGGCTAACATCTTTCAGGAACAAGGTCAGATAGACTCCGCTTGGCACTACTACCACCGATCGCTTTCCTGCCAGCCCGATTTTCCCTCCTTTGCCTTCAACTACTCGCAGATGGCTTCCTTAGCCACTCAAGTGGGCAAGAGTGATTCCATCCCATACTTCATCAAGCAACACGACCACTTTATCGACACCCTCTACGCGCTCAGCAACCAACAAGCTATTCGTCAGGTAGTGAACGACCATCGCGTGGAAATGGAGCAACAACGGTTAGCGAATGCCCACCGCCGTCTTCTATGGATGCTCGGCCTGACAGGACTTTTACTGACTATCATTGTGTTGGTTATCATCGTATGGTCGTTGAACCTCAGCAATCGCAGAAAGCAGCAGTACATCAGCCTTTCCGACCAACTGAAGAAAGCGCAGATGGAGGAAGAGCGAAGACGAATAGAGCTGGCGCAGATGACGCAGCAAAACCAGAAATATCAGGACGATTATCGCGAAGCATGTGGGCGTATTGAGGCATTGGAAAGCATGCACGATAAAAACGGACCGTTCCCTTCTGAACGTACTGACGCCTCATCCGCAAAACGTGTTCTCTGCCTGACGGACTACGAGAGGCGCATCCGAATATGTGTCACTCAATTCAGAAAAAGCCCGACGTGGGCTCTAGTACAAAAGTACTTGCATGGAAGTGCGTTCTTCCTTACAAAAGACGAACGTGCCGCCATTTGCCACGACCTTGATGTCTGCTTCAACGACTTCTTCGACATCCTTCACGATGAAGGGCGCAAAGTCATTTCAAGCGAGAAGAAAGTTGCGGCTTGCTACATCCTCGGCTTCACGAGCGAAGTCACAGAGGAAATACTGGGCATCAACGACAGCACCGTCCGCGGGAAAAAACATAACATGAAGGAAAAACTGCCCGAAGATCTCTACAAAATCATTTTCAATAGGAAAAACAATTAAAAAAATGGAAAAGAAAACTACGACTATTCTATCGCTCCTCGTCAGCTTGAGCACGTCGATTGTTTCATGCCATAACGAACGGCACGAATTTGTGGATATGGGGCTTCCCAGCGGAACGCTTTGGGCTACGTGCAACGTAGGTGCATCTGCCCCCGAAGAAGCAGGAGACTATTTTGCATGGGGAGAAACAAGCGCAAAAGAAAACTATGATTACACGACATACAAACATTGTAATGGTACGTATAAAACCATAACCAAATACAACTATAACAGCGAATACGGAACGGTTGACGACAAGGACGTGCTCGACCTTGAGGATGATGCGGCCTACGTGAACTGGGGCAAGAGATGGCGAATGCCAACCTATAATGAATGGAAAGAACTTTGCGACTCCAATTACTGTACGTTCCAAACGATAAATCTACGTGGCGTTCCAGGCATTAAGGTAACCAGCGTGAAAAATGGAAACACCCTCTTCTTTCCTTTTGCCGGTTCCCGTTACAGGACAGGGTTCTGGCCGAGCGAAGGAGTTGGAAACTACTGGTCATCAACACGTGATCCCCGAGACCATGATGGGAACATCTCGCGTTGTATGGGTTTTCAAGAAAGGGTAAAAAAGGGGTTATACGGCATTGGTAATCGGAGCGATGGCTATAGCGTCCGCCCTGTGCGACGTCAAAGGTAAATAGCTCTAATTGGCTTCAGAAGACATGGTTTTACCCATTTTCCATTATCCATTTAGAAAGGATTGAGCCCAAGTGGTTTAGTTTCGTTTCGCCGAGCTTAATTGTCAATTACCAATTGTCAATTATCAATTAGAAAGGATTGAGCCCTCGAGGCTCAATCCTTTCTGTACCCTTGTCCGAAGGCGTTGTAGCGGAGGATCTGCCGGCGGTTCGTGCTGCCCTCGGGGCGCAGGCCGACGTGGAAGAACGTGGGGTAGATGATGAGCTGGTCAAAGGGCGGGGCGTCGTCGCGGCGGAACCACGCCTCCACGCGCTCCCGGTCGTCGTCGTGCAGGGGGCGGAAGTCCGCCGCCAGGCCCATCAGGTGCTGGCTCGTCGGCGAGCCCCCCACGTCGCGGTTCAGGTCGCGGCAACGGTAGCCGCTGGTGATGATGACGGGCGTGCCCAGCGCCTCGCGCAGAGGGTCCATAACGGTATCGACGAGGTATTCGATGTTCCTCTGCGCCTCGCGCGGAGCCTCGTTGTCATACCCCTTCAAGGCCGCCGTCACGCTCCGCTCAAACTCAGATAGGGAAAAATAATTCATTTCTTTGATTAAGAATTAAAAATTAACCGTTTTTATCTTTACACTAATTTTGATATATTCAAACACTAATTTTGATAAATTTAATTCACTAATTATGGGAAATATAATCCACTAATTATGAGAAATTTATTAATTAATTTTGGGAAATTTAATTCACTAATTATGAAAAATATTTATCTCAATTCGTGAAATAATTTATCCCAATTCGTGAAAAATAATTTATCCCAATTCGTGAAAAACAATTTATCCCAATTCGTGAAAAATATTTATCCCAATTCGTGAAAAATAATTTATCACAATTCGTGAAAAACAATTTATCCCAATTCGTGAAAAGTAATTTATCACAATTCGTGAAAAAGAATTTATAGGGGAGTCCGCTTCGCGGAGAAATTTTTCAAAAATTAAATTCAAAATGTTTCAAAATTAGGTCAATTCGCCGAAAACCAGTTATCGATATTTTGTAAAATTTTGATAATTATTTTGTAAAATTTCTGCCCGAAGGGCACTCCCTTTTCCGCGCCCTGAAAGGGCAGAAGAACCCAGCCCAGGGCAACGCCCTGGGAATATTCCGGGCACCTGCCATTTTCGCGCCCTGAAAGGGCAAAAGCATTCAAAATTAATTCTTTTGCCCCTTCAGGGCGGTGGTTACTTCGGGCGTTCTGTACCCAGGGCGTTGCCCTGGGCTGGGGGCTCGTTGCCCCTTCGGGGCGCGCAAGGAGGCACTCCCTTTTCTGCCCGAAGAGGCACTCCCGTCACCCGATGAGCGCGAGGGCAGCAAGCGCGAGGGCAAGCGTCAAAGGCAGCTTTGTATGGAGAGCGTGCCGATGATGGCCGTCAGGACAGCCACGACGATTTCGAGGATCTTTTTCCATGAGATTGATTTCATTTTTTCAAACGTTTAGATGTTGGTTTTGGGGGAACACAGATTACTCGGATTACACGGATGGATTACCGCTTCGCGGTTTTGTGGGAGTGCCTCTTCGAGGCAGAAATTTTACAAAATTTCAAGCAAAATATCACAAAATCTGGACATCGAAATTTTGAAAAATTTTGAATTATATTTTTGAACTATTTCTGCCCGAAGGGCACTTCCCTAAACCTTGGCCAAAGGCCAAACTAAACCTTCGCGAAGCGAAACTAAACCTCCGGCTATGCCGGAACTAAACCCATCCTCAGCTCATCAGAGCGGAGGGCACGCGCTTGAGCGAGCGGTTCGTGCGGACGTACTTAAGGAGGTCGGCGTCGGCGCGGAAGCGGATGCCCACACCCTTGATGAACGAGGAGGGGTCGAAGCTGTCCGAGGGGATGACGCTCTGCGCGAAGCACTTCGAGTTGAGGTTCGCCTGGAGCGCCCCGATCTCGGAGAGGACGATGCGCTGGCCCTGGAGCAGGTGCGTCTTGATGAACTCCTTGGCGGCGGTAAGGACCGCCACGATGTCGGCCTTGGTGGCCGTGGTGGCAAACTGGATGTCGTCCGCGAGCTGCTTGAAGTCATAGTCGCCCGTCTTGACGGCACGGTTGGTGGCATACTCGACGCCTTCGGCGCCCTTAGGGTTGGTGCAACCCACAATCTGATACGTAATAGGCATAGTTAGAATTAAAGAATTAGAAATTAGGAATTAGGAATTCAGAGCCTCCCCCAGCCCCTCCTGAAGGAGGGGGGACCCGCCGGCCGAGGTCCCCTCCCCTTTTGGGGAGGGACGGGGGGTGAGGCCTTTCACGATGCAAAGATACAACATCTTTTTTTGCCAGTTTCCACGTGGCGCGAGAAGGTGCTGTCGTGGCGATTAGGCGGCTTTGGCAAGGATGTCGCACATGTCGGGCGGGGGTCCGAGGAAGTGCAGTATGGCCGCCACGTGTGCGGGGCGGAGCAGCGGCGTGGTGTCGATGGGACAGATGTCGCGCAGGACGTCGGCGAGATAGACGTTGCCGTCGGGCCGAGCCAGGGCCGCGTCGTTGTCCGACAGCCGTGCGGCAGGCTGGCGGGCGTGCTGTGTGTCATAGAAGAGCGCCTTGCGAGCCAGCTCGGGCTGCGGCTCATCGGGGAAGTACAGGGCGGCCAGCTGGCGTTTCGTCATCGCCACAACGGGCGTGCAGGCATCGACGGAAAACGTATAAGTCCGCGTGCGCCCCGCGCAAGGGTAAAGGATGAAATAATCCGTTGAAATTTTCATAAGCAAATAAAAAAACAACGCAATGGAATAATTTCGTAACGCAATGGAACAGGGATTTAGAGTTAGGAGTTAAAAGTTTTTACTAGTTAAGAATTAAGAGTTAAGAGTTAAGAAAAATAGTTCTGAGCGCGGACTACATTTTTTCACTACGAATTACACGAATTATACGAATTATTACCGCTTCGCGGTTTTGGGGAGTCTGCTTCGCAGAGAAATTGGAGTCTGCTTCGCAGAGAAATTATTCAAAATTTTATTCAAAATTATTCAAAATGTTGTTATCTGATATTTTGTGAAATTTTGATAATTATTTTGTAAAATTTCTGCCCGAAGGGCACTCCCATTTCCGCGCCCTGAAAGGGCAGAAGAACCCAGCCCAGGGCAACGCCCTGGGGATATATCCAGGCATCCATCATTCCGCGCCCTGAAAGGGCAAAAGCATTCATAATTAATTCTTTTGCCCCTTCAGGGCGAGAGTTACCTTTGCTGCTTGTACCCAGGGCGTTGCCCTGGGCTAGGTTCTGTTGCCCCTTCGGGGCGCGCATGGCGCGTTAGGGGTATTTTTGCGGATAATCATATTCAAAATTATTCAAAATTAGGGACTATTCGCAAACATATCTAACGGCCTGAAAGGCCAAAAGCACCCAGCCCAGGGCAACGCCCTGGGTAAACTCGGGCATCCATCATTCCGCGCCCTGAAAGGGCAAAAGCATTCAAAATTAATTCTTTTGCCCCTTCAGGGCGAGAGTTACCTTTGCTGCTTGTACCCAGGGCGTTGCCCTGGGCTAGGTTCTTTTGCCCCTTCAGGGCGATGGTTACTTTGGCCGTATTGTACCCAGGGCGTTGCCCTGGGCTAGGTTCTGTTGCCCCTTCGGGGCGATAGAAAACCCCGACGGCCTTTGCGCACCCTCCTGTCATTCGGCGTGTGAAGCCATCGCCGCAAGGAAAATTCGTATAATTCGTAAAATTCGTAGTGAAAAAACCTGCGCCGTCCTGTCATTCGGCGTGCGAAGCCATCGCCGCAAGGAATTAACTTCGAATAATTCGTATAATTCGTAAAATTCGTAGTCAAGATAATCCGTTCACCAATTACCAATTACCAATTACCAATTACCAATTAGCGAGTACTTTGTACGCGTACAAAGTACTCAGCGTAGTCTTTGCAGCCGGGGGGCAGCTGGTGGCGCTCGAGGTTGGGCAGGAGGTCGCGGAGCTGGAGGAATAGGCGTTCGCCGGGTTCGTCGCGGTCGGGGTACATGTGGAAGGTGGTTTCGAGTTCCTTGTACAGGGTTTCAAGCAGTTTCACGTCGCGTGGCTTCAGCAGGGTGGCCGAGGGGATGGCGACCGCCTTGTGTCCGGCGGAGAGCATGGCCCAGCAGTCCGAGCAGCCCTCGGTGATGTAGAGCGGCTCGGCGGGGCGCAGGCGGTTCAGCACGGGCAGGTTGTAGATGCTGCACACGGAGCCTGCGGGGAAGCGGAATCTTGGTTCATGGTTAAGGGTTAAGGGTTCAGGGTTCAGGGGTAATGGTTCAGGGTTCAGGGTTAATGGTTCATGGTTGCCGTCGCCACTAACCCCTAACCCCTCACCACTAACCCCTAACCCTGAACCAAAACTCAA